>JACCDH010117413.1_pt1 | contig 38062 bp, 34 predicted proteins | sample 7442481 | NCBI WGS metagenome assembly JACCDH01 (sample SAMN15323433, study PRJNA562643) | freshwater metagenome | isolation source: river surface water | place: USA:Blue River Watershed | collected 2017-08-15 | reverse complement strand
TTAGATCCGGAATATGCCAAAGTTTTCCAAAATTGGGCTGACGCATTAAAAGCTGCCATCAATGCGAATTTTTGGCTGAGCAATCAAGGGCTGTACGCCAGCTTTATCGGCGAAGAACACAACCCTGTTCAAGTACAACATTATGATTTGTTAGGCCTCGCGTTAGCAATTAATCACGGCATTGCGTCTGATCTGCAGGCTCAACAAATTTTGAACAATTATCCACTGACCTCGGTTGGTGCGCCGGTGATCTTCCCCGCACTCAAAGATATTCCAATCTATCATAACCGCGCAATTTGGCCTTTTGTCTCGGCTTATGCCCTAAGAGCTGCCAAAAAACATAACCATGCAGAGTTATTCCGGCGACTGGCTATGTCACTGTATCAAGGCACAGCAAGTAGCGGCTCCAATATGGAAAATTTTGAATGGCTCACCTTACAACCGCACGTCGAGGATGGTGCCCTGTCTGGCCCAGTGGTCAATTCCAAACGTCAATTGTGGTCGGTTGCGGCTTACCATGACTTTGTCGTTTCCCAATTATTTGGCATTGAAGTCAACGACGGCCAATTGACAGTGAACCCTTATTTACCCGTCGGTTTAGTGCGTGATTTAAATTTAGTGGACGCGAGAGCAACCCCGCTAGAACTGCAAAATCTGCAATTTAATGACCTGCAATTTCAAGTGAAACTCAGTTTACAAGGGAATGCGAGCCGCCAGCAGGTGTATCGCTTGGCGCAACTTAAATTAAATGGCGAACCAGTCGCGCTTAATCAGAAACATGGCGTCAATCTAAAATTGGCCGATTTATCCAGTGCCATTAATGAACTTGAGTTAGTACTGACGCCGGTGGAGAGTCCAAATCAAAGCGTCAACTTACTGAAAAATGTGGCTTCCCCTAAATATCCAGCGACTTTGTTTTCGCCAAAAGAACCAGGGCTTGAGTTAAGTCTGAGCAAAAAAGGCTTGCCGGAGCTGCGCTTTGCTAGCAATGGCGAAGTAGAGACCAGCTTTACCCTTTACAAAAATGGCATCCCAGTGAAGTTAAAACGTAACGCCGAGTCTTTTGTTGATGAGAAAGCCAGTCGCAGCCACTCAGAGTGTTATGCTTTGACCCAAACGAGCAAAGACTCAGGATTAGTGTCATTGCCAAGTCGCACCGTCTGCACCCAAACTAATCAACAACAATACCAAGTGGGTCAAACTTTACTGGCCCAAGACGAGACCCCAAGCCCTTATCTTGGCCAACAAGTTTATAAAAATTGGGGCATGCCCGAGCAGCAGTTAACGCTTAGTTATACTGCACCAGTCGAGGGCAATCATCGCTTGCAACTGCAGTATTACATTGATAATGGCCCCATCAATACAGGGATCACTGCGGTGGTGAAGCAAGTAGTTGCCAACTGTCCGTTAAGCGGCGCCCAGCAAACTGCCTTGGTGATGCCTCATCTTGCCACAGCAACCGAGCGCGGCTTCTCCAGCCATGCGGTCTTTCAAGCGAAAGCCGGAGAAACTTGTCAACTGACCGTCATTGATGGCTTTAATATGAGTTACCTTGCCCACTTTAATTCTTACACGGGTGGGAAAGGTGGGCGCTCTGGTCCACTCAATCAAGCAGTAATTGCTGGTGCTTTGATTAGCCCTGGCGCTAGTTATTAGGTTTTTGTGTGGATAGATATGTCATTTTCGCGCTGCTCTCTGCGATAGCGATGGCGAGTAGCGGCGTAATTTCACGGCTCAGTCAGATTGCTGCCGCAGAACTCACGTTTTATCGGTTAGCGGTGGGAGCTCTGTGTCTACTGCTGTTTGTTTTGCTGCGCGGACAAGGTCGGCAATTGGCTATCAAGCCTGATTGGCGGATGGCGATTAATGGCCTGATGCTCGCCTGTTTTATGTTGGCATTTTTACAAGCAATTGAATTTATTAGTTTAGCCAATGCGATTATGCTGGTTTATCTGGCGCCACCATTATCAGCACTGTGCGCGCATTGCTTTTTTAATGAATCTTTAGATCGCCGAAGCGGTGCACTGATTGCCTTGTCATTTTTTGGCTTTGCCATGTTGCAAGAGTTTAAACTTGATTTGGTCGTGTCATCCGAGCAATGGCCTGGGTTTTGTTATGGCATCTTGAGCCTCATCACTTACACCGGTTTTTTACTGCTTAATCGCCATGCAACAGGTTCGCATAACCAAATCCAACGCACCTTTTATCAACTGCTGATTGGCGCTTGTTGTGTGCTGCCCTTTTTAACCGCTGCACAACTACCTAGCCAAGGGGATTTAGTTTGGATTTTTCTGGCCGGATTTTTCCCTGGTTTTTTAGCCATCTATTTTGCCATCTTAGCATTAGAAAAACTGCCAAGCCGAGTGTTCGGGACTCTGGCCTATGTGGAACCAGTGACCGTCATTGTGGCTGGCTGGTGGTTATTCGCCGAAACATTAAGTGGGTTGAAAATCGCTGGGGTTTTGTTGATTTTACTCGCCGGGATTTTGCAAGCTAGCTTGGCTAAACCGCAGGCAGACAGTTGAAGCAGCCCTCCATGAGACGTAAATCACATTGCAGTCAACTGGAAACAACCGTGCAAGAGATATTTTCCAGCCAAAACCACTGCAGCAATTCAACGCAATCCTTGCTACACTAGCCGACATATTTGTAAAGGAGCCCTTTTAATGAGTCAATTTCCCGATGATGGCAATGGCGATATGTTGCAAGCCATGCAAGAAGCTGGTTTGGATTTAACCAGTGAACTTTTTTTAGATTTCTACTTGGTATTTCCTGATAAAACCAAGGCTGAAACAGCGCTAAATGCCTTAACCGCCCTCGATCAACCTGGTGAAGTTGAATTAAATTTCAATGATTTAGAGCAATGGGAATTGATCGTTAGCTTAAAAATGTTGCCTGAGCATGCTGCAATTACCACGAAAGAAGCAGAGCTCGACAAATTTGCCAAAAAATTTGGTGGCTACAATGATGGTTGGGGAGTGATGCAGCATCAAGAAGGCGACGATGATTTTGCCGATGATGATCACGACTGTGATGAGCATTGCGACCACCATTAATGCTGTTGATATGAAGAGCCACTCGTCGATGATGAGTGCTCTTTAGCACCATAAATACCTTGCTATTTAGTTAGCAGACTCCAGCGCCCACCATTCAAATTTTTCAACATTGTTTGGCAACGTCATTGCTGAAACTTGGAAATCACTCAACTCTAACTGCTTCAGGCTGGCTTATTAGCATGGCTCTGTTATCGAGGACATATGTAAAATAGCTTCACCCGTAATTTTTGCTACAAATTGTTAGCATTTAACTTCACCGTATCAAAGAATTTGGCTATGATGCTCAGCGAGCTCTCGCTGTAACACGGATTGTTGATATGCATTACCTTTCGCCTGAATTTGGCATCCTATTTGTAATTTTTCTTTGGCTTTATTGGTGGCTTGGTAATCGCTTTGGCAATACAGCGCAAAACCGTTTGTTATTGCTGGCAAGCTACGGTTTTTACGCCACGTTTTCTTGGCAATTTGCCGCTCAATTACTGGGCTTTTCTGCCATCATTTTAACGCTAGCCCGTTTCTGCCAACCCAACCGTCGATGGCCGATGATACTCGGTATCGTGCTGGCTGTGGCGAACCTTGGCTTATTCAAATACTACAATTTTTTCCGCGAAGATGTGTTCTTTTGGTTCTCGCCGCTGTTTCAAGGCGCAACGTTGCCCGTGTTAGAATTAATATTACCCATCGGCATCTCATTTTATACCTTTCAAGGCTTGGCATACCTCATCAATGTGGGGCGTGGCGAATTTCCTGCGGCCAGTTATGCGGACGGACTGTTGCATCTGTCGTTTTTTCCAACTTTATTAGCCGGTCCGATTTGTCGCCCCCAAGAATTGCTGCCACAAATTCAACATCAAAACCCACGGAAATTGCTCGCAGCCGAACTGGCGCTGGTTTTAATTATTAGTGCGTTGATTAAAAAAATTTGGTTAGCCGCTTGGCTGGCGGAAAACTTCGTCGATCCTGTTTTTGCCAACCCGACGGCCTATCAAGCCGTCGATTTGCTTTGCGCACTCTTCGCTTACGCTTGGCAATTATTTTTTGATTTCTCAGGCTACACCGATATTGTGACCGCCTTTGCCTTGTTATTGGGTTTTCAATTACCCATGAATTTTAACCAACCTTACCTTGCCAAAGATTTAAGTGATTTTTGGCGACGTTGGCATGTCACCTTATCTCGATGGATCCGTGATTATGTCTACATCAGCTTCGGTGGTAATCGTGCTGGTTTTGCCAAAACTCAGCTTAATCTCTTGGCTGCAATGACCATTTCTGGCCTTTGGCACGGCGCGAGTATGACTTTTGTCGTCTGGGGCATTTGGCATGGTTTGGGGTTAATTGGCCAAAACTGTTGGCAACGGTTTAGCAAGATCCGCTTTCCTGGCTTGATGACTCAGCTGCTGACTTTTTTATTTGTTTGTTTTGGTTGGTTATTATTCCGCGCCAATGACTGGGAAACTTTTGCGAGCTATTGCCAGGGGTTCTTAAACTGGCAAGAGCCTCCCCAACTGAATTGGCTGTTATTCTTCACTGCCATGACACTATTTTTCATTGGCGCCAATTATGCACAAAACTTAATGACGCATAGTGTCAGTTATTTTAAAAAATTAGCTTGGTGGGCACAAAGCTTAATCTTTACCGCACTGGCTTTGGCAGTATTAGCTTTAGCGCCTGCAGGAATGCCAGGTTTTATTTATTTCGGATTTTAATGGATATGAAATCGAACCCAAACCAAACCCAAAACCAGACTAAGCATCAGGCCCAGTATAAAGCGCTGTATGCCGTCACGCTCAGCGCATTCCTGTTACTGTTCATTAAAAGCCAAGCATTGGTGCTTTACTGGCAACAAAGTCGGCATGTTTTACTAGATGTCACCCCGCCGCCCGCATGGAGTGACTTCGCTCCCGCTTGGCTAGCGCGCTCAACTGAGCCGATTTGGCAGCAAAGTAGCCAATGGTTTTTCCACCTAGGCCAGGCGCCTTGGCAAGCTGAAACTAACGAGCAAGCTGAAGCTAACGAGCAATCGGAAGTAGACGAGCAAACTGAAGCAAAAGAAGCGCTGACCGCATCAAACGACAGCAATGCTAATGCGAAAACTCTGCCAGTCGCTACTACGCAAACCAACAGACATCCGTCACAAACTCAGGCGGAAAATCTTGTTGCAAGCGATGGATCGAGCACAACTACGAAGTTACAGGCTGCGAATCAAGAGGCTATGCAGTCTCTTGCTGAGCATACGGCTGCAGGGAACATGGCCTCAGGGAACATAGCATCAACAAATCCCCCATCGCAGTCAGCGCCCATTGAACCTTTAGTTGCGACAAACAACACTGTCGACAAGCAAAGTGCTGCAGCTGCAACCAGCAGGCTTATCAACGGCAATCCCCCAACTGATGCCACAGCCGTTAGTGAGCTTAAAACTGTCGCTATCGAGCAAGTGAACTTAGGTCAATCTGTTGCTGACAAAACTGCGGTCAAACCTTCAGCGAAAACGGCCAACCTTGATCTAGCAACCCCTGCTGCGAAAACCATCGAGGCCCCGCCTGTTGCAGAGTCCACACCTGATGCGACCGAAGCTACAGTAACAACAACCTTAGCCACCTTAAATTCGATTGATGCCGCAGGACAGATTGAATTAATGCCGCAAGATAAAGTGTTGTTAATTGGTGATTCCCTGATGCAGGGTTTAGCCCCGCATTTAATTGCTCGATTTAATAAAAAACATCAGATCACCACCGTGGATATGAGCCGACATAGTACCGGACTCACCTACCCTGCTTTTTATAATTGGCCTGATGCTGTCACTCAGGCGTTCGCTCAGCAAAATTTTGATGTACTCGTTGTTTTTATGGGGGCGAATGATCCATGGGATATGACAATCCAAGGTAAATACATTCGATTTGGTTCGGAGCGATGGCAAGAAATCTACCGCGAACGGGTTCGCACTATTTTATCTACTGCGAAAATGCATCAAACTCGGGTGATTTGGCTCGGAACCCCGCCGATGGGGCGAGAAGATTTAAAAGAAAAAATTCCTCAGCTCAATCAAATTTATCAAGCAGAAGTCGCCAAATTCAGCGAAAATGCCCGCTTTATTGACACCGCACCTGTACTGACAGCGGATGGCAAAACCTATAGTCGCTTTTTGGAATTGCCAGAACGCGGCAGTGTGATGCTAAGAACGGACGATGGCATTCATTTTACCACGCAAGGACATAAATTATTGTCAACTCTGACATTGGCACAGTTCCGTTTGCCTGCAACCAAGAAAAAATCCTGATGAAAGCTGTTGTTGTATTTGTTGTTTTGTTGAGTTTAGCCCCTTCAAGCTGGGCTACTCATATTGAAGATTTTGGCGATCCGAAAGCCTCTGCTTTGTGGCAAAGTTTTCGACAACTGCAACAGCAACAACGGCAAAAACCACTTCGGATCATTCAACTGGGCGATTCTCACACTGCAGGTGATTATTTCACCGGGCACTTGCGCCAATCGCTCCAGCGTGATTTTGGCAATGCTGGCATCGGTTGGCTGACACCGGGTTATATTCCAAATCAACGTTCCGCTCAAGTGTTGATGCGTCACCCGGAAACATGGCGGGTGGTCGATAGCAAACAAGCCAAACATAGTGGTACATTTCCGCTCGGCGGCTTGATCCAAAAACCTGCTGGGCAAAGCAACATGGAAATTCGGCTGAAAGATCTTTCGCCCCAAGGCTTATGGCGTGTCACGCTTTGGCAACAAGCGCCACGACAGCCCTGGAAATTACTGCGAACCGATCAGAAAACACAACCCTTTAGCAAGCAAGGATCCACTCGTTCCGCCTGGCATCGCGTAGAAACCACCATCCAGGGTCAACAATTACATGGCATGAAATTGGTAGCGCCCAAAGGGGGTAAATTAGCCGGGATCGTGCTTGATAAACAACATACGCCAGGAGTTACACTCGATGCGCTAGGCATTACCGGTTCAGTCGCCGCCGTGATTAATCGCTGGGACGTGGCAACTCTGGAGCAACAACTGAGGTGGCGAGATCCGCAGCTGATTATTTTAGCTTATGGCACTAATGAAGCATTTTCTAATGATTTTCAAGTTGAAAACTATGAAAGTGAACTGGTGAAAAGTATCCAATTACTGCGCCGCTTAAGCCCAAATGCCGCGATCCTTGTGATGGGCGCGCCAGCCTCTGCTAAAACCAAACCCCCTTTTGTTAAAACCGATTGTCGTTTACCGCTGCCGCCAGCATTAGAGCGCGTACAGCAGAGTCAACGCAAAATAGCTCAGCAGCAGCGCACTTTGTATTGGGACTGGGCGTTAGCGATGGGCGGCAATTGCGCGGTCAACCAATGGCGACAGCAGCAACCAGAATTGATGAGACCTGATTTAGTTCATCTGAGCAAAGAAGGTTATGAGCTCAGTGCCGAACACTTCTATCGGGCACTACACGCCAAAATTAATCAACCTTGATAGTTTCAGTTCTCAACAGTTTATCGAGATAATAAATTTCAAGTTGATGAACATTGCCTTCAGTCGCTGCGATGAAACGATAACGGTATTTCCCCCGTTTAAACTGTAAAATCGGTTGAGTGGATAACACCACTGCCCCAGTGATTTCAAGCGCAGGCTTTAATTCAGATGAAGCTAATAGCCAAGACCGATAGCGCCATTTTTTCGGTAAAATTTCAGCGATTTCAAAACGATGTTGCTCACTTCGGCCTGAGAAAAAACCAAGTGCCGGCAGTTGCTGGGCTTGGATGTTGCCAACTTTGACCTCTGTCACAGCGTCGCTGGCCACAGGTAACTCATCTTGCACGGCGCAGTGTTTGGTTAACCAGGGCTGTAAAGTTGCTGCATCTGCACTTAAGGTACTGATGTATAAATCACGACGGCCATTTTTATTAAAATCTCTAAGCCAAAATTGCCCGTCGAGTGCCGAATAATCAAAGCCATCAAATGTTAACGTGGCGGCACCGACACAGCGCAAAAATTGTTGCTGGGAAAAGCCGAACAAGGTTGAAAAATTATCCACAAACTGTTGGCTATTCTCAATTTGACTGGCAACTAATTGACCTTGCGGGTTTCTGACCATCACATGCAGCGGAAAATGCAAAAACGGCACTAATGCCTTGGCTTGATTTTGGCTGATTGCTTGTTGCAGGGCTGCCAAACGCGGGGCTAAGGCGGGGCTATCGGCATTAGGCATTGTCGCGTTGGTTCTTGCCGCTTTGGGTTTACCATCTTCATCGGCTTTCACGTTTGAGGCAAACATGACCATAAATACCAGCCCAAGGATATCAAAACGCCATTGTCCTTTTTTCAAATGTCCGACTGCCATAACAACCTCTAACTTCCTTGCGTCGAATTTTTAATCGTAATTTCGCGTTGGGGGAAAGGCATCGTGATGCCACGCTCTTTAAAGCTGCGCCAAATCGCGACGTTGATCACCGAACGTACTGACGCGCTGCCATTTTCCATATCCGCGATCCAGACTCTTAATTGCAACCGCATGCCGCTGTCAGCAAACTGCATTAAGCGTACTGTCGGCTCCGGAGTCTTTAAAACCCGAGGCGATGCAAAAGCACATTCTAACATCAATGCCATAGCCACCTCTGGATCATCGGCATAACTAATTTGCACATCGATTTCCAATCGAACATTGGGATCGGCATAGCTCCAGTTGATCACTTCACCGGTAATTAAATTCTCATTCGGAATCAGTGTATCAATCCCTTGGCGATTTCTGAGCACCACATAACGCGAATTCATTTGCTCAACCCAACCAAAGTTTTCACCGACGGTGACAATATCACCAGGCTTCACCGAGCGGTCCATCACTAAGATAAACCCACTGATAAAGTTTGAGGTAATGCGCTGTAAGCCAAACCCTAAACCAACGCCCAAAGCACCACCAAAGATGGCCAAAGAACTCAGGTTAATGCCTGCAGCACTTAAAGACACCACAAAGGCAACGGACAGTAAGATCACTTTGGTCAATTTACCAAAGCCTACTTGCATGCTTGGGCTAAAATGCGGCAGCTGTTTCAGACGATGGTTGACGACCGTAGAAAGCCATAGCGCAATAGTAAAAGCCACAATCACCACTAAGATAAATTGCACCGCCATTAACAACGATAAGCGCGTGGTGCCGATGGTAATCGCGAGATGATCCAACAATTGCCGCAAGGGTTGCAATAAACCGCTTAAATGCAGCACGACCACAAACCAGATACTCATGACCAGCATCGGTTCCATCGCTTTTAATAACGGGCTAGAAATAAAAGCTTTCCGTAAGATATAAACGGACAACCGAATAATGGCGAGCGCCAAAGCAAAAGGCAGCACAAAATGTAAAACGGGCGATGGTTGTTGATAGATGGCAAATGAGCCTTCGGCAATCAATAAAGACAAGGCAATAAATATCGGTAGAAAAATTCGTTGCGAACTGCGGATCGCAACATGGCGAAGCCCAGAACTGTGATCTTGATTCAGCTTGTTCTGTAATAACGTATTTAAAAACCAGCCAATCGCCATCACAAGTAAAAGGATGCTGAGCTGAAGCCAAAAACTCGGTTCGGTCGCAACCGAGTTAAACCAAGCCAAAGCCATACTAATTTTTTCAGAAATCCAATTCACCCGAGAAAACCTTTTGTTATTATTTTTTTATTAAACACTTATGCTAACGCAAGCCTTTGAAGGTTAACAGCCCTTTGACGGCGCAAAGATTACTTTACCCTGACGTTCCCAAAGTGCTGATCACTTTAAACCAATTTGAGCTGGATGATCTTCGCCCTCAATTTCACGTATTATACCTGCATTGTGCATTTGATTGAGTCCGTTATGTTTCAGGTCAGCCACCAATTTTCTAATCTTCCGCCGTTGTTTTTTAGTGAGGTGCAACCGACTCCTGTTGCGGCGCCCAGTTTTATTGCCTTTAACCAAGCGCTGGCGACTGATTTGGCGATGCCATCCGATTTCTGGCAAACCACCGCGGGCCTGCATTTATATAGCGGTCAGCAACTGCCCAGTTGGACACGCAGCATTGCCTGTGCCTATACAGGGCATCAATTTGGCCAGCTGAATCCCCGTCTTGGGGATGGCCGTGCGATACTGCTGGCTGAGCTTAAAGATGCACAGGGCAATTGTTGGGATCTGCAATTAAAAGGCGCAGGACCCACGCCTTATTCTCGACGGGGTGATGGCCGCGCCGCACTTGGGCCTGTCATGCGGGAATATGTGCTGAGTGAAGCCATGCATGCACTTGGAGTGCCCACAACCCGCGCTTTGGCGGCTGTACAAACTGGCCAAGCGGTTTACCGCGAAAGGCCGCTGCCTGGGGCGGTCATTACCCGAGTCGCAAGCAGTTTCTTGCGAGTCGGCAGTTTTCAATACGCCGCGATGTATGGGACACCCGATGAACAAAAAGCACTGCTAGATTTTGCCATCAGCCGTCATTATCCAGAATGTCAGCAAAGTGATAATCCAGCCTTAGCGTTTTTAGCTGCGGTGCAACAACGCCAAGCTGCTTTAATTGCCAAATGGATGAGCCTTGGCTTTATTCATGGGGTGATGAATACCGATAACATGGCCATTAGCGGCGAAACTATCGATTATGGGCCTTGTGCCTTTATGGATACTTATCGTGCAGATACCGTGTTTAGTTCAATTGATACCGGCGGTCGTTATGCCTATCAGCAGCAACCGGTCATCGCCCAGTGGAACTTAGCACGCTTAGCCGAAAGTTTATTGGGTTTAATTGATAAGGATGAGCAAACCGCAGTGCAGTTAGCAACCGATGTCCTTAATCAGTTTGCGCCGATTTATTATACGCATTGGCGTGAATGTTTTGGTCATAAACTCGGAATTTTTAAGCCAAGCCCAGCAGATCATCAGCTGATTGTTGCCTTGCTGGAATTATTAGAGCAACAAGAAATTGATTTCACCCAATTTTTCAGAATGCTCGGCCATGCCCTCATTGACAGCAACGCCCCCCAAGGCCCTGCGGGGCTTTTTGCCGCCCCCAATGCTTGGCACCATTGGTGGCAGCGTTGGCAGCAACGATTGGCTGAGCAATGGTCAGAAGTCACTGAGCCGCAGTCATCGCAAGAGGATGTCTCGACACAGTTATTGGCAATCACCGCAGCACAAATGCAACAAGCCAATCCTGCGTTTATTCCACGCAATCAATTGATTGAAGACATGATTGCTGCCGCAGTTGAGCAGCAAGACTTCACTTTATTTCATGATTTTCTGCAGGATTTATCAAGGCCTTATCAGGACATTGCGCGTTGGATGCAAGTTCCGCCCAAACCCATGACTTGTTATAAAACCTTTTGTGGCACTTAATTGCATCAGAGCATACTGTTCAACCAGAGCTCACGGCTTTATCGCGCTTTTACGGCTGTATGACAATGCTGCTCCTATCGCAGATATGCAGCTGTTAAGCCGCAACTAAATGTGAAAAAATTGGACTGTTACCCTGAGTTTCAGTGTCGCAATTACCGGAGGCGCAGCCATGGGGCTTGATTGTCGAGATTATTTAGAAGTGAAAGAATATGAATTTCTGTTTAATTGGTTCTTGCGACGCATTCAAGCCGAAGCCCCTCTGATCCCAACAGAAGCACTCAGTTATGATGGCTTTTCTGCTTACGATTTATGGTTTAACCAAGTGATCCAAGCTGCGCAAATTGCATTTATCGAACGCTTTGGCTTCCCTGCTCCGGCGATTGTTTTTACCAATCTTTTTCATCTAGCAGAATTAGAATTAGCAGGCGTTCGCAATCAACCGAAAAAAACGCGTTTGCAATCATAGTCTCCGCTGACTGGCCGATTAAAAACTGCAAGAAATCCAAATTAAGCGAGTTTTACAGAGGAAAAAATACAATCGGATGTGCTGTTGACTGTCATTAAGAACAACAGAGCAATCAGCACATCCGAAGATTTAGTTAAACATCAATCATTGCTTAGAATTTATGTTCTAAACCAAATGCTAAGTAAGAACTGTCGAGCTTAGTTTCAAAATCAAAGCTGCTGTACCAAGCCACTAATTTGGTATCTTTGCTGATTTTGTAGTCAGCACCAACCGAAATACCATCGTTCTCTTCTAACGTTTGATACTGCAATTTCAGTTCGTATTTATTTAAGCTGTAGGCAACGTTGGCCAACCATCCATCTTCTTTCACTGAAGTCGTAGTTGATTCTTGTTGATGAACACCAGCGCCAAATTTATAGCTATTGAATTTGTATTGCGCCATAACGCGTGTTGCATCATAGCCATTCACATCATTATCAATGGCAACAGTGGCAAACAACTTAGTGTCTTTGAGGCCATCATCGCCATAATTTAAAGCGATCGATTGACCCGATTTTCCCTCTGGTGACTCTTCCATGATATGGGTAATAGCCACAGTAAACTGATTAAAAGCGGGCGTGATATAAACCAGAGAATTGTTAACGCGGTTCTCGCCTTTCCACAGCGTTTTTAAATCAGCTTCGTAATCATTGAATAAATCAATTTTACCTTGTGCTAATTTTAACGAACTGTCATTACGACCTGCTTTGATAGTACCGAAACTGCCTTTTAAACCGATAAATTGATCACGGGCTTTGATATTTTTTTCGTTGGCTTCATCAGAAGGGTCAACTTCCCACTCTAATTGATAAATCAAGGTGAGGTCATTTTCTAAGGCAGTGTCGCCTTTGATGCCAAAACGCGATGCATTACTTTTTAACTCGCTGAATGAACCTGCACCCTCATCGGAAGATTGCGCGGTTACATTCACTTTACCGTAAACCGTCAACGGATCTGCCTGCACACTTGCAGCAAAACCAACCAACAACGCGCTGACCAAAGTTTTTTTACTAAACATAATAAGTCCTTATCAAAGGGATTAGGTTCAATCAATCGTAATAGCCACTCAATTGCCGCTTGTTACTTCTTAAGAGATTACAGTTGGTGCTGAAACCAAACCAAGCGTTAATTGACAGTTTTAAGACAATTCCATGACATTGGTATTGCTGTTGGATGGCTATAATATTGCTTAAATATGACAATTTAATGACAGCCTGCGATAACACCTGATTTTCTTAAAAACCATGAAGTTTCAATAGCAATTTTAGTGGGGTTTTCAAAAATTGCGCGCCAAACTGCCCGGGCAATCATAGATTGGATAACCTGTTTTTCTTAATATCGCGCTATTTTTGTGATGGAAAAGCTCGGCATACTTTATCTCTGGCTGCCGAGTCAAAATCTTGGCCATTGGCGAGTATGCGCGCAATGGGTCGATGTTCAGGAGCGGCGAAACTGAAGGCTTTATGTTGTCCAGGGTATTCGATGCTCGCTAAATCCAACATTGTATGGAAAGTCTGAGTGGTCATCAGCGGTTGTCGACTTGCGAGTTTTAGTTGTTGCACCTGCTGTGGATAATGTTGTTTGAACAAATTTGAGCCCCACCAAAACGCGCCAACACGATAGTCAAATTCAGTGTTATGACCATGGCCACTTTTATCACAATCGCCATCAAAAATATTTTCGCCATGGTCAGAAACTAATAAAAAGCTGGCAATGGCCTGTTGTGACTTCAACTGAGCAATCAGATTAAACATGACATAATCGGTATAAGCGACCGTATTGTCGTAGGCATTGTTTAACATCATTTTATTCGCTTTGTCGTGCATCCCCAGTTTTAAGCCTTTCCCTGAAGGTTGAAACAAATCAAAGTTTTCAGGATAGCGGTCGGAATAACTAAAATGACTCCCTAAGGTGTGAATAACAATCAGTTGTTTTGCTTCATTTTTTTCTAGAATGCGCGCAAAAGCCGGTAATATCACTTCGTCATAAAAACCTTCTTTTTTGTAACCCACAGGGTTCAGATACGTCACCTCGTCCGCTTCATTGGCGTGTAATGCTACTGAGCTGTCGTGCACGCCAAGTGGACTTTGGGTCGACAACCAATAAGTTTTAAAACCAGCCTCAGCAAAGGCGGTAACCACCGATTTTTCTGGGAAGAAGTAACTTTGGTTTTGCGCACTTTTACGTGAAATAATGACAGGCACAGACATCCGAGTCCAAGCCCAAGGCGAAATCATATCGCGAAAACTCACGACATCACCAAGCCCCATTAAACGCGGCGTAGTCGCTCTGGCATAACCATTTAATTGCAATCTATCCGGCCTAAGGGTCTCGCCGATGACTAATACATAAATTTGCCGCTCACTCAGCGCTTTAGTTTGAGTCGCGCCAAAACTGAAATCTTCACTGGCTCGGGCAATTTTCCGTAGCGTTTGTGTTTGCACCCGATATTCATTCAAGGCCAATAAAATGTTCAGCGGATAGCTTTGGTAAAACATATTATGGCTCTCGGGCAACGGCTTCCTCGAAAGCGCAGTCTCCTCTGCCGTATTTTGCGCCACGACGGGATAAGCTTTGGCATATTGCAGTTCCTCGACCAACACAAAAATAACCCCGAGCAGGCCAACAACTAACACCGAACGGCGAGTGTAACGAGGCCACATAATTTCGCGTTGTTTACAGCCACGCGCCGTGAAATGAAACAATGTAACAATGAAGATAAAACCTGCCAGTAACAACCACTCAAGCCCTGCCAAATAACCCGCGGCTTCATTCAAATCAGTTTCAAAAATAATGGCCAACGCATGAGCATCGGTGGGTTTGTGATAAGTAATGAGATAAAACAGCTCTTGGGGCACAAGTAAAGCAATTGGGAGCAACAGCCAAATTGAACGATGCAATTGACGACTGAATGCCAACAACAACAGAAAACACAAAAGTGCCGGTGCTATGCCATACCAAAGCCAATCGGATAGGGTTTTGCTGGCTGGCAGTAAATACAATTGAGGTGCCAATAATAAACAAAGTAAGCCAATCACTAGAGGCAACAATGGGTAATTTTGGCTTTTTTTTGTCATGGGTAAATCTCACACCACCAGGGGTACATCTAGAAAACTTTCAGCGACTTAGCTGTTAAAACCTTCGACACACTATCACAATTGCGTTTTCATCGCTGAATTTCTTGAGCGGGCTACTGGTATTTTGTCATATTTTTATAGTATGGTGCATGCAACCACGTAGTCGCGGGTTGGGTTAATTCTGCAGTTAAAATCAATTACACGCCGTCAGTAACGCCAACCGCATTTATCTTTAAAGGAAGTCTCATGCTCGCTCAACCAGTTGCGTTAAATCCAGAACAACACAAAGACTTAAAAATCGTCCAAAAATTCTCTACCGAGGTTTTACACGATCGTCATATCGCGCCATTAATGCTGCAAGAATTTACCGCAGCAGCGCCGCACTACCCAATTTTCTTTTTAAAAGCTGCTGATAGCGAAGTGTTCAGCCCGGTTGCGGTCTTTGGCTTAAAAGATGGTCAGAACTTATTCATGAAAGATGGCCAATGGGAAGGTCAATACGTCCCTGCCGGGATCCGTGCTTACCCATTTACTTTAGCGCAAGCAACTGAAGATCAGTTGGTGCTTTGCGTGAATGAACAAGCTGATAATGTCAGCAAAACCGAAGGCCAAGCGCTATTCCAAGCTGATGGCAAAGCAACTGAATTCTTAGAAGGCGTGAATACTTTCTTCAAGGATTATATTGATGCCAGTGGCGTGAGCCGTAATATTCTGAACCAGTTAGCTGAAATGGGTTTATTCCGTGCTGACGGTTTACAATATCGCGATTTAGCAGGTAATGAGCGTCGTTTAAACGGTTTCTATGTGATTGACCGTGAGAAATTTGACAACTTAACGGATGAGCAATTCTTGACTGTGCGCAAGTTCGGTGTATTACCAGCAATTTATGCCCACTTCATGTCATTAGATCGTATCGGTGCATTGATTGCTCGCTTGCCTGTGGAAGCGAAAGCGTAACCCATTCAACAGCTCCATGCTCGATTAAACAAACCCAGCTTAGTGCTGGGTTTGTTTTTTCCCAAAGGAGCTTGGCCAGTGATTGCATCCGGTGATGCGTATACGCAATTATTCAGTAACATCAATTGATGGCCTCTTAACTATGAACCTTATTGCTACCATGGTGCCTTGGCAAATTCTTTGCTAGAGAAAAGCGTGGAAGAAAGCAACTTTGTAACATCCGTTTGGGAAACATCCGTTTGGAAACGAATGCTCATGCGAACTAAAATAAAGCAAACAGTTCATCAGAAATTGCCAATACTAATGCTGGCTTTAGGATTGCCACTTTCAAGCGAGAGTGCACCTGCGCCTTGGTATTGGTGGCAAAGTTTGACGACGGGCAAGCAAATCTGTCGGCAGAACTCACCGGGTGAAGGTTGGCAGCAAATGCCACAAGCCTATCAGGATGCTCGCTGTAAACGTCCAGTAAAACAACAAACTGCCGACTAAACCATCGTTTAAACAATCTAGAAAAAGTCGTATCACTAACTGACAAAACGATGTTCTTGCTTCACAGCGGTATGCTGACGGTAACTGGGGTGGATACGGTTTTTTTGCATCACCGCAAAACGATGACTGAAGAATTCTAACAACGCATCCGGCCCCAAGCGACGATATGGCAGCTGATGACGTTGTTGCACGACATGCGCTAACACACTTAAAGTTTGCTCAAGAGGTAAGCCCAACGGTTTTTGAATTTTGTACAATTGGAATAAAAAATTCAGCGCGGTTGCAGCATAAGAAGCTCTCTCTTCAACCCGGATCAGCTGTAATTCCTGTAACCGAATACCAAGATCGCGCATTTTTTGCAAACGTTGATGTTCAGTCATGATACTTCTCCTAGCTTACTGCTTGATAATTTTTATATCGGTTGTAGGCAGCAATACTTGAGAACTCTGTTGCAAAAAAACCGGCATGCTAGCACTTACAGCATTGCAATTGGGCAAAAATATTGGCAATCTAACTAAACTTAAACGTTTAAGTTTTGAGGTTATTAACAATGATCAGTGTCATCGGTGAAAATGTGGTCGACTTATTTTCTCAAGTCGACGGTCAATTTGTGGCAAAGTTTGGCGGTTCTCCATTTAACTTTGCCATCGCTGCGGCGAAACAAGGCTGCAAAGTACAATATCTTTCGCCGATATCAACCGATGCATTTGGCGATGAATTTGCTGGGTTACTGCAACAATATCAAATTGATTACAGTGAGCAAAATCGTTCACAACTTCCGTCATCATTAGCCTTTGTTCGAGTTGATGAGCAAGGTCAACCACACTACAGCTTATATCGCCAAGGCATCGCTGATCGCGATTATCAGAGTGAGACGCTCATTGATCAACTCCACGCCAATACGCAAATTCTACATACCGGCTCACTTGCCTTAGAACCGCAGGACGCTGCTAAAATAATTGCCATCTTAAAAGCTGCAAAAGCCAACAGTGTTTTATTGAGTGTCGATATTAATGTGCGGTGCCAATTTGTTTCGGATTTTACAGCCTATCGCCAGCACATAGAAAATGTAGTTGCGCTGTGTGATTTCATCAAAGCCAGTGACGAAGATTTAATGGCGCTATACCCTGAACTGCCAACAGGATTGGCATTACAGAAGTTCTTGGCATTAGCACCGAATGCACTGGTTGCATTTACCCGCGGCGAACATGGCGCACAATTATGGCAACATGGGCAATATATTGAACAAGCCATCATAGCACCCAGCCAATTCGTAGATACGGTTGGTGCTGGAGATACGTTTTACAGCAATTTGCTCTGTAGTATTTTGGCTTTAAAGGCAAATCCGAATTCGCCCAGCCTTCATGAAATTAACAACTTAGCGCGAGTATTACTGCGAGCAACGTTAGCCGCCAGCATCAACGTATCGCGCCAGGGTTGCCAGCCTCCCAGCCAAACTGAACTCGATATCGCATTAGCGGATTATTTAAGGAACAACAACAGCGTTTGAGGACGGCCTGGCTCGCTAATGCTTCTTTCACACTTAGCGTGCTTAACAGCTCAGTTTTCTATTTGCAAAGGCAAGGCGACTTGATGCACGATAATGCAATTTCGCCCTGCGTTTTTCGCTTGAAACATGGCTTGATCAGCCATTTGGATAAGTGAAGTTAAATTGCTGGCTTGTTTAATACTAGCAATGCCCATACTGGCGGTCAGCGTCAATTCTTGATTTTGCCAGTGCCAAGGTTTGGCACTGAGTGCGTTTTGCAGCCGTGCTGCAACTTCTAATGCTCCTGGCAACTCGGTCATTGGCAATAAGACTAAAAACTCTTCGCCGCCATAGCGGAATAGCAAATCACTGCCTCGTAAGGCGCTGCTCAAGCGATGCGCGCATTCCTTCAGCGCCGCATCCCCTGCCACGTGGCCGAATGTATCATTTATTTTTTTAAAATAATCTAAATCCATTAGCACGATACAGAAGGCCATCTGTTCACGCTGATACAACTTTTCTGCTTGCTCTAACCTTAAAATACCAATTCGCCGATTAGCAACACCGGTCAGAATGTCTCTCTCTGCTAAGTGTTTGATGCGAAGTACCAACTTAGTCAAGGCAGCGGCAAACATGGCAACATTCATCAATAAACTTTGCGCAACCATAAACCACAGCATGTGGTGGCCTTCAGGCGAATTCAAATCAACGAGATAATTTTGCTGAGGGCCATCCATCAACAACAACACTAATCGAGCAGTAAAAAATAAGGTTAGCAGCGCAGGTGGAATTGCCAACAAAATACCCGCTTGCCCGTTGATTTGCGGCCGAATACCTAACAACGCATCCCGCGTTAACATGGCACAAAAGTAGGTGGCTACCACTGAAAATACTAAACCAAAAAAGTGTTGTGACAATGCTGAAGGTTCTTGACTCAATAACACCACCGCAGTGAATGCCAATATAATAAAGTCCCCTTTCAGCGAATAAGGTAATCGAAACAGCCTTTGCACGCCGGAGCGAAACAACATGAACACAAATAGCAGTAGCAAATCTGCAACTTGCCAAAACCAATAACTCGGTTCGACTGTGCGTTGCATCGTCAACATTAGCGCCAGCAAACAGGTCAAATTGGCAATAACAAAACGAAAACTGGCATTCGGCGCAATTCTTAATGGGTAAGCAAGACCCGCCCAAGCGATGGCTGAGGCTAAAATAATCAAACAGGCAAAACTATATAACAATTGCGTAATTTCTAGCTGCACTTCGCATGTCTCTTTAGCGCTGAATAAAACATTTGCTCAATTGAAGTTGGTTTTAATGTCGTAACTTTAATTCTAATAAATACTGACTTGCAGTGATATACAACACCCTTTCATCTGGAGACAGCGCAACATTTGCTGCAGCAACTCCTGTTCGAACTCGGCCCAATAACTGCCCCTGACTATTCCACACAAACAAACCACCCGGCCCTGTCGCTATGATTGTGCCATCTTTTTTAACTTTAAGGCCATCGGGTAAGCCAGCTTCGGTCTTGGTTAGATTGGTTGCATCATACCAAAGTAATGGTTCCGCCAATGAACCATCCGCCATCACTCGGTACCGCCACCATTGTGCAGCTTTAGTATCTGAGTTGGCGACGAACAAATATTGACCATCAGGGGAAAATGCTAAGCCATTGGGGCGTGTTAAATTGGCGACCAGCAGAGTGACCACACCATCCGCTGTCAGTCGATAAACGCCATTGACAGCCTGTTGCTTTTGCGGACTCTGGTCGCCTTGCTTTAAACCATAAGGAGGATCGGTAAAATAATAACTCCCGTCTTTTGACTGGACCACATCATTCGGACTATTGAACAATTTTCCTTCATAATATTGAGCAATACAACGAAACCGAGGTTTAGGCTCGACAGCCTCTAACAACGCAATGCAACGATCGCCATGCTGTGCTAATACCAATTGCCCCTGTTGGTTGAAGATGAGTCCATTTGCCCCTTGCTGCGGATTATTTTCTGGCCAAAGGCCAGTGTAGCCACTCGGTGCTAAATAAACGGATAAACCATTCTTGGCATTGTATCGATGCACTTTGTTCGCTGGGACATCAGAAAAAAGTACATCCCCCGTTTTGGCTTCAACCACAGGCCCCTCAGACCACTGAAACCCCTCTGCAAGTATTTTTAATTGGGCTTTATCTGCAACTAAATTTCGCATTTGACCATGGATCACTTGCACAGGCTCAGGCGGGATTTCTTGGCCATAACTCAGCATGCTGTTCCCAGCACTTCCCATCAATAAAAACAGCAAAACCAATCGACTATTTTGCAAGCTAAACACTAAGAGCATCCTCGGAAATCATCATTTCCAACTATAAATATCCGTTATTATTGAATTTAGCAGAAAAAATGCATTTCAAACCAATTGTCAGCAAATAAGGGAATAAATCGTTAGCGCGATACTAGATCGGAACTCGCTTTTAAATTAAATTTAAGGGTGATTGTTTTCCAGCCGATTTGGTAGCCCTCAATCATATCATGTCAACTGACAGGGAGCTTACAGGATGTTTGCAAGTCTCAACGAATATATCGACCAACTGCTCGAAGCCATTTGCGTTGTTGATAAAGAAGGTCGTTTTTTGCAACTCAGTGCAGGCTGTGAAAGAGTGTTCGGTTATAAGAATGATGAACTCATCGGCCGTTCGATGCTCGAACTATTACACCCAGACGATCATGAAAAAACCATGGTAGCAGTTCGCGATATTATGGCTGGGGATCATAAAATTGATTTTGAAAATCGTTATATCCGAAAAGATGGTCAAATTGCCCATATCCAATGGAGTGCGCGTTGGAGTCCAGAGCATCAAGTTCGGATTGCCGTGGCAAGAGATGTGACTCAACATAAATTGATGCTGGCTCATCTGCAAAAAATTGCGTTTTATGATTCCCTCACTGGATTGCCTAACCGTGAATTGTTCATGGATCGGTTACAACAAGCGATAGTACGAGCCCGCCAAGAACCATCGATATCATCCCCTTCACTTGCCCTGTTGTTTATAGATCTGGATAAATTCAAACAAATTAATGACCAATTCGGCCATCAGGCGGGTGATCAAGCTTTAATCACAGTTGCCAAGCGTCTTCAACATTCAGTTCGAGAAACCGACACTGTTGCAAGGCTCAGTGGTGATGAGTTTGTCATCTTAGTTGAAGGGATGGCAGCAGTTCAGCAGGTGGAAAAACTTGTTGAGCACATTTTAAACGAGTTAAAGGCGCCACTCAGATTTGGTGACGTTTTATGCTTGCTCAGTGCGAGTATTGGACTCAGTTATTATCGAAGCTCACAGATGACGGCTTCTCAATTCATGCATCAAGCGGATCTTGCGATGTATCAAGCCAAAGCCGCTGGCGGTATGCAGTTTGTGACCGCATCAACGCCAGATCCGCAATCTGTTGAATAATGCTTTCTTAGTTCATGGCCTGCTCACTGACCTGCTGAGAAATTTAATCTAAAACTGAATAGATTTTAGCAATAACTGAAAGGCATCTTGGCCCTTCGCATAATCACCATTCTCTGATTGATAAACCAAATATAAAGTTTTATCTGCTTGCTCTAGCGTCAAATACTCCCTACTGAAGGGTAATTTTTGGCCGAAAAGTTCCAGCACAAAATCTTCTCGCACACCACTCAAAGTCAGGTGGTCAACTTGACGTTGTAACTCGGAATATCGGACATCAACCACTTTGCCGATCGGCAGCTCTTCAGCAAAAGTTTCGGTATACCACAACACATAATCATCGAGCATCACCGCGTCTTGTTGCTGATAAACTTGACCTAATATCAATAAATCTGACGGGCCTTCCAAGGTAAAAAAGCGCACGCCATCGGCTTCACCATCTTCAGTGATCCGCCAATGACCAAAATGCGAAAAAGTTAAGGCTGTTCGCTCATATTGTTTGATGCTGAGATCAGGCTTGATGGCATCACAGCCCCAAAATACGAAGCAAAACAAAATCAAAATATATCGTTGCATATGAAACGGCCGTCGCAATATTCCTGCGACATTGCTGGATGAGTTCGATGTCATGATGGCCTCAACTGATGAATAGGAAGAAAGCAAACCGAGTCCTGCAGCTAAAGTAGCATAATCCACCAAAAACTATAGCCACATACCACATATAGTTGTCACTCAACCCTTTATTTGTTTACTAAGTTTTGGGAAAATCGAATAAATTCTTCAAATCGATAAACACCATGCCACATCCTCGCTGGAATACGTCCGTCATTCTTTCTTTTTTGACAGTGACCCTGTTGGTCTGTTTCTCCTCTGCTATTTTCGCGACAGAAACTGTGGCGAAGCAACAACAAGCAGGTGGCGGCGGAGCTTGGTACCAGCACGGTTTCCAACCGATGGGAACCCAAGCCTATGTTGAAATATACGCCAGCAGCCCAGCGCTTGCCGAACTGGCATTTAGCCAAGTAGAAGCTGAGTTTGCACGGGTGAATGCGCTGATGAGCCCTTGGGTTGAGCGGAGTGAGTTGAGTTTGCTTAATAGAGAAGCTGCACAACATCCTGTCACCATTTCAGCAGAACTTTATCAGCTATTGGCACGTGCAAACGAAGTCTCTAAGCTCAGTCACGGCGCTTTTGATATTACTTTTGCATCAATCGGCTTCCAATTTAATTATCGAGAGCAAAAAAAACCCGATGCCAAAACGTTAGAAAATCAAAAGCAGTGGATTAATTATCGCTATGTCGAATTACTCCCCAACCTGCAAATCAAATTTGCCAAAGCCGGAGTAAAAATTGATTTAGGCGGTATCGCCAAAGGATATACCGTTGAGAAATCCATTCAGATCTTACAAAAACTCGGCATCCAGCATGCCCTTGTCAGTGCCGGAGGCGATACGCGTTTACTGGGTGATAAACGTGGGCACCCCTGGTTAGTCGCTATTAAACATCCGCGACAAGAAGACAAATACGCCGCACAGTTGCCACTGGTCAATACTGCAATCAGTACATCCGGGGATTATGAACGTTATTTTATTGCTGATGGCAAACGCTATCATCACATTATTGACCCGAAAACTGGCCAAAGCCCAGGTGAATTAATGAGTGTCTCGGTCATAGGCCCTGACACGACGCAAACGGATGCCTTATCAACCACGTTATTTGTGCTCGGATTAGAACAAGGCATGCAGCTTATTGAACAAATCCCAGACTATGAGGCGGTATTTATCACCAAAGATCGCCAGTTATTTTTTTCTAGTGGCTTGCAAAAGTGACATTTCATTCTCTGAACAACCGATGTCGGAGATCCTACCAGTTGTAAAATAGCAATTTTTTTAAGTTTTTTTCAGAAAAAAATCGTCCAAAAACAACGCAAAAGCAAAACATAAAATAAACATTTAAAAAACAAAAAAACCACAATTAAAGATTAAATTGCCATTTGAACAATTTAAGCTGTCACAATAAGACTTTAGTAGCTGTCCAGATAGCTTTAAAAGTTATAAGTTATGACAAAAATACACTTCATCTAGAGGACAAATGTTAACAACTTTTCCACTTGGTTAAATTTTGCGCGGCTAGTATTCGTCAGAAACTTGTTCTATTGTGTAATAGTTGATCAGATTGTCCTCACGAATGGAGTAGTTGATGAAAGGAATCTGTCGTTCTGACCGCAAAAGTTTTGATCGAGGTTGTCTTGGCTTCACTTTAATAGAAGTCATGGTAACCGTTATTATTATTGCCATTCTCGCAGCAATAGCACTTCCCTCTTATGAACGTATGGCCCTTCGTGGTTATCGCTCAGAAGCAATCGATAGCCTTGTCAGTAATGCTCAATTGCTAGAGCGTAACTTTACCGAAACAAATTCTTATGTTGGTGTGGCCATCCCTGCAACAACCGCCACGGGAAAATACAACATCACATCGAATATTACAGCAACATCCTTTACTCTGACCGCCACTGCAACTGGCCGTCAGGCGAAAGACACCGAATGTCTCACCTTCAGTATTAATAATGTCGGTCAAAAACAAGCGACCACCGCTGGGAGTTGCTGGTAATGAGTGCAGCTAAATACCAAAAACAAGCCGGTTTCAATCTCATTGAACTCATGGTTGTGCTCTCAATTTTTGCCATTCTGGCCGGCGTTGCTGTTCCCTCTTTTATGGATTTCATGCGAGACAGCAAAGCACGGACACAATCCAATCAGATCCTCAGTAATCTACATTTTGCTCGTTCTGAAGCAATCAAACGCCAAACCAATGTAGAAACCAAATTTAATCAATTGAGTGGCAGTTGGAATTTAGAAATCATTCGCAAAGATACCAATGAAGTCGTGCGACGACTCGCAGTTACCGACTCAATGGTGGGATTGACGGGTGATACCACTGTAATTTTCGATAGTCGAGGCCGAGCGTTACTTCCTAAGTGTGTCGGCATCGAAATTGAAGAAATGAGTCAATATAGCCGACATATCAACATTCAAGCGGGTGGCAAGCTTTCAGTGGAGTATGGTTCATGTCAAACCGTCGCATCAATCTAAAAAAACAGCAAGGGGGCTTTAGCTTGCTGGAGGTGATGATTGCAATGTTGCTGTTAGCTTTTGGCGCATTAGGCCAAGCTGTTTTGCAACTGAAAACCCTACAATCGAGTCATTCCGCATACCAGCGCGGAATTGCCAATATTATCGCTGCAGACACCGTGGAACGGCTTTGGGCAAATTCTGCAGCAGCTGCCCCCCAAACCGTTGCACAAATTCAACAGCAAGTGCAACAAAAATGGTCAAACACAGAAAACAATAATGTCACGCTACCAGGGCTGACAACCACCATTATCGCACCTGCTGCAGGTAACAACTTATTTACTGTGCGAGTGACATGGACTGAAAGTCGTTTTGGCAACAATAACACGACTTTCACCTATTCATTTCGCATGTACCAGTAGGAGCAACAGATGAATCGACATTCAATGTTGCAGAACCAAGCTGGGTTGACCCTGATTGAAATGATGATTGGCCTCACCCTTGGCATTGTGTTGTTGTTAGCGGTGTCATCGGTCTTTGTCTCAGGCAGCAACGCTTACAATAACGCGCAACGCTTTATCGGCTTGCAGAGCGATCTTTCATACATTAATGACATGATCCTCGTGGATACTCGCGGGGCAACGAATGTGACCACTGCAAATAATGGTACTGAACTCAGACTCACCACTGCTGCTGGCGTTGTGTTTTATCAACGTAATAGTAACGGGGAGTTACTCAGACAACTCAATGCAAATCCTGCGGTATTGGTTGCTGAGAACATTAATTTATTTCAGGTGAATTGCCTAAATTCACTGGGCGCTGCGGTGATCTGCGCCAACGCGGTACAAATTGAAACAACTCTTGAATTAACAACCATCGGATCACAGGAAGACTTGCAGCACCGAATTTCATTTCGCGCTGCACTCAGAAATGCAGTCCTTAACCTTAAATTTCCGCCAGCCGCGGGGGCATAAAAATGAGATATCAACAAAAAGGCAGTGTGTTAATTATCTCTTTATTATTGTTGTTGATTGCAACCTTAATCAGTGTTGCAGGGATCAGCAATATGCAAACCAATGAGAAAATATCATCAAATCAAAAACAAGCATCAGAGGCATTTATTGCGGCTGAAAGTGGTTTAATTCAAGTTAAATCGTTTTTGGATAATGATGTCAATGCACCACTTTGGGGTAAACCGGTTGACGTAAAAAATGCGGTGAATGCTTTAGATCGCAATTTACCGAATAATTTGCAGTGGAATGTGGAGACCGTTGATTTTACGACGATGCCAGGATTAGTTCGAGTGGTAATTTCCGGAAGTGTGACCACAACAGGTGTAGTGCGCCGGGTGCAAGCGTTTTATCGTCCTAAAGCAGGATCATCAAATCTTGCCGCCATGAACGTCATCGGGAACATCAAAAGCTTTACCGCGAAAAATAGTAATAGTTTTACCATGGTAGGTGAAACCGATAATAACGGCAATATTGTGGGTCCGGCATTAGCAACCAATACCACTGAAAACTTGAATAAGATTAATAGTTCGCTCGGCTCAAACATTAAAGAAAATATTCAAGCGGGTGGCGGTATTAAGGAAGTCAAATTTGCCGATCCATTTGGCAGCCCTGAAAAAATGTACCAATTTATTCAGTCCATTAAAGAGCAATATCGCGCGATGGACATGGAAGATGGCAAAATGGATGGTAAGTCACCAAACAGCAAGTTTGGTATCCCACCTAATACCATGGGCACGACTGCGAACCCAAGAATTACGTATTACGGCTATTGGGATCAATATGGCGGCACCTACAATGCGACCAATGATGCCAATACGCAATTAAAAAGTAATCTTGAGATTGGTGGTAATGATACGGGTGCAGGGATATTGGTTGTCGATGGGAACCTCACCATCAAAGGTTCGTTAGATTTTGATGGTCTTATTATTGTTACGGGTCAATCGGTGCTCTTTAAAGGTCTCGGCAGCAGTAAAATGAAAGGCTCGATAGTTTTTGCCAACCCAATTAATACTGGCACAAATGAACAACCCAAGTGGAGTTTTGGTGAAGCCGAAGCAACCTTCGAATTTGACCTTGATGGTGGTGGTAATGCAGACATTAGATACGATAAAAACAGTCTGATGAAAGCTCACACCTTGTTAAAACAAGATTCTGCAGCGGCTCAAATGTGGCAAGTCAAATCAAGCGCAGAAGCTGTCGCGAGCTCAGCACCGAGTGCCATGCTGCAATGGAGCGAGGTTGTTAACTAGATAGTTAACTAGCGTTGTTAACTTGATTAGTTAACCAGCATTAACATCCTTATAAGTAATAAAAAATCCCTCAGTTGAGGGATTTTTTATTAGCTCACAACACACTCTTCAAAGCAGAATCAACAACTATTTTCTCTGTGTCTAGCAGCAGGATCCGAGATTCGAGCTTGGACAAAACTCATGCAAAACCCAAGCTGGTTGGTCTTAATTGCTCTCCATATCCCAGAGCAGAAGACTTCAGTCGCTTGCTACTGAAGCCCCCACCCCAGGCTAGAACTAGCCGGTAATGATCGGCTGAAACGCCGTCAATCGGTCCATACTCGCCGCATTGCCCAAGCCATGGAACGGTACGACTTGGCTAAACCGGCCTTGCTCACCATGCAGAGCCATATAATTCAGCAATACGGTTTGTACCAGCAAGTTCACATTGTTGGCAGCCACTGACGAGCCGGTTTCAACCGAAGCATCGCTGCGCATAAAGCCTAATTGCTGGCGCCGCGCTTGCTCTGCGGTCGTGCCCCCCATGAGTAACGGACGACCTGCTGGGTTATACACTAAAAAGAATGAAGCGGCCGTGGATGAGTTATCTCCGGTCCACTCCCCTTTGCCCCGCCCTTCTTCCGACATATCCAAACGACCATTACTGGCCACTGAGCCATCACTGTACACATAAATCATCAGTGGTTGATTGCGACGTGCCGCATATTCCAAACAGGCGCCAATACAACGGCCCGCGCGCAAATCCCGCAGTTCACCGGTGCCACGTTCACCGGTGTGATAATCAAAACCGCCCATAGTCACGGTGCCTGCGGCGGCAAAACCATTGACGACTAATTTCATGATTGATGCCGTTTTTTGGAATTCGCCGTCGCCATTAAATTCGGCACTACTGAAAATACCGGCGGGACCAACGATATCTGGATCTGCCAACGGATTGAGCGTCGATGGGTTACCAAAACGGTCCGCCAGATCCGCGCTTTTGACATAACCACAACGCACCAATTCTTGGATCACCTCATTACGGCTCACATGCGTATTGAGCTGTCCCATCTTTTTATCGCTGATGCGCTGAATGGATTCCATCACAGCGACCGCATCGTTTTGGTTCAGTAAGCCAAACAGATCGCCGACATCCACCAAGCCAGTCACATCACTGGGTCGGTCAATCTTGGTTGGTCTCAGTTCAGGGTTATAGAATTCTGGTGGCGCCATCGAGTTGGCACCAGAGTCTGAACTGCGAGAGCCGATTAAGGTTAATAAAGAACCATCAGCACCCGATTTGGCAATAGCATACATCGGATTATGTGGATTATTGCCAGTATCATTTTCTGATTGGCTTGGGATCACCGCGCCGCTGGTTGCTGCACGAGTGCCCGTCGCGGTTTTTTCCAAAATACCGCGTAACATGGCTGAATCGCTATGAAAACGCAGACCCAGTTCAGAATTCACAAAACCATTGACTGGATCCGCTGTATTGGTTGCGCCCGGCACCATATCACTTGGCAGGCCAAGTTTGCTGTAACCTTGTGTGGATAAAAAGTCGAGTTGTCCACCACCGCCACCGACCAACACATTCGAACCTGCGATATTGGCGCCGCCGGCTAAATCGAAACAAATAAATGGGATCTTACCTGCCCCTTGCACGGCAATTCCGCATTGTTGCTTTAAGGCTTGCAGATCGGCTGATAATTCAGCGTAAGCCTTCGTCGGGTTGGCAAATAATCCCAATACCGAGCCACCGGTTAGCAATGCGCCACCAAGACCCATTCCCAAGCCCAAGAAGTCACGACGTGTCACCGGTTTACGGTGATCGGCGTAAAATAATGGGGCATCTGGATGTAATGCTTTTTTCGTTTTCATCGCAATTCTCCTTTACTGCACCAGCAGATCTGCGCTGGCCAGTACTGAAGTACAAGCCGCTTTGGCGATTGTTTTACTACGGTCACTACTGCAAGAACTGCCACAAGCACTGAGCCTGTCAATTAAAGCACTCACCTCTGCAGCCGTGTCTGCTCGCGGTGCGCTATTTTCTGGCGAACGTGGCTGTAACTTATCGAGCAAGGCATTAATGAACAATTGCCGTTCTGTTGGCGCATAAGCTAATGCCGGTGTTTGATTAAAGTTCATCGCACCAAACCATTGCGTTCTTAGCGTATTGTCTTCAATGGCTGCGTCGCAATATGCGATACCGAGCTGTGTGACGGCCATCTGCTGCGCAGAAATAAAGGTATCAATACTTGGATCTGACGGCAGCTGACGAATAATAGTCTGATACACCGAAGCCACTTTAGTCTGCTGCTGCGGCACGCCAGTCAGTTGACTCATACTGGCATGCACTTTCGCGAAAGTCCGCAAGCCTACATCCGCCGATTGTGTAGTACTAGCCAGCACTTGCTGCTCAGGGTAACTCGGTTCAACCCGGACATTGGTGAAACCACCAATTCTGCCAAAGGATAAGAAAAACTCATCATTATTACTGCCGTTTTCTGAGGCAATAATGGTCCCTTGGCTCGATAACACGTAGGGATCTTTCAGCGCAGTTGCTGCAGCAATCTCAAACCGCTGTTGCAACCAAGACTGTCCTGTCACCACTTCTTTGCCATTCAAGCCAAGCGCCATGCCTTCAATCGTCACACTGGAAGGTAACGGGTTGCCTGCCAAATTGACCAGCCGTGGCTGATTAAACAAATAGGAATAATTATCAAATTGCGAAACCTCAAACATCACATAGGTTTCGGGCAAATTGATTAAATGACCGATGCCAAACAACAAGTAGAATTTTTGCCCCACACCGACATCATAATTTTGCTTGATTTGCGCCGGTGTTAACGCTTTATTGTGCACAGCCAATAGTCTCACCGCGCCTTGCCACTGCCGATTGCCATTCGCTTCATTACCGACCATCAAAGCAAAAGTATCATCCCAGTTTACCAATGGGCTGGGGGCAGCTCTGACGCCACTATCCACGCCATTGACATAGATCCGACGGCCATTGGTTAAATCATGCGTCACCACGATATGCTGTAATGTCGCCTGCAACAACTCTGCCGCATCGGGAGTACTCAGTGCGGGTTCGCCATTAAAACCGGTCGCTTGACTGCGTAATAAAAAATCGTAGTTGTAAAGCGTCTGTCCTAACGTGAAATTGCGGCTGATACTGCTACCGGCATAACTGATAATGGCCGCAGGACCTTCTTGCGATACATTCGCAGGGATCACCCAAGCCTCTAAGGTCATTTCACCGGTGGCGTTAATTAATTGACTAAGTTTCTTACTCGCCGCTGTGGTGGCCTGAGCTCGGCCACTTTGGATTTGGATCCCCCAACCGGTGATCCAACTAATATCGCCTTGCAAGGTTAAGTTAGCTGCAGGTTCAATCCCTGAGGTGTCATAAGCAATCGCACCTTCGCCAGTCTTGAATTGATAAAACGCAATTTGATTCCTTTCAAAACGACCTCCACTCGATGCAACTAAGCCATCAGGCAACCGCAAGGCTTTTGAAGGAACTAACCGGCTGTCCACTGTTGCGGCAGGAACACCATCTGCGATCCGCTGCACCGCAGCGCGCATTTCTGCGGCGTTCTGACTGCAATTCGACCAGCAATTATGAAAATCATTGCCAAGGCGTGCCACAAATCGCGATAGCTCAACACTATCTAAATTAATCAAGGGTTTCGCTGCATCATAAGCCGTTGCCACATCAGGATGTGCAAAGAACGGCGACTGCGCTTGCACTGACGTCGGCACATGGCAGCCTGCACAGTATTGCGTCAAGATTGGATAGACATGAGTGGCGAACAACGCAGAACTTTCTGGCAATGCTTTGGATGCCCCAACATCTCGGCTTACGGGTGCGACTAAGGTAATTTTGGAGCTGGTGGACTCGGTGGTATTGGCCCAAAGTTTAATCCATTGCGTCATCGTATCCGCACAAGCCGCAGGACTGGCCAACCAACAATTATGGCCACCGCCGACTTTTAGCACAATTTTAGAGGTCGCGGGATCACTGAGATTCACCAAAGGTAAAGTCGCTGCGTAGGCCAAATTGACATCGTCATTCCGGGCGAATGCAGGGGCCGTTTTGTTTTGCACATGACAACTGCCGCAACGATTGGTGGCAGACACATTGTCCCAAAAACTAGTTTTATACTGTTGGATATCTGCAGTTTGCGCGGCAGGACCATTATATTCACCGACCACTGGCGGCACGACTGGCGGAGGCTGTGTTTCGACATCAGCACCACCACAACCCACTAAACCGACGAACATTAAACTAGCAAGGACTTTAGGGATCAGATACTTCATCATTAATTCCCCATACAATAGGCGGCTGATTCAGCAAACACCTGTTTTAACTTATAACCACCGGCGCGAAAGTTGCTGGTCATCTGATTGACCTGCAAAACGTCAGCCGCGGATTCAGGCTCACGCAGACACACGGTTTTGAAGGTTTTTTGCACTTGGCACTGAGCAAACGCAGTGCTGTTGGCCAGTTCCTGCCCCAAACTCTTTGCCCCTTGGCCCTTCCCTGGTAACGCAGGATCCCAGCCTAAGGCTTGATTCGGCCCTTTGCGCCAATAATTTTCCCACTCATCATTGGGAGTGATAAAGCCATATGGGAATGAACCGGCATTAATCAGATACTTGGGTTGCACACGCGACCCTGTGCTCGCGTGAGTGGTGCCTTGGGCTTGATAAAAAACCGCGCCATTACTGCCATCAGCATCGGTGAAACGATAATCATAATAGGCAAAGGCTTGGGCGAGTGGGTCCATTCCCGCATGACAACCAACACAACGGTTGTTGTAAATCCGACTGTCACCGCCTGGACTGCGACTGACATCTTGTCGCACTCTATCGACCGGGCGACTGATATCCTTCAGCGGCTCTAAGTCGGTACAAAGTTGGCTCATCAGCGTAAAGCGCAACATCGCGCGGTTGGTCCCCAAATAAAAGAAGGCTTTTGCGCCCGCCCGACTGGTCATCACCCCTGCGGTCGCCTCTTCCGGCAGGCCGGTCAGACTGGTTTGTGCCATCGGCACCAAGTGAGTTTTTAAATCAACCGCTTGCCGTTCCATCGCCAAATAATGTTCATTATTATTTGGCGCATAAGGTGGCAATCCGAGGCCACTTGCCCCCACATACAACACATTGGTTTGCAGGATTTGTCGGTAGTCGACTTCATCACGAACCAAACCAATGACGGTGGCGGTGTAGTCATTCAACGGCTCGAACACATCCAAATCACGATTGGTCGCCGGTGATGCGAATAACTTCAAAGTCGTTCGATAAAAATCTGGATGCTGCATCGCCAATTGCGCGGCAGCTGTCGGGTTGCCTGCACTGATGAGTTGCGCCATCTGATCGAGCGTCGCGGCATCCGCCGGCACGCCCGCTAAACGGTCATGCATGCGCTTCGCTTGCTCTAACGGTCCTGCACTCACGGCAAAACTAAGCACTAGAGCGCTAAGTATTCCGCTTCGAAGACTGAATTTATTCACGGTTCCACCTCCAGCGATACATCACTGCTGCTAAAAATACTTGCTTAACTGGGCAAGAATTCGATCGTCCATTGTGATTTAGTCACACTTACATCGGCGGGGCCAAATTGCACCGCTTGTAAGCGTAGTTGTAATTGTCGTTCTAATTTGGCATCCCCGAGTTCAGACTGGACAATTTTTACACCACTGACCGAACCTTGTGGTGTAATGACCAATTCGAACACCACCTTGCCTTTGAGCAACGGATTTTGTCGAAGCGCACGGTTATATAAGGTATACAAACTGCTTTTATTCGCCTCTAAAATTTGGCGAATTTGCGCTTCCGAACGACCCGATGTGCCTTTCCCTGATTTGGCATTTTGCTTCGCCTGCTCAGCTTGTTGCTTGCGGGCAACCGTTTCTTTATCCGCCAGCCCCTTCAACTGACTGGCTTTCACGTTGGTCGCACCCTGCTCTGATAAGGCGACTTTGCCAATATCATTGCTGACCGCTGCCGCCTCTTTCGCCGCGAATTGTTGCTTGCCTGTTTGCGCAATCAACTTGCGATCGACATTGGCAACTTGCTCAGGCGCCTCGGTATTTTTAACTGATACTTGCGTATCATCAGCATCGAAGGCTTGGCGTAAATCAGCCAAATCATCTTTTAAGGCCAACAAGCCACTTTGCTCAGCTTTTTCTCGTGCGTCATCAACATTCGGCTCTGGTTTAACAGGCTCTTTATTGGCTTCAACCGGTTTTTCTTGCGGCTTTGGCTCAGGTTTCGGCTCGGGTTTTGGCTCAGGTTTCGGTTCTTCCTTCTTCACCTCTGGCGGTGGCGGGATCACACGCTCCGGCAGTACCAATTGGGTTAATGGTGGTGGTGGCGGTGGCGGCAAGGGTTCTGGTTTTGGCACTGTCAGTTGTGGGATAGCAACCGCCATCGCCAAAAACAACACAAAGCCAATGGCCTGTAAGCCATAGTAGCGGCTATCTTCTTGGCCTTGAAACCAATCCACTGCGGTTGGGCTGAAAGTTGCAGTGCTCATAACGCTGGCTCCTGCCCTGCTTTTGGCTGCGCATCTAACTCCACGGCCAAAGAAACATTGCGATATTCAGTCGTCGCACATACAGCTAACAACCGCTTTAACAAGGTATAAGGCACCTTGGCATCGCCGAGCAAAGTAATACTGCGACCAATCTCTTGCTGTGCTTGCGGTAAGACGCCACTTTGCTCTGCCAATACTTGCAATTGTTTGGTCAATTCAGCTTCGAGCGCTGGGGCCCAAGTTGTCGCATCGGCCGTTAAATCACCGCGCCAAATTTCCTTCCCTTGCAAAGACACGCGATCCGGATGAACGGTTAACACTGCGGTCTCTGCCGGCAGTTGCTCAGCAACCGAACGGGGTAAAGCCAATTGACTATCGCTTTGCAGTACTTTGACTTCCGACTGATTCACCATCAAGAAAAACACCAAAATGGTAAAAATATCCATCAAAGCGACTAAATTCAGCTTACTGGCTTGAGCCAATCGTTTGTTTTGTTTCACCATGCGCTTGGCACGAAACGATTGTTTCATGGCTGCACTCCTGCAGGTGATTGCTGCGCTGATGCCGAGGTTTTGGCCGTCGTTGGTAAATCAGCAAACGCAATCTTTGGAAACAACTCCGCATCAACCACTGAGGCGGCAACGACGGTTTTAAATGAACGCACTGTATCCATCGTTGTGATCAGGGTTTGATAATCTGTCTCATCAGCCATTAACAAGGTGATGTCTTGCTTGACGATTTGCTTTTGTTGAAAAGTTAACTTCAAATCTTGCAGAAATAAGCCTAGTGCTTTGTAGTCCCGCTGTCCCTCCACGGTTGGCGGAATTTCACGAAGCGGTTGCCCTGCAGGGTAATTCACCACGAATTTATCGCCATGAATTTCCAACTCAAGCTTTTGCGGCAATTCGCGTTCCTGTGCCAAAGCACCACTGCTAAGCAATGGCAATTGCACCTGCAAGATGCGCATCTGATTAAACACCAGACTGAGCAAGAGCACCGGCACTAGCACAATCATCAAATTCATAAATGAGGTGATGTCCAGTTCGGCGTCCGCAAGCTCGCGATTACGCTTTCTGATCATCCCGACCACCACTTTGTTTTTGCGCTAAAGCATTCATCAATTTCATGCCGGCCATTTCCATGGTATCCACAATACCTGCGGTTCTGCCTTGCAATAAGGAGTGCACAAACACCAACGGAATTGCAGTCATCAAGCCAAGAGCGGTGGTATTCATCGCCACCGAAATACTCGAAGATAACAAGCTGGCTTTTTCTGCAGGATCGGCATTCGCTACCGCAGCAAAGGCGGTGATGAGGCCCATAATGGTCCCTAACAAGCCTAGTAACGTTGCAATATTCGCTAAAGTGGCCAGCATTGGCGTGCGCTTTTGCAGGCGTAAACTATATTCCAGCACCACTTCTTCCATGGCATATTCTAAATCGTCACGGCGGTGCACACCGGCCATCCGGCCGATGCCTTGACTGAGCATGGTCAACACTGGCGCATCAACGGTTTTGGCCGCTTGTTGAATTTTTGCGGTATCCGCCACGGTAATAGCATGGCTGATTTCCTGCAGAGCTCGACGGTTACTGGCGTCGATGCCGCGCAAAAATAACCAGCGCTCTAGTGCAATCACTAAACCGACAATAAACAGCAGTCCGATCGGGGCCATAAAAAAGCCACCATCCTGTAAAAACTGCACCATGCTATTGAATAAATCCATTGTTGAGTCCCTCTGCGTACTACTTGTTGAGTGGTAAATTGTTAGATGATGGTGTCACTGCTGCGTCAGTTGGGTTCCGTTGCGGCTGTGACTTGATAAAACGTAAAAATTGTTCGCGATCCAGCGGTTTCGTTTGCTCTTTCCCGTTATTTTTTACAGCGGCAGGCATTTGTACTGGCGCCAAACTATCTTGCCAAGGCAAGACATAAATGGTTTTCGGCTGTTCTAGGTTACCGGTAATAGTGGATTCAATCACCACGGTTTCAGCCGCTTCGCTCGACTGACTGCCCTTGCTCTGATTGGCCGAACTTGCTTGTCGTTGCGCAGTTGCCTGCGCGCTTTGTTGCTGAGTATTTTGTTGCAGCTCCTTTTGTTGTTGCGCAGTCACCGCAGTCGCTGTCCCGGCAAGCAGCAACAGCAAGCTAAACCCTAATTTATTCATGGTTGACTCTCCTGTTGCGGTAACACACCTAACCAGAGTTTCACTTGCTCATCGTTGGTTAACGCTTGATAACGCTCATAGTGTTGGCGAGCTTTACTAGGTTCGGCTAAATACAAATCATACAAAAAGGCTAAATTTTTGTGCGCGTTGGCATGATCTGGCGAAATTGCCAATGCGGCTAGGTATTGCTTTTCCGCTTGCCGAAATTGGCCCTGATGACGGGCAATGGCACCGCTGAGATTCAAGGCTTCAACCGCGTTTGGTGTGTGCGACAACAACTGTTGCAACGTTTGCTGAGCATCCTCAAGTTGATTGAGTTGCCACTGCACCAAGGCCAAGTTATAGAGCACCCCTGGATAGTTTGGTAATTGCGCTTGCAGCTGTTGCCATGATTGCAAAGCTTGTGGCCACTGTTTGGCTTGCTGCGCTGCGAGCGCTTGCAAATACATTTGCTGCTGTGTGGCAGACAGTGGCGCTAATGGCACTGCTGCTTGCTGAGTGGGCGAATTGGTCGACACCTCAGGTTGCTCAGCCGTATTTTCCTTCGCTGATTGAGAGCTACAGGCCGTTAAAATCACCAGGCTCATCATGGCTATCAGGGCATTAAAGTTTAGTCGCATCACTGGCAGCCTCCTGATAAACCTCAACTTTTTGATAACGTGCTGGCATTAACTCTGCTAAGCGAGCAAAACTTTGCCGAACCGATTCATCATAAATATCCTGCTGCACCAACTGAGTATTCTTTTGGTAAATGCCAATCGCTTGCTCTTCAAACGGGTACGCCTGCTCTTCCAACAGCAAGTTGTATTGCTCGAGGGCTAACTCATCGAGGCCTTGCGGCCGCTCAGAATTGAGTAAATCACGCGCCAAAATTCGGTAGAGTTCAGCAATTTGATACTGCGCTTGCGTCACGACACCCGCGATGCCAAACGCCATGCTTTGTTCGTAGTAAGCAATGGCTTGTTTCATCCGTTGCCGTTTTTGCGTCAAACTCTTCTTCAGCGGATGTGCGAGGCGGATCACTTTGAAAGCGTCACTTTGTTGCTGTCCCAACGCCAACAGCGCTTGGGCAGCAATAAATTGACTCCGTTCGGTTTGCACACCACTAAATGCACTGCGCTCCGCTTGCACGATTTGCTCTTGTAACTGGGTGCGCACTTTGGCTGCAGCTGGGCCTGGCTGCAGTAATTGCAACTGATAACGGGCCTCTTGTGCTACATCGTGGGGTTTAGGGAATTCCTGCAAGTAGGCTTGATAAGCTTTTAACGCCGCGCCCGATTGACCCGCACGTTGATAAAGCTGAGCTGCACTCCAACGCGCTTCTCGCCGCGCATTGGCATCCTTGGTTTCTTTTGCCAAACTGTCGAGCATAGCAGCGGCAGCACTAAAATTACCGGCCTTTTCATAACCAGCGATTAATTTGGCTTGCACGGCTAGGCGGCGCTCGGATGTTGGATACTTCTGTAAAAACTGCTGCATCAATAATTCAGCTTCAGTTGCATTCACTAACTCTAATTGTTGATACGCCGCGGCTTCATGATATGCCGAATTAGGTTGTGCTAATAACCGCTGCAAGTGTTGCTGCTGTGCTTTTTGATCAAGGGCTGGTTGCTGTGCTTGTTGATAGATAGCGGATGCCAATTGATTTTTCAGCAATGCTGAGTCTATTGATGGCAGCAAAGGCATCTTCAACAGCTGACTTAAACTTTGCTCGGCATTGGCATAGTCTTGCTGTGCCAGTTGGATTTGGCTTTGAATAAACCAGGCCTGTTGCTGCCATTGCTGCTGCTCTTTGCCAACGATCGGCAACGGCCACTCAATCATCAAACGCGCTTGTTGTAAACCGCCGGGATAGTCTTTCGCTGCAAAGAGTTGCTGTAACTGCTGCAAAGCGACTTGCATCGCAAATGGATGTTGCGGGTGCTGTTGCACAAACCGACTTTGCGCTTGCCACAACGCCGTTTGGGTTAAACTGGCGCCCTGCTCTGCTGGAATTTGGCTCTGTAATAACAGCGCGCGATAGGCTGCGTCTTCAGGTTTAAATAATGCGCTCCGTGCTGCGGATGTCGGATAGGCCAAGGGCTCATAAGCCACTAATGCGGCTTCGCGCTGTCCTGATTCTGCCAATGCTTCGGCCAATAAATATTGCAGATCTAATTGCGAATATCCTTGAATACCGAGGTCTGGTTCCTGCAAGACGGCCAGCATGGCTTGAAAATCTGACACGGCATTGGCAAAAGCAGTGCTGCGCGCAATGCCCTGACTTTTCAAGCCAAGGCTGTATTGGTCCCTCGCGAAATAATCGAGATATTCCATTAATGAAGCCGCCACTAACCGTCGATGCTCAGTGCCACCCTCAAGCCAATAATTGCTGGCTGGCCCAAAATGCTGGATGAAAAACCGCTGCTCAGCAAGTGCGGTTTCAGCTTGCGCGTTGGCCAATAGCCGTTTAATTAAAATCTCTTGGAATTCTGCTGCTTGCGTTTCTAATGGCCAAGCTTTCACAAAAGTACGGTAGGTTTCCAAGCTTGCCTCTTCTAAGCGTTTGTCAGCTAAGAAGTTCGCTAATGCCTGATATAAACTGGCTTGCAGCGCTAAAGGCCGTTCGGTTGCTGCGCCTTGTCGGTAAGGTGTTTTCGCTAGTAGCGCTAATAAACTCGCTGATTGCTCTTGAT
>JACCDH010055532.1_pt1 | contig 38110 bp, 61 predicted proteins | sample 7442481 | NCBI WGS metagenome assembly JACCDH01 (sample SAMN15323433, study PRJNA562643) | freshwater metagenome | isolation source: river surface water | place: USA:Blue River Watershed | collected 2017-08-15 | reverse complement strand
TCGTCAAGCGTGGCGACTGGCCGCGGTTCGCACAGAGGCTGACTGATGGCGCGCCCGGCAGGACTCGAACCTGCTGCCTCAAGATTAGAAGTCTCGCGCTCTATCCAGATGAGCTACGGGCGCGCGCTAGTTTTGTGCGGATTTCGGTAGGTTGCGCGGCCTTCGCGGTCAAGCTTATCCGGAACGGAGCGGAAACAAGGGGCACGTTTGGGCACACTGGTGGCACAATGCCGGTCACAGTGGAGATGCCGTCATGCCTTTGATCGCCGCGATCGCGTTTGTTTGTGCTGCGTCGGTGGCCGTGGACGGGGACAGTTTGCGCTGTTCGGACCAAGGCGCGGTGCGGCTGCTGGGGATCGATGCGCCGGAGCTGCCGGGGCATTGCCGCCCTGGGCGGGTCTGCACGCCGGGCGATGGCTTTGCCGCCAAACGGGCCATGGCCGGAATGATCGCCGGGCGGGTGGTGACCTGCGAGGCAAAGGCGCGCGACAATTACGGTCGGTTGCTGGCACGGTGTTCAGTGCCCGGGATCGGCGATCTGTCCTGCGCAATGGTGGCGCGCGGCTATGCCGTGGAACGGTACACCCGGTTGCGATGGTGCGGCCGCTAACCGATCAGGCCAGCAACTGTTCAAGCCGGGCTTGGTCAATGTTGGAAATCACCACTTCGGTGGTGTGCTGGGTATTTTCACCCCCGCCGACCGAATAGCTGACGTTCAACGTCACCATGGCAAAGGACGCGAATATCCGGCGCACTTCGGGATGATCGTTCAGGCTAAGCAGGAACTTGCCCTCAATCCCCGCCAACTGATCGGCCATCAGATCGAACTGCCGGCGATCAAACAGGTCTGCGCCGTAATCAGTTTCGCAGCCGTAGTACGGCGGATCGAGGTAGAACAGTGTCTCGGGCGTGTCATAACGAGCGATGAAGCTGCTCCAGGGCAGCCGCTCGATCGTGACCGGGGCAAGCCGTTCGTGGATCGATTCCAGCAGCGGCGCCAGGCGCGATACATCAAAGCCACTCGAACCGTGCGGGTCCACGCCAAAGCTGCGCCCGGTCACCTTGCCGCCAAAGGCAAGCCGCTGCAGGTAGAGAAAGCGCGCGGCCCGTTCCAGATCGGTCTGGGTTGAGGGATCGACCTTCAGCAGTCGTTCAAACCCCGCGCGGGTGGACAACTGGAACCGCAGCATATCGAGAAAGGCCACGTAGTGCCGCTGCAGGATGCGGAAAAAGGTGGAGACGTCTTCCGACCAGTCATTGACGAACTCGGCCTGCGGCACGCGGGATCGGCGCAGGAATACCCCACCCATGCCCAGGAACACCTCGGCATAGGATCGGTGCGGAACGCGGTCGATCGCCCGGCAAATCCGGCGTGCCAGCTTACGCTTGCCACCGATATAGGCTGCGGCGGGGTGAACGCTCTCGACGATCTCGGCGAACAGCGGGGTGGACACCATTGGTCACTTCCTTCCATAAACCCACCGCCCTCGCAGGGCGCGGTGGTGGCCTGTCGCAGGCCGGTCAGGTCATGACGGAGTCTCTTTCCGTCGGGAGGGGCGTTGCAGCGCCTCTCCCCCCGCTCAAAGGCAGGGGCAGGATTTTTAACTGCCTGAAGTTGAACCCTTCACCCGGGCGTTCCAGGCTTTCACGCCGTCCACCTTGGCGCGGCAATCACCCCAGGCGGCGCGCAGGTTCAGGATATAGTCGAGCGTCAGCCGATCGCGTTCGGGCTGACGATCAGCTCCGGGCAGGTCCGGCGCGGATGGTTCATCGGCGCAGGTCGTCAGATCGGCGGGCAGCGGCGCGATCCGCACCGGCTTGGGCCCGCAGGCTGCGCAGGCCATCGCCAAGGGGATCAGTGCCAGCAGCTGCAGCTTGGCGCGCATCGTCGTTTCCTTTCTGGATAGCGGTTCGAGTGCCCGTGGCCGCAGTGGCCGCGGCATCGGCGGCCGCGCTGCTGGTGGCGGCCACCTGCACCGCCACCTTTGCTTCGTTTTCGCGGACAACCCCGCGATCGTAACAGCCCTTCAGCACCGGCAGCAGCACGGCCAGCAAGGCCAGCGCCGCGGCGATCTTTGCCCAGCGCGGCAGGGCCAGCAGGTATGCCATCAACCTTCTCCCTGATCGGGCAGCGGATCGGCCGGCGGTTCGGCCGGGCGTTCCTTGGCGGTGAAATAGAACGCGCAGGCCAGGCCGATCAGGCCCTGGATGATGATCGCCTGAGCAAGGCTTTTGAACAGATCGTTATCCGCCAGCTCTGGCTTCACGAAGATCATGGCGAGGACCAGCACGGTCAGGGCAAACAGGCCGCCCCCGGCCACCGTGGTCGATCGCACGCGGAACTTGTGCCAGTTCATTGCCCTATCCCCTTCATTGCATCGCCCTCGCCAGCTTGGTGTGGTAATCAAACTTGCGGTAACCCGCGCCGTTATACCCGGCGGCAAAGGCGCGGCAGGTTTCGGGATCGGGGCTCAGCGCACGGAACGCACCCGCCAGCTTGTTGAACTGGATATAGCGCACCAGCGCCTCGAAGTGCCCGGCTTCGCTCATCCGCATTGACCAGGCAAAGTCGATCGCGCTGGCATAGCCCAGCTTTTCCCACCAGAAGCCCATCACCTGGAACTTGCCCCAGGAGCAGCTTTCGATCGCCCAGGCGGGTGCGTGCATTGCGGCCTCGGCCAGCTTTTCCCAGCTATCGTTCACGCCGTTGTTGTTGGCATCGATTGTGTAGCCGCCCGGCTTGGGATTGGAGATCAGCGGCAGGTTAAGCTGCAGCCGCTTCCAGAAATGATGCCGCTCCCACAGGATTTTGGGTTGGCCGGTAACCAGGAACCCGCTGCCGCCACTTTCGACCGTGGCAACCGCCCGGATCTGTTTCAGGCTGCCGCCAAGCCGGGCCGCAAATCCCGCCAGTTCAGTCTCGGTCACGGCGGGCGCATTGCGATTGGCAAAGATCCCGATCATCGCCTCGCGCGTGGCCGGGCCGGGCAGGCCATCCACCACCAGCTGCGGCTTCCAGCCCTGCGCATTGATCCAGGTCTGCAGCGCAGCCAGTTTCGGATTCATTGCCCCATTCCCCCACATACGCCGAGGCGCAGTTTGCATTCGATCGCGGTCAGCCGCCGCTCCATGGCAACGGCCTTTTCCTCGCTCTTGCTGCCAAGCCCGGCCCAGAATTGCGCCACGGTCAGAACCAGGCTGGCCACTGCGACCATCAGGCCCCAGTTAGTCTGGCGGCCGTTGCCGCCTTCGCCGCCTCCGGTCACCGCGCCACACCGCGCGCAAATGCTCCGCGCACCAGGCCAGCAGCACGGGCGAGGCCAGCGTCAGCAACACGGCGAACAGCACGTTCATGGGTCCATCCCAGCAAAATGATCAGGTTGGCCCAGGCCATGGTGAATTGGGCAAAGAACAGGTGCCAATCGGCCTGCACCGAAGGCCCCCGCACCAGCGTGTGCACGCCGTAAAGCAGCGCCGCCAGGATTCCGCCCATCACCGATCCGCCCAGGATCGAATTGGCCCGCACCGCGGGTGTCATGCAGATCACCCGCATGGCAAGTGCCAGCGTCAGCGCGATGAACAGGAAGGGATAACCCTGCCCCGCCACCGGCGGCCAGCGCAGCGCCGCCAGCTGCATCAGCCCGGAATGGGCCAGGATCACCCCGGCACTGCGCGCCAGCTCGGGCCGGTCGGAACACAGGCCGCGCCACACGGCCCAGCACGTCACCACCGGCAAGGCCAGCAGGTAAAGCCGGAACAGCGCATCAGCCATTGGGATCAACCTCATCCGGCTTTGGCGGCGGCGGGGCCGGCGTTGGCGACGGGGCGGGTGCCGGGGCAGGCGGCGGCATGGTGGCCATCGGTCAATCTCCCTTTGACGGTGATCAGGCGAGTGAAAGAATCTGCTGGCGCAGCGCCGCTGCGTCAGGTCTGCGTGGTCGTTTCGGTAAATCTTGGCGACGGCAGTGGCGGTTCCTTGCCACTGGGCAATTCCTGCTCGCGCAGCACCCGCTCCATCAGCAGCCCGCGATCATCAGCGGCCAGCCCCCAGAAACCGTTAAGCGTGGCATAGACGCCGACATCCGCAAAGGCGGCGCGTGTGGTTTCATCCAGCAGGTCAGCCTTGGCATAGCCCCATTCGAAAAAGTTGGCCAAGCGTTCGGGCGGGACCCAGCCTGCCAATACGACATTCAGCTGGTCCAGTGCATCCTGATGATCAACCGCCAGCGATGCTGCAATGCTGGCATAGGTGCTCAGCATCAGCGCGTTGGCCGCAGCCAGGTCTTGGGGAACTGCCATCACCTTATTCCTTTTATCCGGTCAGATAGGTTTCAGAAGCAATCACACTGCCGCCGGCACCAGACGGCGTGCGCACAACCACAACGCGGAATTCAAACATCTTTTCGACCCCGGTCGTGTTGGTAAAGGTGCAGGTTACCGACGTGGCACCGGGCTCGCTCGGCGTAACCGAAACGCCTGATCCGGTGTCCACCGTTGACCAGGAACCCTCGCCAAAGGGCGATACCTCGACCCGCGCCTTGACATTGCCAGAGCTTGATCCGCCGGCCGCAACCGAAACCTGCCCGGTCAGGCTCAGCGTGCCACCCACCGCAATCCGGCGCTTCAATGTTTCGCCATAGCCCGCCGTCTGGGTGCTGCCGCTATAGGCCGCCGCAAGCTGCGCCGCAGCGACGGCATCCAGATCGGAAAGTTTGTTGGCATAGGCCCCCGCGCCGGCACCAACAAAGCCGGCGGCGATCCGCGTCTCGGTCTTATTGGCGCCGATCTCGTCCGGCTTCAGACCATCGATCCAGGTACCATCGGCATAAAGCGCAGAGTCGGTCGCCTCATCGGAAAAGGGCGTGGCCGAGCTTCCGGTTTCAACCTTGATCTGTTCGACCCACCGGGTTCCGCCAGAGTATGCCACGTCACAGATTGAAACCACCCGCACATAGCCGCGGACAAAGCCGCTGCCGTCGGTGGCGCTCGGAGCGGTCAGTGGCTGCACCGCCAGCTTCTTATAGACCGTTTCGTTATAGATGATGCAGCCATTTGCGGTGCTGCTTGAATAGCCAACCAGGGCACCATTGCCGCCATTGCGCCATTCAATGTCGATGAAGATGAAGGCCAGCGGCGTCGCGCTGCCGGTAAACACCGCGGAAAGCGTAACCGGAACACCGTTGCCCGAATTGATCGGGCGCTGCGAGGTGGCAACAAAGGTGCCGCCCGTTCCCGATGGTGGTTCAACAATGTTGCCCCGCCAGTCGCGGCTCAACGCCAGGCCGCCGCTTGACCATCCGGCCCAGTTCAGACGAAACGAGGCGTTAAACAGCGCATTCGCCCCGGGCCGCGCCAACAGGTCAAGGTAACCGGGACTCCGTCCGCTGTAGGTGCCCCAGGCCGTCTGACCATAATAGCCCGCCGCGATGCCATCGGCCGTGATCACCATACCTTCCGTGACGTTGGTTACGCCGTCATTGCGCTGGAGCCGCGTCAGCCTGCGGTTGCGAATGGTGCCAATATCGTCGTAGCTGCCATCGGCATCAAGCAGCCGCGACGTGCGCGTGTTCATCGTCGTCGGGCTTACGGCTGCATAGGTACCCCAGGCCGTCTGACCATAATAGCCCGCCGCGATGCCATCGGCCGTGATCAGTTCGGCCTGGGTTGGCACCCTGGTTGGCAGGCGCAGGTTCACACCGATATCGGCACCATCGGTGGCATTCGGCGGGGAAACGGAGAAAGCAACGTTATCCCGATCGCCCGCACTTTGCCCCAGCGCAGGCGTGGGCGGGGCTACCCCGGTGCGGCCCAGCGCAAAGGCGTGCTTTGCCGGGGTTTCGCTGATCAGCGTGAAGCTGACCGACATCGTGGTCGGATCGAACTTGCGCGTCAGGATCACGAAGGGCCCGAACAGGCCCAGCTCGGGATGGTTCAGGTTCAGGCAATCGCCCGGGCCATAGGCAAACAGCCGCGGGCCATAGGTGATCTCGATTGGCTGCAGCTCGCGCCCGTCAACCAGGCGATAGGCCGCCAGCTGCGCGGCCTGGTCCTTGTTCTTGACCAGGTTGAACGGATAGACCTCGGCCTTTTCCTCGCCGTCTTCGGTGACATAGCTGGCCACCGTCACCTTGGCGGCATCGATCATTTCCCAGTTGTGCTCGGCGCTGCGGTACTTGGGCACCACGGCATTGATCCGTTCGCGCCAGCTGGCCATCGCCGTGACGCTCATGTCGCCATCGGCCAGGTCGGCATCGGTGGCCGTATCCAGCGTCACCCGCGGCGCGGCATAGTGGAAGCTCAGCACCCCGCCCGAAACCAGCGGCACCGCACCACCGGCCAGGGCAATGTCCTTCAGGTTGGCCCAGCGATCGCCGGGCTCATAAATCACTCCGAACAGGGTCCAGCCATTGGCATCGCACAGGTTGGCCCAGGCGGCCACATTGGCCCAATCGATTGCTTCGCCAGGCAGGCCAACGCCCAGCACCTTCTTGCCGTTCTGGAACCGGCCATAGGCATAGGTTGCCGCGTGGAGCGCCGGGTTGGCCGAATAGACATAGGATGCCTCGTTGCCCAGGGTGCAGCCGCCAGCGCCACCGGGCAAGGTGGAATCAAGCCGCGGATCATAAACCCGCACCCCCTGCACCAGCGCGCCCAGCTGCGGCACGCCGCTGGCAAACCGCTTGCCGTCCTTGTCGAACTTCAGCGACCAGGCGATGCAGGCCTTGCCGCTCAGCTTGCTGTCGCTGCCCCACCCGGGCGCCGGTGACCACAGGCTGTGCGGCACCAGCGCCGTATCCGGGCAGGTTCCCAGCTTGTAATCGGGGACCAGGAACTCCGGATAATAATAGCTGGAAACGCCGCCCTGCTCCACCTGCGGGGTTACCGATTGGACCGGTCCGCCGCCGCTCAGCACCATCACCATGAAGCGATAGGGATTGGGCACCTTGTTGACAGTCGGGCCATAGGCCACGTCATGCCGCAGCACCCCGCCGACCAGCCCTTCGCCCATGACATAGGGCGTGGGCGGATCGGGATCGATCACCACCTGCGCCACCGATCCCCGCGCGGGCGGCGGCTTATAGGTCAGCGCCGCCCCGGCGCTGGCCACCCCGGCGACCACGCTGGCGATCTTCGCCACCTTTGATGCCACGGCCGCCAGCTTCGATCCTGCCGCGGCAAAGGCCCCCACCCCGGTCGCGACCAGCGCCACCGCGCCTGCCACGACCGCGATCACCTTCAGCGCCTTGCTCATAGCGGCACCCGCCAGCAGGCCTCGACCTGATCCAGCGCCATGATGAACACTTCGCAATTCGGCACAGGTTCGCCCTCATCTTCCTCTGCCGTTGTCACGGCATCGACCCAGCCCAGCAGCTGGTTGGCCCCCACGCAGACCAGCACCGCACCAAACCCGTCCGCGCTGGACCGATAGGCAAGGTCCCCGATCGTCATCATCGCCGGGGCGGGCAGGCGTTCCAGTTCCAGGCCATCGATCACTTCAGCCATGTTGGCGCAGCCGCGCTTGTCCAGCGCCCGCCTGGCCCCCAGCGCGCTGCGCACCGTGGGCAGCGGCGGCACCCTCATCCCGCAATGGCGCAGGTGGGCGTGCATCAGGTGCAGGCAGGTCTTCCCGCCCGACCAGCTGAACAGCTTGCCGCGAAAGCGATCGAGCGTGGCCTGGGTGGCCACCTGCCGCCGCACCATCGGCGCGGCGCGGCCGTCTTCCAGCAGCTCGGCCGGGATCTCCACCGCGCTGGTCATAGCTCTTGCACCACCCCGCCTGAATAGAACCGCGCCACCCCGGCGCCACCCCCGCCATAGGATCCGGCACCATAGGTTCCCGGCGGCGCCTCGACGCCCCAGGCCACCGATCGCACCAGCCCGGTCGCGTTGTCCTCGCCCGTCTCGCCCGGCCAGACCGACTTGTGAAAATTGGCATTCAGCGTGTTGCCGATGTTGCGCTGGAACAGCCGTTCCAGCTTGCTCACCACCGAAATCTGCAGGTCGCGCCGCCCGCGCCCGATTGCCAGCGTCGATTGGTCAACCTGCCCATCGAACAGCAGCTGTGGGCTGCCCGTGATTGCCCCCGTCACCGGGTTGTATTGCGCCAGCCACAGCCGCACCCGGCTGTTCTGGAAGCCCGGTTGCACCAGGCTGGCCGGGGCCGTTTCGATCGGCGGGTTCAGCACCAGTTCCAGCGCGGGCACTTCATCGCCCACCCCTTCGGTCAATTCCTCAATGCTGCCGATCGTGCCGAACACGGCATCGCTGGCGCGATAGGTTTCCGCGCCCCAGACAAAGTAACCGCCATCGCACAGCCGCACGGTGCGCGTCGGGAACTCGATCTTCAGCAGACCGACGAAATACCAGCTCTGCATCGCGGTTCAGGCCGCTTCCTCGATCACGCAGCCAATGCCGCTGATCAGCTGCCCGGGCGAAAGTTCCCACCCGATCTCTTCGGTCACCGCGCCTTCGATCAGCGGCCGCGCCAGCAGCACGGTGTTCCCGTCAACCAGCGGTGCCCGCAGCATCGGCGTGACCGTCACCGCCGCCTTGCCGGCCGAATTTACCTCAACGTTGGCCGCCACCTGGTACAGGTAATGCACCCCGGCGCTGTCGATCGCGGTCAGCCAGTACCCCTGCTGCACCACATAGCCCGGCCACAGGCCGCGCAGCGGCAGCGAGGTGCCGCCCGCGCTGCCATCCACCTGAATCGCCGTGCCCGGATCACCCTGCGAAACGCCCTGCAGCGGAAAGGCCACCCGCAGCCCTTCAAACTTGGCTGCGGTCAGTTGCTGCACCAGCACCCGGGCATCATCGGCCAGCATCGTCGGCCAGCTCAATTCGATCAGGAACCGCGCGCCCGGCCGGTTGACCCGGCGCAGCGCCCCGCCCAGCGCCGGGCGCTGCAGAAAGCCAAAGTCGATCCCGGACACCTTCGCGCCATTGGGCGCAAAGTCATCAGACAGCACGATCACGCCAGCCTCCGCGAATTACGATAAGCCGTGCGCCGAACCCCCACCGCGCCGCCCGCACTGGCAATCCCCGGCGCCGCAGCATCAATGTTCTGGTTCACCCGCACGTCGAAATAGGGGCTGGGGATTACCTGGACCGCAACACTGCCGCCGCCGCCACCGCCCCGCAGCACGTGGTTAGGCGTGACAGAGCTGCCCCGCGGCAGCGAAACCAGTTCCGGCCCGCGCTCACCCACCAGGGCAAGCCCGCCGGGATGATAGCTTGTGCCACCGGCATAGCCCGGCACCGGCTTGTTTATGTTGGTCTGGATCTTCTTGCCGAAGACCCCGATCGAACCGAGCTGGGTCAACAGGTTAACCACGCTGCCCAGAATATCGAGGAACCCGCCGTTCTTGATCGACCCAGCCAGCCCCTGCAGCGCGCTGACCGTCTCATCGGCCATTTCCTTGAAGCCTTTGGCGATCCGCACGTTCACCGCGCCGACCTTTTCGCCATTGTCATTTGCCGCCTTGTAAAGCAGGTCCAGCTCGGCCCGGGCGCGCTCCATCGCCTTGCCCGCCAACTCAAACCCGTCCGGGATCACCATCGCGCTGATTTCCGGCGCATAGTCCGCGCCGAGGCCGCGCAGCCGGCGAATGGCTTCCTCTGCTTGGTTGGAACTGATCGCGCCATTCTTTTCGGCCCGGTTCAGAACTCCCAGATCGCGCTGGTAATCCAGCAGCGCCCGCGCCTCGGGGAACAGTCGATCAAGGATCGGTTGCACCTCATCGGCCAACTTCTTGAAAGCCTCAGCCGTTGCATCAGTCGCCTTTTTCGTCGGACTGACCATGGTGGCATCAAGCCGCGCCATCTGCGCAGCGATGCCGTCCACCATGTCGGGAATGTAAGAATGGCCGACAACGGCGTCATAGAGGTTGAAGAACGCCTTGCGGACCACCTCGATCTTGCCGGTCACCCAGTTCCAGATCTTGTCCATGTCGCCGGTCAGCACGATTGACAGGGCATTCACCAGCGATCGTGCAACTTGAACGATTGCCGTTTTGGCGGTTTCCCATGCACCCACAAAGTCGCCGGTCAGGATCTGGCCGACAAATTTGATCACGTTTGCCAGGTACTGGAAGAACCCGCGCAGCACTTCCAGCGCGGCCGAAACTGAAACGATCAGCGCCTCACCAAAGATCTTCGTCAACCCGATCGCCAGCGAGCCTAGCAGCTTGATTACTTCGCGCAGCAAATCGCCCAGCGGCCCCTGCCACAATTCGGTCAAGACCTGGCCAAAGCTGGCGATCAGCGCCTGTACCTGCGGCCCCAGCGTGTCGCTGATCCGGCTTCCCAGTTCAGCAAACACCGGGCCGATCCGGTCCCAATTGGCATAGATCACCCCGCCAATGGCCGCCACAGCGGCAATCACCGGCAATGCACCTGCGATCGTCGCGCCCAGCGCCACCAGTGAAGCGGTAAAGGCAGAAAGGCCACCGGCTGCCACGGTGGTCAGCGCGCCACTCAGCGGCGCCAGCGTGGAAACGATTGCGCCCAGCCCCATCAGCACCGGCCCGGCAGCCGCAGCCAGCCCCGCCAGCACCAGGACAAAGGTCTGCGCGCCATCCGGCAAACTGGTAAAGGCGGTCAGCACCTTGTCGGCAACGTCCAGCAGCTTCAGCATCACCGGCTGCAACTTGTTGCCCACGCTGACCTGCAGTTCCTCAAGCGCCGCCTTCGTGGCCCGGGCACGGTTCGCCAGCCCGTCGCTGGTTCGGGCAACGTCACCTTGGGCGTTTTTCGTGGCCTCCATGATCAGCTGGTAACGGGCCATGATTTTGGCCTGTTCGCTCAGCTCGCCATTGGCGCCGCCCAGGCCCATTTCCATGGCCTTGGCCTTCACCGCGGCTTCGGTCAGGAACACCCCGAAGTCGCGCAGCGGCTCGCTTTCCCCCGCCAGCCCGGACCGCAGCTTGTCGATCGCGGTCTGAACATCGACGTTGTAGAAGCTGGAAAGATCCTGCGCCAGCACAGCAAAGGCCTTCGACATATCGGCCGCCGCCTGCTTGGTTGGCGCGGCCTGATTGAAGAACAGGCCAAAAGTATTCGCCGCCCGCTGCATTTCCTGCGTCGAACGGCCCATCGCATCGCCGGTTGCCCGGGCCCAATCGCCCATGCCTTTCGACATCGAACCAAACGTCTGGTTAAATGCACTTTGCAGCTCGGCCGCATCGCTGGCTACCTTCACCGAAAATCCGGCAAAGGCCGCCAGCGGCGCGGTTACCGCCAGGCTCAGCCGCTCACCGATGCCCCGCATCGATTCGCCCAGCGCCTCCATGCGCTTGGTTGCCTTGCGCAGATCCTTCTCGCTGGCATCAAGGCCAGACCGGAAGGCACCCGATTCCAGCGCCAGGCTGATGATCAGGCTGCCAATGCGTTGCGCCATGGAGTGCGGTTCCTAATTGATTGTCACGTCAAGCCCGCGCTGCGCCATCGCCTCGAACCGGGCGATCACTTCAACGCTGGTCAGCTTCTTTTTCGGTTGTGTCATCCCGGCCAGCCAATCAGGCCATGCCGGCACTTTGCGCCAATCGGCTCCGGCCAACTGGCCAGAGAAATAGGCCGTCATCAGCGCCAGGTCGCGCCGTTGCTCGGCCTCGGCCTTGCGCGTCCGCTGCGCCGCTTGCAACGCTGCGTTGTAAGTGGCGGGGATCTGATCCCAGAACGGGTCGGGTGGAAGCCCTGCTTCCACCCAATTGCCGAACAAGGCCAGCAGCGAAGGGGTTATCCCTTTGCCTTCTTCCCCGCCGGATGGTTTCCCGCTTCGGCCCCTTCGGCCACATCAGGCGCAAAGTAGCGCGCCATGCCCTCGGCAATCGCTGCCGCCACCGGCTCCACCCCGGCCTTGTCAACCAGGTCGTCGGTGGCTTCGCGCGTCATCAGGTGTGAAGGCTGAAGCACGGCCCAGAAAAGCGCGCTCAGCATATCGAACCCGATTTCACCCTTGGCCAGTTCGGACGTGATCGGACGGCCAAGCTCGCGCTCAGCCGTCCGCATGGTCCCGAACTTGAAGGTCAGGCGATAGACCGTACCGCCAATTTCCAGCGGCACCTGCACGGCGGCGCTCATCAGGCCGCCGCTCCTTCAGTCACTGCGCCGCTGACACGGATGGTCAGCACGCAGGTCATCGCTTCACCCGCCTGCATCGGATTAACCTTGTAACCCTTGACCAGGCCGGAACCGGTCAGCTGCCGTTCGGCCGTGCCAGTTGCATCGGGAACAACGATCTTCCAGTTGCGCACTTGGCCCAGCTGGGCGCGACACAGAACGTCATCGGCATCGCCGGCAACATAGTTCATGGTCACATCGAATGAACCGGCATCGATCAGCCCTGCGATAAAGACCTTGCGCCGTCCGGCAGCCTTCAGCGGGGTGACTTCCACTTCATCGATCTGATCTTCGGGAAACCCGATTTCGGTCACGTTCACCAGTTCGGTGAGCGCAGTGCCATTGTGGAGGTGGAACGCGCCACCCCAGCCAGTGCCTTCGCCAGCCATTGCCTTGTCCTTTCAGTTACTCAATCGTGCCAAACCAGCACATCGAAGGAATCCCGGTGCACGAACCCGGTTTCCGTTGGTTCGCCCAGGTCGCGGACCGGGGTGAAATTTGCGCGGCCAAAGGTGATCCCGTGAAACAGGCCACCCGGCGCCAGCGCCGCAATCACCGCCTTGCGCAGCGCGATCACGTCCGCGCGGGTTTCGGCCCGCACGTCCACCTGCACGCGGCTTTGGCGCCGATCCTGGAACTTCTTCAGGATTTGCACCGCCGGATCGGAAACCACCTTCAGGCTGATCCACGGCAACGGCACATTCTGCGGGCGCGGGCCATAGCCGGCACGCTGGCCCACGGTCACGTCGGCCAGCAGCCGGCGACACAAGGCCTCTTCCCATTCCATCGCTTCAGCCTGCCTTTGCCTGCCGCTTCGCCAAGCGCGCCGCGCTCTTTTCGATTTCCGGGCCCAGCGTCTGGCCAACCCGGCGGATCACCAGTTCGGCCGTGGCATCGAAGCCAGGCCGAAAGAATGGATTGGCGTCCATCTTCTCGGTGCCAAATTCCTGCATTGGGCCATAACCCGCAACACCCAGGTCGATCCGCGGTTTGTTGCGCGCACTAGCCCGTTCCCGCGGCACTTCGACCGCCGGTTTCACCCATCCGGCAATGCCAATCACAACTTCGGCCGTGTCTTCGCGGCGGTTGCGGTTTGACGGCTGCGCCCGCACCGATTGCGCCAGGTTCATTTCATCCTTCGGCGCCAGCGTCCGGATTTCTTCAACCATCGGCTTCGCCGCTTCCATCAGCGCCCGCTGGCCAACGCGCCGGGCAGTGCTGGTGCTGCCCAGCTGGAACAACTGCTTTTCCAGCTCTGCCAGCCCTTCAACCTTGATCACGGCACCGGATCCAGCGCGGTCACGTCGATCGGCGCCGCATCATCATCGGCCACCAGTAGCAGCTCAATGGCATAGCCCCGGCCAACTTCCATCGGCGCCGCCGTCAATTCATACAGGCGACTATCCAGCACCACCTTGTCAGTCGCCCGGATCGTGCGCGTGGCATTGTCAAACCGCAACCAGGCAGTCAGCTCTGCCCGCGCCTCGGTTCCACCAGCATCAAAGGCCTCGCGCCGCCGCGCCGATTTGACCGACGCATAACGGTGGCACAGCACCTGCAGCCCGCCAGGGCGCAGTTCCAACCCACCATGCACAGCAGCGGCCGGGCGAACCAAGGTAATGCGCCGGTCAAGCCGCCCGGCCGAGATGCGCGTTCCCTTCATCAGATCCGCACCCGGCGATAGGGCTGCACCAGTTCGCCAACCGCCTTGGGGGCGCTGGCGGTGCGGTCCTCGAACCACGCGGCCACCAGCACGCACACCGCCCGGCGCAAGGCGCGGGGCAGAGTCGCTTCGGTCCACCCCGCGGTGAAAGTCACTTCCACCGCATTTGGTTTAGTGGTTGTTTCCGGCCATGCCGCGTCTTCGTTGCGCACGATCCAGCTGGGCTGCGTCACCAGGTCCAGCGTGTAAAGCTCGGCCGGCACCACAGTAAGCGTGCCGGCGGCGTTCACATATTTGAAGCCGCTGGCAACGATCCCCAGTACCGGCCCGCGCCGCAGCTCGATCGCATCAGCAAAGGCATCCAGCGTCAGCAGCCAGGTCTGTTCACCCAGCGATCGGCCAAGCAACTCTTCCACGTGATTGACTGCATCGGCCAGCAGCTCGGTCAGCAGCGCGTCAAAGGTACTATCCTCCACCCCGCAATGCAGCTTCACCGAAGCGAGGCTGACCGGCAGGGTCGCCGCCGCGGTGATCAGCTTTAGCGCCACTCTTGCCTCCGAAACCCGTTAAGCCCGTCGCCGGGCCGTCGAAACCTGGACCGGGCGCGATCCGCCCGAACCTTGCGCGGGCCGCGTCCCGCCACCGGGCGCCGGCCGCTGCCCGCTCATCAATCCTTCTTGCCGCGCTTTTCGGCCTTGGCCGGGGCCGGCTTAGTTTCGATCGCGCTCAGCTCGGTCGCGGCTTCGATCAGTTCCGCCGGGCAGGTGTCTCCAGGTTCGAAATCTGTGGGATAGACTTCGCCAGCTTTGACCCCGGAAAAGGGCTTGATGAACTTCATCGTTTCAACTCCGCAGGGATCCAGCTTTTCAAAGCCGCGCCGCAGCGCCGCTTAAAAAAACGGGGCGGCAATCGCCGCCCCGTCCCCCCGTTGCCGCTTCAGGCCAATCAGGCAGCAACGCGCTGAATGCGCAATGCTTCAGGATTGAGTACCTGGCCGCCGACACGCTTGGTCGCGTAGAAGCCGATATACGGCTTGTTGGTGTAGGGATCGCGCAGGATGCCAACCCCGGCACGATCAACAATCAGGTAACCGCGCTGGAAGTTGCCAAAGGCGATCGCCAGGGCGTTGGCCGCCACGTTCGGCATATCCGGCAGCTCGGTCACCGGATAACCAGCCAGCGTTGCCGGCGTACCAGCGGCAAAGCTAGGCTGCCAGAGGTACTGGTTCGTGGTGTCCTTCATCAGCCGAACCAGGCCTTCGGTGGCGCGGTTCATCACAAAGCCGGCCCCATTGCGGAACGAAGACGGCAAGTCATAGGCCAGCTTGATAATGCCATCAGCAGTAAGCGCAGCCGCACCGCCGCTGTTGACCACCGGGATATTGCCCAGCGGGTGAACGCCCGCTGCGCTGCCGCCGGCCACGAAGTTGAGGAAGCCGTTCGGACGGTTGACACCGGTGCCCGAAACGAAAGCCGCACCTTCCTGCTTGGCAAACTCAGTGCTCGCCTCATCCGCGATGAAGGCTTCCAGATTGAACTGGGCATCTTCCAGCATCTGCGTGGTGGCAAAGGCGTTCGCATAGATTTCGCCGGGCTTGTATTCCAGCTCGCCAAAGGTCGGGGTGGCCGTTTCAGGGCGTGCCGCCGTTTCGCCAACCCAGCCCGAGGTCATGCCACGCAGGTTGAACAGCTTCTTGAACGCGGCTTCACCGATCGTCTGGACCGAAGCAAGCGAACGCATCGGCGAGACCTCGACCAGCTTTTCGGTGATCGTGCGATCCCACTCGCTCGGAGCCAGGAACCCGCCATCAGCGCCGGTCGACTTGTTCAGACTAGCGTGGATGGCGCCATCCTTTGCATAGGCGGCAAAGGCAGCCGAGTATTCGGGATCCTGCACCTGGCGGCCATTGCCGTTCAGGTCGGCCGCAGCAGCCTTGCGGGCCAGATCATCGATCGAGCCCTGCAGATCGCTGACTGCAGAATTGATGCGCTCGATCTTTTCGTTGGTCACCACGTCATCGGCCTTGGCCTTCAGCGCAGCTTCGTGCTCGTCGCGCATATCGTGGACGGCCTTTTGCAGGTTCGCCAGCACAGCTGCGGGATCAGTGGTTTCGCCGCGCACAGACTGGACGCAGGCGGGTACGGCCGCCATCAGGGCGGCGAGGCTCGCAATCATCTTCATGGTTTTACCCTTTCAAGGTGTCGATCAGCGCCTGGGCATCCTTTACCCAGGCGGGTTCGCCAGCGTCCTGCGTGGCTTCAGGGGCAGCGCCGAGCTTGCCCTTGATCTGGTTAATATGGGCGCGGGCCTGGGTGCGGGTCATCCCGCTGGCCAGCAGCGCCTGTTCGGTGGATCGCACGGTGGCAATCTCCCGCGCCTTGGCAGTGGCGCCGGGATCCTCTGCGGCACTGTCAGCTGAAAGCAGCGCGTCAGCAAAGCCGCGCTCGATCGCGGTGGCACCGCTCATATAGGTTTCAGCATCCATCCAGGCGGCGCATTCCTCGACCGTGCGGCCGCTGCGCATCGCATAGACTTCCGCCATCGCAGCATCGAACGGCGCCAACCATTCGGCAGTTGCCTGCATCTCCTTGCGGTTTCCAACAGCCACCACCCAGCAATTGTGAATCATCAGGAAGCTGGCCGCACCAATCTCGATCCGATCACCGGCCATCGCGATAACGCTGGCGGCACTGGCGGCCAGGCTCACAATCTTGACCGTGATTTCGCCATCATGTTCCCGCAGCAGGTTATAGATCGCGATCCCTTCGAACATATCGCCACCGGGACTGTTGATCATCACGGTGACGGGCTGGCCCTTGAATGCCTTCAACTGGTCAGCCACGCCCTTGGCGGTCACACCGCCGCCATCCCACCAGTCGTAACCAATCACGTCATACATCTCGATGACGTTGCCCTGCGCGGACGGCACCCGTGCCGCCGCAACATCGGTCCAGCGATCAAAGACCTCCGGCTTGGTAAAGGCCCCGATCCGCTGTTCGTGCGGCATCGGCAATGCGCCAGGGCGGGCCTTGGCCATCACCCGCACAGCGGCGTTACGGTTGCGCATTTGGGTTCCCTTTCATCGGATTGCTCAGCCCCCAGCCCTCGGCCAGCGGCGGCAGTTCAAGCGCAGCGCGCGCTTCGTTTTGCTGCATGATCTGCGGAGTACCGCCAGCGCCGGTCAGCTTGGCCAGGAACTCAGCCTGATCCTTCATCGAACCGCGCAGCAGCGCCTTTTCATTGAACTTGGGGCGGAACCGATCGCGCTCGGCATCGCCCATCAGCGCGATCGCAATGGCCTCTTCCCAAGCCGAAAACCACGGTGCCAGGGTGTACTGGACAAAGAAAATGCCCAATTGTTCAATACCGGTGCCCCAGCTGGTATCATCCAGCATCAGGAACGGTCGCGGCACACCAAACATTCGCGCCACTTCCTCGACCAGCTGATTGCGCAGCTCGATGCCTTGGGCATTGCGCGAATTATACTGGAACACATTGGCCTTCAGCCCTTGCTCCAGGATCATCCAGCGCCCGGCGTTGGCGCCCGAAAAATCGTTGTCCAACTGATTGCGCAGCCGGTCAAAAGCCTCGTCCGTCAGTGTCCGTGTTTCTGGAAACTCCAGCGCACCACCAGGCGTAGCACCCTGCTGCATCGAAGACTTCATCGCCTTGTCGCTGGTCCGCGACATTTCCACCACGTCGTGGGCATAATCAATGATCGACTTGCCGGTGATTCCATCCTCGCTCGGCCCCATCAGGTGCAGCAGCTCGCCGCCCTGGAACACGCGCTCGCCGTTCTTGCCCTTGACCACGTGCTCAACCGAAAAGTCGTCTTTCTGCACGGTGCGGACGTTCGCTGATGGCAGGAACAGCAGCTCGCTCACCCGTCCATTTACCCGAACCGGATAGGCATAGGCGTTGCCCTTCATCAGCACGGTCTGCTGCATCAGGCTTTTGAACGTAAACGGGGTCTGCCCCTTTCGCGGCTGCCGCGTCAGTAGCCGGTGCAGCGGATGCTCCCGCGCGGTTCCGGCCGGATTGCCGTCAGCATCCAGCGCCTGCATCCCCAGTGGCAGCATCCCTATCCCGCGGGAGATCAGAGAAACGCAGCGATTTACCGCCGAATTGCGCAACGCATCCACGCCGCCGCTGCCGCTGCGGATCAACTCAAGCAAGCGCGGATCGGTAAAAGTCATGGCTTGCGGCGAATGCCGGGCGTTGCCACCTGCATCATCTGGCCCACCATAGATGCCCAGCAGGCTTTGGAGAAAACCCATTACAGCCGCACCAGCCCGCGCGTTTCATAGACCAGCGGCGCACTGCCATCCCCCGCAACCGGGTTCCGCTCCATCAGCTTGGCCGCATTGAACAGCGCCACCAGCGGGTCAATCTTCGCCTTCCCGGACGTTTCCTTGACGATATACACCGCATTGCCTCGCTGTTCGGCCTTCGCGTTGCCCACGCACCAGGCCATCAGATCCGAACCATCATGCCGGAACGTCCCGTCGCGCAGCTTGCGCTCCAGGCTCCACACGGCCGATGAAAGTTTGAAACCCTGCCCGATCGCCACCAGCTGATCATCGGTCAGCCCGTGCCCGGCCAGGGCATCGACCAGGCCACCCACTGCCAGCGGGTCAAGGCCAACCGCGCCACGTTCCGGCAGCAGTCCCGATTCCTTGACCTGCGCCACCAGCGCGGCCACCTCGTCAATGTCTTGTGTGGCGCTGTCGCACAGCACCAGTGTGCCTTCTTTCGCCAGGTCGCGCAGCCGCGGGGCAATGTCCTTGCGCAGGTCAAGCACCTCGCGCATCACCCACCCCCGGGCCCAGCCAAGCCAGTCACCGGTTTCGCGTTCGCGGCCCATAACGGCCAGGCCGAACATATCGTCCAGTCCGCCGCCATCGATCCCGCACACCACCACTTCGCAGCGGTCCAGCAATTCTTCCAGCGTCAGCCCGCCCTCGATCGCAGCGCCCTGCCAGTAATCGGCCCCGCGCCACCGGGCGGAATGCAGGCCAAGCCCGATCTCGATATTCAGGTGCTGCGATGCCCAGCGGGCCAACTCGTCGCTGCCCTTTTCCACCGCCTCGGCAAACTGTTGTTCCAGCAGGTCGATCTGCACGGATCGGCCCAGGTTCGGCAGCACCATCGGCCACACCGCCGGATCGCGCCAGGGTTGGTCTTCCGCGCCCTGCATCGCTTCCGGAAACTCGTACAGCACTGGCAGCGTGGTTGCCGCTGCCCCAGTCACCCGGCCATCACGGATATCGCGGGCCAGCTGCAGCTCCTGCTTGAACAGCCCTGCCGGCGGTTCATCGCTTTGCGTCGTAATCTGGATCATGAAGCCATCCGGCTTCGAAACCAGCCCGCCCCACAGCTGCCCATGCACCCGCGCAGCGTAGTGGATCTTCCCCAGGATATGCAGCTCGTCCAGGATCATCCCTTTGGGGATGACGCCCGTGGCCACCGCCTCGTCAAAGGTCTGCACCTTCAGCGTCGATTCGGTGACTTGATCAACAATGGTCTTCAGATGGGGCTTGATCGAAAACCGGTCCTTCAGAACCGGGTCCGCCAGGATCATGCCGCTGGCCTGATCAAACCCGCGCTGCGCGATCGCCTGCGTCGGCCCGTAAATGTAATACGGCTGCCGCGGCACCGGATCCATCAGCAACGCCGTAACGCCCATGGCCCCGGCGCCGGTAGTCTTCGAATTCTTCTTCGGCACCAGGCAGGTGATCTTGCGAACCCGCCGCCGATTGGTCGCCGTGTCCAGCGATCCGAACAGCGCCGCCACCATGTCGCGCTGCCAGTCACCGGCTGCATCGCGCAGCTCGGGCTGGCCAGCCACGTCAGGCAGGCGCAGCTTATTGAATATCGCCACCGCCCGCCCGGCCAGTTCCGAGTCCAGCGGCAGGTCAGGGATCAGGCTTCGGCCATCGCGCAACCGCTCCTGCCAGTCAGGGCAGGCAAAGCTCCACTCGCTCAAGGCCCAACCCTACACCTGGTGCTTCGGGTGCAGCAGGCTGCCCCAGCTTTGATCTTCCCGGCCCGCCGCCCAGGCGCGCTCTTGCCGCTCGGCCTTCGCGCCCTTTGGTTTGCCCTTCACCTTGGCCGGCGGCGGCGCCACCATGCCTAGCTGCGCCTTGTCCATCCGCTTCAGCAGCTTTTCGGTCGCGCCGACATTGCCGGCCTTCGATTGCTCGTTCAGCCGGGCCAGCAGTTCGGCTTCGACCACGGCCTTGGCATTGCGCCGGATCTGGCGCAGCTCGGACCTTGAAAGATAATGCAGCTTCAGCGTCGGAACCGAAATTCCCAATGCTGCCGCCACGTCCCCGTCGCTCGCTTTGTTCGCGTAAAGCAACACGGCTTTCTCTAGGTTTTCTGCGGTTGGCACGTGCTGCGGCTTCCCACGGCACCCCTTATTCGGCGGCACCGGATGCCCCAGCAGGTCGAACGGCAGCCACCCAGGCCGCCCTGCCCCCGCCGATTTTTGTCCACCCATGAAAAAAATCTCTGAATGAGAGGGGCGGCGGTCAGGCGGCGGTTAGGGTTCGGGACTTTTGACCACCCCCCCGCCTATCGCTTGCCGTGCGCTCGCTCTTGTCTGGCCTTGGCTGTCTTCGCCTGGTGTTCACCGAACGTCAGCCACTGCGTGTTTGTTGGATCGAGGTCAGCGCCACCGTCGCGGCGCTCCTTGATATGGTCGAGGATCAGCCGCTCGCCCGGCTTGGCCCGCGCCTTGGCTGCGTGCCAGTCACTGTCGCCCGTCCGCGCCTTGACCAGCGCGCGCCACTCTGGCGACTGATAGAACTGATCGGCCAGCTTGGGCAGCGCCGCCACCCGTGGCCGGAGTGGAGCGAGGCGCGGCGGCATTGCGGACAACCTGCCCATATGCCTTAGCCTTTCGCCTCGCTCATAACGCTGGTCTGGCAGGACCAAGCAGGCTGACATCATCAGCAACCCGGCAGGCAGCACCTTGCGACGCAACCGCCCCAGCGTGCCCAAGGCATACCCGCTTTCACGAGGCAAACGAACAGTCAAAGTTTTGTGGAAAGCAAATATCACAGCTTGACGCGCTGCCTCGACGGAAATCCTAGGCTGCATCCGCTAGCGGCCCGAGGCCAAGCCGCTCCATGCGCGCCGCCACCTTGCTGACGGCGCGCTCGTATCGCATCCGCAGGGCATCGCTGGTCACCGGCGCGCGCCCCTCGCGCTTCCACCGCACCGCTTCGCCCCGCCAGATACGGTCCCAGCCAAAGCCCTCAGCACCCGGCCACAGCTTCATCACCAGCACCCGGCCCACCAGCGCCCGGTGCGCCTCGGGCACAGCCATGGCGGCACAGTCCGGGTTCAGCAGCATCACTTCCACCAAGCGCAGCTGCCGCCGGCTCAGCGCCGCGCTGGGCGAAGCCGCCGCACCGCCCAACCCCTGCCCGTCGCCATAGTCACCATCGCGCACCGAACGGATGATCTGCGGCCAGGCACTGCGGCTCCCCGCGCTCAGCGCCACCCGGTCCCGATCCGGCATCTGCCCCAGGTACTCCACCGCCGCCTGCAGCGCGTCTTCCGCATTCTGCCACGTCACGGTACCCGCCTTGCCGATCCGATTTTCCATATCTAGTGTTCCTTTTTACAGACAGACAGACAGACAGTTAGAGGGGTAACGCACGTGCGCGCCCGCACCCGCACGGGGTAACTTTCGCAAAAACTGTCTGTCCGTCCGTCAACTGTCTGTAAGCCGCAGAATTGCGCGGCTTTTCGGCACAGACAGTTACAGACAAACAGACGGTTTCCCCGCCGCTTCGCCACCCCGGCGCTTCCCGATCCGGCCGCCGCCGTGGTCCCCATCGCCGTTTCAACGCCCGCTGCGCCCTGAAAAACAGACAGTTCGGCCAACTGTCTGTAACTGTCTGTCCCCACATCTTGTGGTTCCCGCTCATGCGTCGAAGCCGGTGGGCACGCTGCCCGCTTCGCTCGATGCCGCCGCCTGGATCAGCTCGGCCGCCCCGCGCAGGCGGCAACCCTTGCGGATCACCTTGCCATCGGCGCCCTTCATCTTGGGCAGCTGCTTGTCACCCAGCGCGCGGCCAAAGGCGGTGCTGGTCATGATCTCCCGGTCGCTGACGGCATTTTCCTCGCAGAACGCCTTATAGCTGTCGTACAGGTCCGCAGCGCGTTCCCGGTGGTCAGGATCCTTCGTATCCACCTTTTCCGCGAACCATTCCCCAAAAGGGTTGCTGCTGCGCCGATAGTCATCGATCGCGTCCTGCACCTGCTGCGGCGGGTTCAGCCCCTCGCGCAGCCAGATCAGCGTCCCTTCAACCAGCCACTTCAGCACACCCTCGGCCTCAGCCAGCAGCCGCTGGTTGATGGTCTTGTCGGCCGCCGCGCCCTTGAACTGGTGCGGGAACTGGATCACCATGATCCGGCGCCAGATCCCGTCATCATCGCCCGAAATGCGCGGCTTGCGGTTGCATTCGAAAAAGATTGCAAAGCGTGGCCGGTATTCAAACGGCGCACCGTGCAGCTCGCGGGCGCTGATCGGCTGCCCGCCGGTCACCTGCTTGATCCGCCCTTCGTCCAGCATTGCGCCGATCCGGGGCTCGCTGGTGCAGACCATGCGGGTGTCACCGGCCAGGCGCGCCATGTCCGGGCTGGCTTCCGCGCCCGATCGCACCGCGCCGTGCAGGAACGATTCCACCGCCGCTACCTTGGCATAATCGCCCAGCACCTCGCGCAGCACGTCCATCGTGGTCGATTTGCCGTCACCGCCCTTGCCCTGCAGCAGGAAGATGCACTGTTCGCGGATCTCGCCAGTGATCGCATAGCCGCAGCACGCCTGGAAGAACCGCCGCGTTGCAGGATCGGGCAGCACCGTTTCCATATGCTTGTGCCACAGCGGGGCTTCGGCACCGGGGTTCCAGGGCACTTCGGTGCGCCGGCTGATCCGGTCCTCGGGATCGTGCCGGTCAAGCTGCACCTGCCAGTCACCATCGGCCTCGACAAACCGCAGCGTGCCGTTGGGCAGGTTCAGCGCCAGCGTCTCCCGGTCAAAATCGTCGCGCGTGGCGGCAATGTCGCTCTTGGCCTGTTCCAGCGCGGCGGTGGTCTTGTTGGCATTGCCGCTCATCACCGCGTGCTTGAATAGGCCCGCCTGCCGCTCCTTGATCGCTTCCACGCTATTGCCGCCTTTTTTCTGATCCCGCTCGATCGCGGCATCCAGCGCCTCGGCCTCGATCACCACGTGGCGGGCCATGTCATGGGCCAAGCGGCGGGCCAGGCGGCTGCCATCGTCGCCAGACCAGCGCGCCCCGTCAAAGCCGCGCCAGTGGTCTTCGCACCACAGCAGCTTGCCGCTGGCCAGGTCGATGATCCGCCGGGCATTGCCCAGGTCGTTCAGCTCGTACCAGGCCATGGCCTCGGGGTTGATCACCGGAACTTCGATCGGGTGCTGCACTCAGATTTCTCCATTCACGGCGCGGCGGGCCATTTCGGCGGCAGCGCGCATCTTGTTCATGTTGCGGATTTTGGCGCTGGGCGCTTTCGCCTGCGGCGGGGTGAACAGCGCGGCCAGGCGCGGATCGTCGGTCGCCACGCTGGTGGCTCCGGCATGGCCGTCCACCGTGCCGCGATAGAGGCGAAAGGTCTGCTCCCCCAGCTGCATCGCCTGCAGCCCGTGCTTGGCCACCTTTTCGAACCAGCGCACCGTCGCGCCCAGCTGTTTCGGATCAAAGCCTTCGTTCTTGGCAAGCACCTTGCGCGCCGCTTCCTGCGCCCGCAGTTCACGGATCTCGGCGTGCAGGTCCAACAGGAACAGCACGTGGTCGACCAGCGCCTGCGCCTGCTCGGGCTCTCCGATCCCGTCGATCTGTTCGGCCAGCAGCAGCGTGGCCATGGCCTGGGCATCGGGTGAAACCCGGTCCAGAGCCGCCTCGGCCGCAGCACCACCCATCCCCAGCGCCGCTTCATAGACCTGCAGGACCGCATCGGCCTCGGCCCGATCATCCGGCTTCATCGCCCGCCGCGCGATCAGCTTGCGGATGGTCTTGGCATCATAGCCCACCGCCTTGGCCTCGGCATAAACGTCGCGGATATCCTCGGAAATGCCGCGCCGCTCTTCCAGCAGCCGCTCAATCCGCTCGACCAGCAGGCGCAGCCGGTTGTCGGTTGCTTCAGCCATTGACCACGCTCCTCGCTTCATCATTGAAATCACGCCCGGCGCTGGGCCGCAGCACGCGGACCTTGCTGGCCCCCGCGGCGCGCCAGTGCAGCGCGGCCAGGGCGGCGCAAATGTCGCTGCGCTCGGCCCCGGTGATCGCGCGCCACACCGGCCGCCCGCGCGGGCGTTCCAGCACCCAGCGCGGCTTCAGCCCCTTCATGTCGGCGTCGATCCCGATCGCCACCGGCCCGGCATCGCGCAGCACGAACGGCGGGCGCGCCAGATCGGGCTTCAGGTCGAACAGCGGCATGGCCAACCCGCCGGGTAAACCATCGTGCGCCGGCACCTTGCGCCAGTTCCCTTGGTCCAGGCTGCCCTGCAGGTTGTTCAGGGTCAGCGTGGCCAGCACCCCGCGCGGCGCGCCAATCCGCTGCGCCAGGCTCAGGCTCGATTCCAGCCCTTCACCCACGATCAGTTCGCCTTCGCCGCCCAACCAGTGCTGGCTGCGCCAGTGCGTGATGGCGTAGTACGGCGGCACCGGCACACAGCCGCCCGCCGCCTCGCCAAAGATCTTGCGGCTCGGCCGGTCATGCACCTCGCCGGTGCGGCGGTCAGTCCAGCTGGGCAGGCGCGCCTTGCCGCTGCCATCGCTCGCCAGAAAGGTCACGTGCAGGCCAATCTGCCGCCATTGCCCGGCAGCCTGGTCAACCACGCAGATCGGCGCCAGCATCGCCGGGGCGGTCAGCCGCGCCGCGGCCGGATCTTTGCCCCGCCGCCACAGCCTGATCGGGCAGGCCGGGTGAAACCGCACCACATCCAGCACCCGCGTGGCATCGGGATCAATCCCCCGGCCTTGCAGGTATCGGGCAACAATCGTCTTGTGGGCATCGTGCCCGCCGCGCCAGATCGCCACCGCCGCTTCCATGCTGGAAACAAGGCCGGTGTCGGGCGCATCCTGCCGCAGCGATTGGCGCTGCACCGGGGCGGGCCTTGTGCCCTCGGGCAAGCCCGGCCCCAATCCCAGCTCGGCTTCCATTTCAGCCAGCGCGGCGATGAAATCCAGCCCCCGGCTGTCCTGGACAAAGCGGATCACATCGCCATGCCACCCGCAGCCAAAGCAATGGGCAAAGCCCTTTTCGGGAACCACGGTAAAGCTGGGCGAAGATTCGTTGTGAAACGGGCACAGCCCGGTCTGTTCGCGCCCGGTGCGGCGCAGCTTGACCGTGCGGCCGATCACCTCGGCCAGCCCGGCCCGCGCCTTCACCTCGGCCACCCGCCGCGCCAGATCGCCGGAAAGGCTCATTCGCCGCCCTCGCTGCCCGGCCCCAGCACCGCGCGCATCCGCTCAAACTGGCGCAGCGCTGCCGCCTGATCGAACTGGGGCGATCGCGGGTTGGAAAACTCCACCGCCCGCGCCGCCAGAACCTGCAATTCCCGCGCCATCATCCGCACCCGCGCCGGCTGCGGCAGGAGTGCCGGTTCATCGCGTTCAGCGGGCCAGATCACAGTGCGCTCCAAACATTTTTCGTATTTACACGAATTACCTTGACCGCGTTATTTTTCGTATTTACACAAAACACATGAAGACCGAATTCGACCCCGCAAAGGATGCCAAGAACCAAGCCCGCCATGGCCTGTCGCTGGCAGACTTTACCGGGTTCGATGCCGAACCGATCGTTATCGAAGACACCCGTTTCGATTACGGTGAACAGCGGTTTATCGCGCTGGGCCGGATTGATGGCCTGCCGCACTCGCTGGTTTACACGCTGCGTGGAAACACGCTGCGCCTGATCAGCTTTCGCCGCGCTCATGAAAAGGAATTGCGCCGCCATGCCTAAGCCCATCCCGCCCGTCGATTTTGACGAAAACCCCGAATGGACACCTGAAATGCTGGCCGCTGCCCGCCCGGCTGGCGAAGTCCATGGCCAGGCTGCCGCAGCGCTGGTGCGCAAGCGCGGCCGCCCGTCATTAGATCCGGCTGCACGCAAACTTCCGGTGACGATCCGGCTTTCACCTGACGTGGCCGAAGCCCTTCGCGCCACGGGCGAAGGCTGGCAGACCCGCGTCGATGAATTACTGCGGATCGCGATGTTCCCCGGCCGATCGACCGATGAAGTGCGCGCACCGGCATTATCGATGTTCTCGATCATGACCCGCAACGCCGGAACCGGGCAGTTCATCCGCAAGGCAGGCAAACGATCGGTCAAGAAGCGGGCCTGATTCATCCCCGCACCGCCATTCCGGCTTCGGCCAGGGCGGCGGTCAATTTCAGGCTGCCGGTGGCGCGGGCCAGGGCATCGCTGTCATCCTCTTCCAGTTCCATCACCGGGCGCAGCGGGCGCGGGCGATCGCCCAGCACAGCACGCACTTCGGCGTTCCACCGCGCCCGCTGGCGCCGGGCTTCCTCTACGCGGCTCAGCCGCGGCGGGGCCACCGGGGCAAAGCGGGCCGGGCGATCGTGCGCCAGCCTGTCAATCATCGCGCGAAAATCGGGATCCAACTTGGCCCGTGCCGCCACCTGTTCGCAGGCGTGGATGGTGCTGTTGTGGTCCATGCGCGGCAAATGGGCGTGACGGATCAACCGCCCCACTTCGGGATAGGACCGCCGCCGGGGCACCTCGCTTTCGGTGGTCTGGCCCGGCTTCGGCCGCACCCGCAACAGCCAGATCGCCACGTGCCGCGCGCTGACCAGGTGCTTGTCCCGGCTCAGTCCCAGCAGGTCCACCTTCTTGACGCCGAACGCGGCACAGACCGCGCGCAGCACGTCTTCAGCCCAGACCGGCGGCAGGATCGGATCGGCAGCGGCCATCAATCGGCCACCGCCAGCATCTGTGGGGAAACCTGGCAGGTCGCAAAGGTCGGCTTGCCGGGCAGCGCCGCCAGTTCAGGCTCAACACAGAACGCCGGAAAATCCAGCGCGAACAACCCATCGGCGGTCGCGGCATTGATCGTCACCGTCCAGGTGCCATTCTTGCGCGCTTTGACCACGAACTTGCCCGCCGTGCGGTCCACCGTCATGGCGATCTTACCGGCATCCTCGCCCGTGCCGAACAGCAACCGCATGGCGCTGCGCTCACCCTGCAGATGCAGCCTGGTCGCCAGCCCCTTGCCGATCGTCAGCTCGATATAGCGGGTGAACTCGCCCGGGTTGCGCCGCGATCCCAGCTTGCGCGGGAGAAAGCGGATGCCATCGCGCGGCACGCCATCCAGCGGCATCACCGGGCTTACGCAGTCAATTTCCTCGAATGCCATCACTCGCTCCCTTCACTTGCTTGCTCAGCCTCGCGTGCAGCCAGCACCGCGGCCCATGCTTCAGCCTCACCGTGGTGCATCCCGGCGCGCAGATCCTGCGCCCAGCGTTCGGCCGCCTGGCGCGTCACATTGGCGCGGTCGCGATCTTCAGGGCTGGCGGTGGCGCTGGCTGCCACCAGCCCGGCGTTGCGCGCGTGCCGTTCCAGAAAGGCGATTGCATCGGCATCTGGCGCAGTCGTTTCGCTGGGTGTCATCGCTGGCTCCGAAAGTACACTCGCACCCGCCCCGGCGCGATCACAGTGTTTTCAAGAATGGCGGCTAGACCGAGCGTCATCGCCACGCCGCGAAAGCCGGTCACGGGCGAAAGGTACAGGCGCGGCGGATAGGTCATATCGCACCCCCGCAGGGCGCCGTCCGCAGGGGATCCTTTGCGCCCGGTTCGATCACTTCGATCACCCGATGGCTGAATTGCGCCGCGCTGATCACGCGCACGCGGCCTTGGGCCTTCAGCCGGTCAAACAGGCTGCGCGCCTCGCGCGCGGTTTCCAGGTCCAACGCCTCGGCAATCGCCTCGTTGCTGGGGCAGGGCTGGCCCGCCGCGGCGCAATCGCGCAGCAGGGCCCACACCCGGCCTTCGTCGCTGGCTTCAAAGGCCAGCGTGCTGCGCAACCCGGGCACCGGCGCCGCGCGATCGGCATCATATGTCTTGCACAGGATATGGCGGAACTTGCCGGGGCGCACCGGATCGGCACCGGGCCCGGCCACGGTGGCCGCGCCGCCATCGATCCACCCCTGCACCAGCGAGGCGCTGGGATGGTGGTGGCGGCGCCAGCTGGCGGCCTTGCTGGCCACCACGCAGAACGTCAGCGAATGTCCCGGGGCAAGCCGCGCGAATTGCTCGGCCAACTCGGTCGCATCAGTAAATTCGGCAGCAACAAGCGCCTGGTCAATCATTGCACCGCCTCCCGCTCCAGTCCCTGTCGCATTGCCACCAGCGCGGTGATCGCTTCGTCGATTGCGCTAATAATCCGTTCGCGCTCGCGCGGGCTGACTTCGCCATCACGGGTCGCCTCGCGCACTTCATGGGCCACGTCACCAAATTCGGCACTAGCCTCAATCAAGGCATGGGTTAGGGCATCGTCTGCCTGGCCGCCGTGCGGTAGCCGCACGACCACGTGGCCCAGCGCCGCAGCCAACGCGGTCAAGATAGGTGGGTGCTGCCCCTCGATCACGGCCACTTCGTCCAGCGCAAAAACACAGTCCAGCGGCGGCAAGGCGGCATGGTTGCGATTGTGCCAATCCCCGGCAACGCTGCGCTTACGCTCGGCCGTAGCAGCGGCACCATCGATCCCGCCATTCATATCAATCGCCCGGATCACCGCCCGCTTCAACCGCGCCAGCGCCGCCATCAGATTGAAACCTGCTGCGTGGCCTGCCTCGGGCCGGACAATTCCCCCGGCAATCCGGTTGCCGCTGCCTCACACTGCGGGATAACTCCCACCACATGACCGAACGCTATTGCATCGCGAGCCACAGCACCTTCAGGCCAATTTACTGGATCAATCAGGTATCGCGCGAACTTTTCAAGCGTAGCCGTAGTGGTCGATCCGCTTTGGCCGACAATCCGAGTAAAGAACCCGCCGTCGTTGATCACCGCGCGGCCCAGCTTGGCCATGCTAGCATCGTTGGCATCACACCACTGTCCGGCGACGTGGCGAAGGCGGTCTAGCAAGGTAGGGATCGGCTGCATGGGCACACTTATCATGGATATTTCCACATCTAGTCAAGAGGATTTTTCCACCATTTCCCTACCGCTGTTGCTGTGGGAAAATCCACAGATGGTAGATACCAAGGAAATTCTTCGTGCGCGGCTGCGCAATAGACTCGATGCAACCGGGAAATCCGCGCATTCTGTCTCAAAGGAGATTGGCACGAACGCTGGCTACGTCCGCGACTTGCTCGATCCGGAAAAAACTTCGATCCCATCCGCCGCGCGATTGATCGCCCTCGCCACCGCGCTTGGCACGACCGGCGACTGGTTGCTGGGCCTGGCCGATGATCAGACGCCACTGAACAGCGAGGCCGTGTTTAGGGATGCACCCAAAGACTGGCGCAGCGACGAGCGCGAGGGGATTCCGGTGCTGGCGACCGGCTATTGCGATGATCTGCAGATTGCCGACGACGGCAATGCGATCCAAGTCGAACGGGTCCAACTCGAACTGGATCAGGTCGTCCGTTATGTTCACCGCCCAGCCTACCTGCGGAGCGCGCAGGATGCCTACGCGATCGACCTGCTTGGCGATTCAATGGAGCCAGTGCTGCCTCAGGGCTCTGTACGCTTGGTAGATCCACGCCGCGCGCCTGCTCCCGGCGATGACGTGGTGGTACAGTTGACCGATGGAAACGGTGGCAATGATATTGTCACCGTGCTGGTTAAGCGCTTTGTGCGGGCTACTTCAGCCTATGTCGAACTGCGCCAGTTCAACCCTGACGTTACTTTCCGCGTGCCGCGAACCCAAGTGGTCCGGCTACACCGGATCGTCAGTTACGACGAATTGCTGCGCTAGAGCTTTTCTACCGCAACCACGGCAGCAAGGGCGTCTTTAAATTCTCCTGCGAACACAGCCTCTTCGCTTGTAATTCGCTCGTCAGCCATGACCACATCGTCGATCCACCGCGACAACAGGTTAGCAAGTTTCAACGCGTCCGGTGATTGAGCTATCCACCGGATTGCACCAATGACATCATTTACGTCAGGCACCATGCGCGAAGCCACCTTGACAGCCTGCCCGACCAAGTGATCGTCGCCATCGAACCGCAAGGCAAAACTTGTTACCGCCCTCTCTATCGCATCCTTCTCGAGCTGATGCGCCTCCCGATCGCACAACATCACAAACACCAGAACCAGCAGCAGGCGCGATAGGCGCGGGTCGCCGACTGGGTCGCCACCGGATTGCAGCACCGCGATCACTTCCGCTGTTGAAAATACTTCACCCGTTGACGGACAAGCCCAAAGATCGACACGCTCCGCCACAAATCGCCGCAGCGCCCGCCGTTCATAACAGTAGGCCAGCACAGTTCCAGTGGCAGGCTCGAACTTTCGGCAAGCGATCCGCCGCTGGCTAATGCGACCGGCCGAATCCCGATAGGCAATGAATAACGCCTGGGGAATCTGGATTACCGCGCCAAAGTCGGTCGCTTCATTTTGCGGCTCATCTGCCAGCACTTCGATCGTGGAACCCGAAGGCAAGGGTGGAACAACCCGCCTATTCCCGATCAGGGATTGAAGTCGAACGGCCCACTTTTCCACCGTTGAAGGGTGCCACTTAAACAACCGTGCAACAAGATTAATGGATTTTTCCATCAAATGCCCTTGACAGTGGATTTATCCACACTGCATCATGGATGCTGAAAAGGGGGTATACCCATGCTCAAGATAACGCCAACATTCCCGCTCCGCCCGCAACACTCCCTCCCGGGCGCCGCCACCTACGACCTTTCAGATATCGGAAACGCGCTACGCCTCGCCAGCGTGTGTGCTAAATTCCAGCGCCGCCTGCGCAATCTGCGCGAGCGCCTCGATCTCGCGGGCGGCCAACACCAGAACCAACGGCCCACCAAAGTCCTGCAACGTGATCTCAAGCAGAGCGCGGCCCGCTTGGTCATACGGCTTCATCCGTACGCCGCTGACCTTGCTAAAGCCGGGATCCCGGCTCAACCCATCGAACCCAGCATTGGCCAGCAGCGTGCCGATGCGCTGCGCCGCCTCGGCATCGAAACGGATTTGCCGCTTCTGTCCGTCGACGGGCAGTTCCAGGATGATCTGCGATCCGGCGCGGCGCACCCCGCAATCGTCTGCGCTCAGGATAGCCATGGTCGTTTTTCTCCGTTCGGTCTCAACACACACCCGAACGTAGCCAAAGCCGGGGACAGCAGCAACGGAGTCCCCGGCGGCGGACAATCCACCCCACACGAAGACCTGGGCCAGCTGCAGGCTGAATGGGATCGGGCCGGCCTGATCCGCCGCCTGCGGATGATCGCCACCACCCCGGTGCTGGCGCGGGAATTCCTGATCCTGCCCGCGCTGCTGCTGGCGGGCCTGGCTATCCTCCCCCTGATCGCCGCGGTGCTGCCATGAACCCGTTCTGCCGCCATGCCCGCGTGCCGATCCCGGTCTTCCGCAGCAGTGCGGCAAAGCCCGCCCCCGGTGGTTATCTTGGCGGCCGCCGCCCGCGCCCGATCTTCGATGCCCGCCACACGCTGGACCGCCAGCATGAGGCAGAGGCCCTGCGCGCCCGATCGCTGCACCGCCAGGAAGGCCCCCACTGGGATGCCTACGCCGGCTGCGACCGCGCACCCTTTGGTTGGGAGAAAGCCCGATGACTGTTACCCTGAAAAAACTTGAGCAGCTGCTGGCGAAGGCAACGCCGGGGAAATGGCGGACATTCATCAGCTGCGGAGTTGTCGCAATTATGAAGGCGGGTTCCCGCAGGGGCGGGGGCTATGGCGAAAAGGAAGTGATCCACTGGGCTGGCTTCGATAGCTCTGACTACCCCAACGCCACAGAGGCCAACGCCGCACTGATCGTCGCCCTTCGCAACGCCGCGCCACACCTCATCGCCAAAGCTCGCGAGGCCAATGAACTGCGGGCTGCGTTACTCAAGGCTGCCATTTTTATCGGCAGTCTTGACCGCACCACCAAGGGCGAAGAGCTTTACCGCAGATTGGATGACCTGCTTGGCGGCAAAGCAACAAGTGTCGCCATGAGGAACGGGACGGCATGACCGCCGCCGAACTCGGAACCATCATCCAGGTCGGCATGGCAATGGCTATTCCGTTCCTGTTCGGCATCGCCACGGGCGTGGAAATCGTGCGCCGCCGACCCAAGGGTGTCTACGAACGCTTTGGGGAAGTGATTGGCGACCACATCATTGGCCTGCACGATAAGGTCCGGTTCCTGCCCGAAGGCAGCGGAACGGTCGTCCGTGTCAAGTTTGTACTGCCAGACTTTCAGGGCCGCCCGACCGAGCTTGAAATGCGGGTTGTTGCATGAACGCCCCCGCCGATCCGCCCGCCATCCACGTCACCCACCACGCGGTGGAACGGTATCAGGAACGGGTGCGCAACCTGCCTGATGATCAGGTGCGCCAGCTGATCTGCAGCAACAAGGCGGTGCAGGTGGCCGCCGCAATCGGCGCGCCCTTCGTGCGGCTCGGCACCGGCCAGCGCCTGGTCCTGATCGAAGGCCGCGTCGTCACCGTCCTGCCCCAGGATCAATACCCCACCTCGCTGAAGCGGAGAGAACCCCATGGCTGACCATTCCGTCGATCCAAACAGATGCGCCGATTGCGGCAAACGCGGCAGTCTTAATGCGGATAACGATCTCTGCCTTGATTGCGAACGCAAGATCAGTCGATCGATGCACGGCTTTCCGGGCAAGCTGGCGAACCACCCTGATCGCTGCCCCGTCTGCGGCCACGTCCGCCACAGCCTTTGGCGCTGGGTCAAAGGCTGGTTCTGCTACCGGCTGTTCCTGCTTTGGCCGACCGGCACCCCGCTTTGGTTGTTCCAGCGCGTGGCCGATCTGCTGCTGCCCAGTGCGGGCGATTTCATGTTTGATCGCCGGGGCTGGTGCGATCGGGAACATGGCCGCGAAGGCAAGCTGATCGAAGCTGATGCCTGATCTCCCCACCCTCGCCCTGCAAGAGCTTACCCGCCGCCGCTCGGCGCTGGCGGGCTTGCTCGATGCCCGTCAGATCACCCAGCCCGTGGCCGATGCCCTGGCGGGCAAGTGGTGCGGCATTGCCGCCTGGCACGGCGCGCTGCTGCCGGAAGAGCTGCGGCCCCATCCCGGCATTCAGTGCTGGCTGGATCACGCCCCCGCCGGAATGCCCGCCGCCGATTGGCTGCGCGAACTGGCGATCGAGGCCCGCCGCGCCTGGCACGCCGCCCTGGCCAACGATCCCACGGGGAAAGATCCCCGCACCCGCACCCTGCGGACCCTCGCCCAACCCCTCGCCACCGCCGCCGGCATCCCCCTGATCGAAGCCCCGGCCGAACTGGAGCAAGCCGCATGACCCAGCAACTGATGAAAGATCTCGAAGCCTGCCTACGTTTGATCCGGGAAAATGGCGGGTGGACCACCTATCACGATGAAATTCTTGACCGCTGGCGCGCTGCCCGTGGCATTGCCGCGAAGACCGGATGGAGCTGGTGGGCCCGTAAGGTAGGGGAAGAGCTTTACGAGGAAGAGTTTGAAACCCGCGATGCTGCTATTGCTTGGGGCGTGAAGAACCTTGAGCCGCAGGTCGAATTTGAGCTGATTGAAGCCCGCTGCTGGGCCGATGACATTGAAGGGGACGAAGCAAGCTGGTTCGCGGAATCCCGAAACCACACGATTATTCCCGGATCGGACGGGGTGCCGGCATGAAAATCAGCACCACCGATTTCGATCAGTTCGATCAAAAAACCGGGCGCCGCGGGTCCGTGGCGCTGCACGTCACCAAGAACGAAAGTTCGATTCAACAGATCGGCCTCTACCGCGGCCCGCTTGGCATGATCGAAGTCTGGACCTTTCAGGTTTTGCCCCGGCCGAACCAGTGGACCACGCTCGAAACCATCCACGACGGCCGCACCTATCGCCGCCGCTGGCGCCGCGCCTGGGGCCGCAAAACGCTGACCCGGCTCTGCCGAGAATTCCTCGAAGACCTGCACCGCCAATCCTCACCGGATCGGATCCCGCTATGACCCAGCCTACCCCCCTCAAACCCGGCGACCTGGTTTCCATCAAAGGCGTGCCAGCCACAAGCCCTGCGTTCCGGCGCATGGTGGTCGAACAGACCTTTAATCGGGGTAAGGCCCAGTACGTCATTTGCTCCTACGTCGATGATGCCTGGGCCCCGGCAACTTTCGCCGCGTCAATCCTGGCACGGTTGCCATGACTAACTCCAAGCCCACGGACACAAGTCGCAGCGGTGATCTGGTGGAGCAGCTGCGCGAGGCTTTGAGGGAACTAGCCAACGCAGAGGCTGACTATCGGCGGCTGCATGACCTGTATGGTCGCGGTCATATTCAGACGGGACGCGCTTGGGATCGGATGCGCCGGGCCGGTGATGCAGCCCGCGCCGCACTGGGAGAGAAGCCATGACCCGGCGCGAGGCCCATCTGCAAAAGGCGCTGGAAAGCATCCGCGATATGCCCAGCGATGATCCCTGGTGGTTCTGCTTTGCTGTCGAAACGGCCCGCAATGCGCTCGATCATCAACCATCGAACCGCCGCCAGAAAGCAGGGGCAGCGATCCTGCTGGTGGCCTTTGTCGCAATTCTTATCGTGAAGGGAGTTTGAAGATGCTCGACCTTATCACGCGCATTGAGGCGGCGAAGGAGCCGAGGCGGGAGTTGTTCGAGGAGGCGTTCAGGGTCCTAATTCCTAAGCCTGATGTGTTTGGGGCTGAGACGATTGCTAGGTTGGCGGAACTATTGATTCCCTTCAACGCCATGCTCGACGCCCGAGCATGGACCAGCGCGGCGGAAATGTTTGCGGGTGATAGGATCTATTGCTCTGGCATGGGAACGACGAAGGGGCCGGGCTTCCCAGATCATGTGCGCGGGTTTGCCGATTACGGCGGTCAATCCTCTGTCGCCGCCCACCCCAGCCTCGCGCTTCTGGCAGCGATCCTCCGCGCAGAAAGCAAAGACGATGAGTGAGGCACAACCCACCCTCACCCCCGATCAGCGCGAAGTCCTGCTGGGAATGCCCGAGGCCGGCGCGGAATTTGTCCCATACGCCCGCGCGCAGGCCGAGAATTGCGGCCTGCCGGTCGAAACCTGGCGCGCCGCCGCGCGGCAGCTCATCCAGCTGGGCCTCGCTGAATACACCACGCTGCGCGACCTGGACGATGGCCGCCCCCCACGGCAGCAGCTACTGCCGCACCGAAGCGGGCGACGCCCTTGCCGCCCAGCTGGATGGCGACTGCCTGATCGAACCCGGCTTCGCCATCCCCGATCTGGAAAGCCCCACCGCATGACCCCGCAGATCGAATGGCGCCCGTCATACGGGCACTTGGTCCTTAGGCTTGGCCAGGTAGACGTCGGCATGGTTTCTCCTGACGGCGGGATCGCCCACCGCCCGCGATATCAGTTTTTCCTGAACCGCCACTCCACCCCGCAGACCGCCCAAACGATAGAGTCTGCAAAGGCGATCCTCGAAACCCTGCTGCAAGACTGGCTCTCCCGCGCCGGCCTGATCAAACCAAACCCAGGCGGGCAGGGGTGACTGCGCCGCGCGTCCTGATTGGCTGCGAACGCTCCGGGGTGATGCGCCGGGCGTTCCTGGCGCGCGGCTTCGATGCCTGGTCCTGCGATCTGGAAGCCGCCGATGATGCCAGCAACCGCCATATCCGCGGCAACCTGCTCGATCACCTGGATGATGGCTGGGATATGCTGGCGGTAATGCACCCGCCCTGCACGATCCTGTGCAATTCTGGCGTGCGCTGGCTCTACATCGGCGGAAAGCGCGTAAACGGGCCCGATCAGGCCCGTCACGCCGAACTGCAACAGGCCGCCGCATTCTATCGCGCCTGCCGCGAACAGGGGAATATCCCCCGCCGGGCGATCGAAAACCCGGTGATGCACCGCGAGGCGATCCGTTTGACCGGGCGCGGCCACACCCAGTTCGTGCAGCCATGGTGGTTTGGCGATCCGTTTTTCAAGGCCACCGGGTTTGAGCTGGTCAACCTTCCCGAACTGCGCCCGACAAACAAACTGACCCCGCCAAAGGCCGGAACCCCGGAACACGCGGCCTGGTCAAAGATCCACCGGATGCCGCCCGGTCCCGATCGCGCCAAGCTGCGCAGCGAAACCTTCCCCGGCATCGCCCACGCGGCCGCCGATCAGTGGGGCGCCGCACTGCTGCAATCGCAAAGCGAGGCCGCGTGATGGCAACGCCGCCACCGATCACGCCATTCACGCAGCGCGGGTCAGCAACCACCCCCGCACCCCGCGTCATGACCACCTCGACAGGCGTTGCTCGCTGGGCTTGCCGCGCCTGCGGCAAAAGCTATGTCACCCGCCACAGCGCCGAAGCCTGCTGCCATGATGACGTGCTGCACCCGCCCGCGGTAAAAGGCGGCGAACTGATCCTGCCCGGACACCGCACCCACGAACAGGTGGTGGAACAGCTAGAGGCGCGGATGAAGGAACTGGAAAAGCAGGCAGCCGAACTCAAGAAGATCCCGCCCGATCCCTATCCCTGCGCCGAATGCAAATGGGCCGACGGCCACCAATGTGTGCAGCCGCTGGTCAAAGGCTTTGATCTCAAGCCGGAACCTAACGTCGATTGGCAAAGCGAAAGGGAATACTTTCCGAGCCCGCGAAACTGGCCGAACACGCTGCTCTGCGGGCGCGAAAAGGCGCTCTGGGAACCAAACCTTCCGCCACCCCCGCCGCCGCTCACCCGCTGGCAGCACCTGATCAAGGCGATCTTCTGGTGACCGCCCCCACGCTCCTGACCGAACCAGAGGCCGCCGCGCGGCTCCGGCTCTGCCCGCGCACCCTGCGCAAGGCGCGCCAGTCCGGGGCCTTGCCTTATGTCCAGATCGGGCGCAGCGTCCGCTATTCCGAATCCGATCTGGTTGAATTCATTGCAAAGGCCCGCCGATGCCCCTCTACCAGCGCCCCGGTTCCCCGTTCTGGTGGTACTCGTTCACCCTCAACGGTGTTCGATTTCGAGGCAGCACGGGCACGGAAGACAAACGCAAGGCCCGCCTGATCGAGGCAGAGGCCGAGGCGCAGGCCCGCGCCCGCCGCACCCACCGCGATGCCTGGCGGCTGCGCGATTGCTTCGGCAGCTATTGGGATGAACACGCCCGCCACAAACGCAGCTGCGATTTCCTGTTCAACAAGCTGGAAAACCTCTCCCGCCTGCTGGGCAAGGATAAGCTGATCACCGATCTGACCAACGCCGACTTGCTTGATTACCGCGCCCGCCGCCGCGGCGAAGGGCTGGCCGCGCACAGCGTGAACCGCGATCTGGCCGTGCTGAAGGCCGCGCTCAATCATGCCGGCCAGCTGCACGGGCAACCGCTTCCCGCGCTGGCCTGGCGCCGGATCATGGTGGCAGAGGCCCCGGCCCGCGTCCGCTTTCTCAGCCAGGCCGAATACGCCGCCCTGCTGGCCGCCGCCGATGAACCGATGCAGCTGGCCATCCGCTTTGCCGTCGCCACCGGCCTGCGCAAGGCCAACGTCATGGGGCTCACCTGGGCACAGGTTGATCTGGCCCGGCGCACCATCACCGTCCCGGTGAAAGGCGGCAAGCTGCACACCGTGCGGCTGACTGATGAACTGCGCGCCATGCTCGGCCGCATTCGCGATCGCCGCGGCCAGGTGTTCGATCTGAAGAACTTCCGCAAGCGGTGGGAAGCCGCGGTCAAGGACGCCGGCCTAACCGATTTCCGCTTCCACGATCTGCGCCACACCTTCGCCAGCTGGGCCCGGATGAACGGCGCCGACATCGCCGATATCTGCGATGCCCTCGGCCACAGCAGCATCGCCGTCACAATGCGCTATGCCCACATCGAACCCACCGAACACCGCAGCGCCTTCGACCGCGTCAGCTCGGCCGTTTGGCACAATCCCAGTCACACCCCCGCCAAAAAGCGCGGAAATCAAGGAAAAACCCAATGATTAGAAGTCTCGCGCTCTATCCAGATGAGCTACGGGCGCGCGCCGTGCATTCCATAGGCGGGGTTTGCGCGGGGCGCAAACCGGGTTAGGCAGCGAAAATGAGCATTAATCTCACTCAGCTGGACGGACAGGCCGGCGCCCGTCGCCACTTCCGCTATTTCGATTACGTGATGGCGGCCTTCGTCGCGATCCTGCTGCTGTCCAACCTGATCGGGGCAAGCAAGCTGGCCACGC
>JACCDH011193196.1_pt1 | contig 38142 bp, 35 predicted proteins | sample 7442481 | NCBI WGS metagenome assembly JACCDH01 (sample SAMN15323433, study PRJNA562643) | freshwater metagenome | isolation source: river surface water | place: USA:Blue River Watershed | collected 2017-08-15 | reverse complement strand
TCAAATTCAAAATTACCAATGGGCGTTTTTGCAGGCCTATGCGTTTTAATAAATATATTGGCAAAACCAGGCGCATTGTTAGACATAATAAGTGCGTTAGTAACACCTGGGCCCCACCATTTGTTAGCGGTAGAAACACCCACACTAAATGAGCTAGCACTTACACTAAGGGTAGATTGCCCGCCATATAATTTAGTATAGGGCTTACCACTACTGTACCCGTAACTGCCATTAACTGGGTAGGTTGGGTTAGCAGCGTATATAAGTTCTGGTTGTAATTGAAGTTTTACGGGGCCTGCTTTAACATTGGCGCCAAATGTTAATTGACTTTGTACCCCTCTTGCCGGAATAAAAGACGCATCGTTGTAACCATAAGGGTGATGGCTGTTAAATTGTTTGGTTATTGTAACCGGCAGTATTGCTGTTTTTGATGTTTTAATTCCACCATGCTGTATCACCATGGCGCTAGTAGAATCATCCCGCTTTTGCAATTGATTTTCACGTGCAGTAGCAAACTGATTGTGTATGATAAAAGAAGGTTGCGCCGCTACTCTACTAGATATAAACCCAAGCACTAATAAAACCAATATTTTATAAAAATGTGCCAGAGCGGACTGTTTAAAAGGTTGATTGATAAGGTGTTTTGCTGGGGTAGAGCAAAAATAGTGAAAAATGCTGACGTACCTACTCATTATCAATAACCTGATGCTTCTTTGTCTTTTAATAAAAATTTTTGTAATAAAGCCATTGCTACAAATAAGGTAGGGCCTATTAAAAACTCATTTACAGCATCCATTAATTCTCTCATAAACATTGGCATTGGGCGTATAAGCCAATCATATGCACCCAACAATACTAAAAAAGCAATGCCAGATAAATGAATGAGATGCCATACAGTTTTCATCCAGGTAATTTGGTCTAAGTTAAGATGCCATACCCCTACTAAGTAAATTGTTATTAAAATAACAAACTTAATGACATGCCTTAATTTCCTAGGTATAAGGCCCACATAAGTTGTATCCTTAAAAAACAAATAAAATAATGTATAAATAACCAGGATAATAATTAACCCCATCCAAAATTTCTTAGGCATAGTTGGCTTCTAATTTATTTGTGAGTTTAACAAACCAATACCACAATAAAAATATAGCCAAATAGGTTACAATTTTAAAAACGTAATGATGGGCAAAATCTGTAAGGGATGGATAAGAATTATGTATGAGACCTAGCCCCGCACATCTGGCAATGTTTAGTAGCATGATGGCAACTAAACCAACAACGCTATATATTAGTTTCACTTGTATTTTACTTGGATACACAACAATAAATCCAATAAACAATACAAATAAATTAAGCCCATTGCAAGGGTCTGCAATACCAATAAGCCTATTAGGTCCTAAAAATACAACTGCCCTATCAGATAAATAAAGCTCACCTTCATTGTAAGCATAGGACGAAACCGTTTCACAATATGCTTGATTACCTCCTTTTATAATATTTATAAAAGATGCTGTTCCTTTGCCAACAAATTCACAAAGTGGGTGGTCTATTACCCTATTGGGTAGTAAAAAAATACTATAGGCTAACTCCCAAATCAAAAAAAATAACAAAGCCCTAAGTAAAAATGATTTTACCGGAACAGGGATTTGCTTTATCGCAGTTTTAATTTTATGAATATCTAATGCCATATAACTGCACCAATAGTGCTTTATACTTATTTATGTCTCTTTTTTTTGAGCTCCCTAATACCATACCCCACTCCAGCGACTAATAATACGCTTAATCCACCATCTATGGGCACGTCTGGATCATCCCCAGGATCTGGCTGAGCATATACTAGAATAGGTGATAATAAGACTATTAGTATTACTAGTGTTTGTATATTTAAGATTCTTTTTATATTAAGTTGCATGATTGTAATTTTTATTTTGTTAATGGATTTTTTAGTCTTTGATAAACTTTTTAACCAACTGGTTTTTGCCATTTGATAACTTAATTAACTGGAGGCCATTTGTTAATTCATTAACACTAATTTTATTTACTCCATTTACAACAGAGGTATTTTTAACTATTCGTCCGTTCATGTCAATTAATGATAATACACCCACTTCATTAGCTTTTATTCCACCAACTTCGATAGTTAATAAATTTCCTTGTAGCACAGTCCCAATTACTTTTAATCTTAATCCGCCATTTAAACTTTCATCAGTAGGCAAAGTATTAGAAGCAAGGCCAAATTGAAGTTCAAAGCGCTTGTCACCTTGTGATAAACTATCCATAGATACTGAAAAATCATATACTGTACCTACTTTTAATAAAGTAGTACTATTTAAATAATTGTCTTTTAAATAAATACTTTTACCAACAGACAATGTATTGTTCTGAATACTAATACTGTAATTACCAGCAGGTGTTTTTAAACCAAGAGGTACATTTTGGCTCCACTCTTTTCTTGTGTCTACGGCAAGCTGCGTTTTATCTGGTGAAACTGTATAAAAATTAGTTGTTTCATTTTGATACTTTGGTAAGTCTAATCTATCGTTACCATTTATTGTAGCATTAAAGTCTGATCTAATAAATAGCTTATCGACAAAATCTTGACCTTTATTTAAAACAACTTCCATTTGCTGTATAGGAACATCTGATGAAAATAATCCAGTCTCCGGTGTGCCTGTTGTGTTGATGTCACTCGTTGTAATAGTAAACAGAGAAGAACTAGTAGGCATATAACACAATACGCCCATAACAGGTATTGTTGCTGTTGCACTTGAATTACTTGATGATGCCACCCAACTACCAGATTTAACTGTTGGCGATCCTGTAACTGAAATCTTATATGTATAATAAGGCAAAGAAACACCGCCGGTTAAAGCTTGCGTTTTAACAGGTGCTGCATATGGATTACCAACTACCATAAAATTACTTGCATTAGAAGGAGTAATACTTGTAGTAGCAGAATTCAAAGTACCAGAGACATTATAAATAAATGCACTTGGCCCACTAGTATATGTTGCACCAGAAATATTGTCTAATGAAGATCCTCGAATAAAAGCAGCATACGCCGTGTTAGCTGGAATAGTTAAACTATTAAAACCAGCACCTGCAGAAGACCAAGAATTACTTGCGTTTGACCATATTTTAACATCATTCGATCCAGATGATGCAGCGTTCAACCCAGTACTTGCTAATGAAGTTTGTGAAGTACTAAAAGGATTTGCCAACAGTCTCCATCCCCGCTGACCAACAATGTTTTGTTGTAATCTAACAGTTCCTGTAACATTAACTGAACTTCCAATTAAAGCTCCACCAGGGTTTACAATAATTGTTCCACTAGCAGTAACATTTCCAGTTAATGCTGAGAGAGTCGACCCATCTTTTATAGTAATATTTGTAGCTGTAATATTTTTTGTAATAGTAGCTGTAATATTTGCACCATTTCCACTACAATATCCACCTATAGTAACGGTTGGCGCAGAAGTATACCCACTTCCTCCATTAGTAATAGTAGTAGAATTCAAGCTCCCCGACATGAAATCTGCACTCGCAGTTCCAGAAGCTCCTGTGCCACCGCCACCATTGAAATCTAATGTTAATCCACCGCAATAATTATAATTGGAACCTCCGCTAACTATAGTAAGTGCAGAAACTCTGCCAGAAGGTGACTTTATTCCTGATCCATCAATTATTAAATTACCATATGTTGTAGGGAAAATGTTTTGATTGCCATTGAAATTATAAGTTACAGTACTGCTAGGATTAATTACCAAATTAGTAAATCCTGTTGGGAAATTATTTGCACCCCCAATAATTAGAGATCCATGAATTTCAAAATTATTCCATCCACCTATAGTTAAATCATAAGTTTTCAAATCCAAAGTTGAACCAGCATATATATATGGAGAAGTTGATCCATTAGTTTCAACGTTTGCAGAAAGGGTGACTGTACCACCATTAATTATAAAATTTCTAAATTGATTGAAACTTGAAGGAAGCGTGAAAGATCCTGTAAATGTAAAATCTTGATTTAAAGAATTTGTTCTGTTGGCAGTCCCTGTTCCTTTTAACATTTTACTACATGTAATGGTCAGTCCCCAATTGTCATAATTAAGTGAGCCACTTCCTGTTGATCCACCAATAGTTAAATCACCAGATAATGTTAAAGTAGATGTACCTCCAGCAACATACCTTAAAGTTCCATTTGTTGAGCTTCCAATGGTTAAGTTAGCTGCATTCACAGTTTCATTTCCAGCAATTGTAACTGTATAACCACCTTCAATAATTACATTATCGCCGGCTGTAGGGAAACCTGAAGAAACAGCACTACCTCCAGAAGTTAATGACCATGTAGAAGCCATATTCCAAGGTCCATTTGCTATAGAATAGTATGTTCTTTGAATTATATTAAAATTAATTGTTGCAGTGCCGTATAGAGTATTACTGTTGTATGCTGTAATTGTTACTGTCGAACTATTGACTGCGGTTGGGACACCAGAAATTGTTCCATTTGAAGTATTTAAAGTTAGACCTGTAGGTAATGTACCTGATGTTAGAACAAAACTATTTGCAAAGACTGACGAAATTGATGGTATTGAATTGAAACTACTTCCTAGATATCCATTTGAATTATTATAACTATATGTCGTTGTATTTGATGAAGATCCCCCACTCGCATTTATCGTAATTTCTACGGTCGTTGTTAATGTCTGACTCGACGCATTCATCGCACTCACCACATAACTCGTCTGAGACTGAGCACTACTTGGCGTTCCGGTGATAGCTCCGCTACCAGAAAATGTTAATCCTGTAGGTAGGGCTGGCGTTGACATAAAACCAGTTAATGTAGCTCCCATCGGCGATACATATGGCGCCATAGGACTCATAATCATACTATTCGCAGTAAGGTTCAATGGCGTATAACTAAATGATGTTGCCGATGATCCTCCGCCCTGTCCTATTGCAATACTTGAAAAACCAAGCACAATGAATAGCAATAACAACCTAGATTTTGATCTAAAACTAGACGATAAAAGATGCAAACTGTTTAACATATATCAGTTGTTTATTTAACAATTAAGCAAATAAACACAACATTATTGCCGAATGTTACATCCAAAAATAGAATGTAAAAGAAATAAGGTATAAATCAATAATATAACTATATTAAATTGATTATTAATATTTTATATATTATACATCTTCTATTTTTATAAATAAATATTGAAATTAATTTATACATAGTGTATATTTAATAAAATTTAATACAATGAAAAAGGTTGTTTTCTTACTTGCTGCTATAATTTGTTTTCACTTTTCTTCAAAATCACAGCCTGTAATTGATAAAGTAGCCAATATTGTAAATTCAAATAAATTAGTAGATAATATTCGTATTACCGGTGGAACCAAAATAAAGCTTGACAGTAGTGTTTTTAGTAACGTTACAGAAGGAGCATATGAAGTAATCAACAATAAAGGGGAAATTTGGCTTACTCAAAATGGAAGCAACAAAGTGTACAAATTGGAAGAAGATGGGAAAGCCAAACGGCTTGATAGGACAATTAACAGGGGCTTTAATTTTGGAGCAATTAACATATTTTATAAAGACACGCTTTATAGTATTGGAGGATATGGATTTTGGCAAACTACTGGATCCATAAGGTACTTTAATCCTAATTCGGGAGAATGGGATATCGTTAGAAATATAAAAAATGTACCAATAGCTTCAGGGATTAATGCAATTTGTCATTACGATAAAGTACACGGCAAGCTATTTGTTATTTACACTCCTACAAGGCCAGAGTACGAGAAGTATGATGAAAATACGGACGAAGAGGTATTGATGCAATGCTTTGATTTTAGAGAAAAATCATGGTGGGATAACGCAAAGCAATTAAATCCAAAAATTGCAAAAAAAATAACTGATTTTTCATTAATACAAAACTATGGGCAAACAGCTATTATAAGCTCTAAAGTCAACGGTAAAGTAATGTCCGTTAATTTTAATACTAACAAAATATATGATGTTGATTACAAGTACCATACCGAGCTAAAGCAGTTGCTGAATTCTAGAAATAATTACATCTCTTATACAGTAAATGAAAAATTATACATTAATGATTTAGACGCTAACACAATATTATACAGTAGTATAAAACCAAATCAATTATCAAGTTATCAAGAAACGTTTTATATAAATGAAAGATATAAGTTTGGAGGCTCCAAGATGCCATGGCTTCCCATATCAATAATTTTCAATATTTCTTTAGGAATAATCATATTTTTTATTTTACACTTACAAAAAAAGAGAAAAGAGCTATTACTAAATTTAGGAACAGATGATAATAATGGACAACAAAGAGAAAATAAGAATACTAAAGAATATTTACAGAATCTAACCAATATTGAAATTGATCTTCTAAAATTGCTTCTAAAAAATAATTTGAATAATGAAAAGACAACTGTAAGTCAAATAAATAAAATACTCGGTACCGAAAAAAAGGAAAATAAAATTCAGAATAACATTAGAGGAGAAGCGATTATTTCAATAAACAGCAAATTCATGTCATTTGCCTTAGTAAAAGACAATTTAATAGAAAGACAAAGAGTAGAATTTGACAAGAGACATATGGAATACTTTGTCAATGAAAGATATATTAATAGATTTTCCTTGAAGATGTTTTAATATGATCTACCTACACAAAATACTACCCACATTCGTTTTACCTATTATGCTAGTCATACTATTAATACTAATAGGATTAATCAAGAATAAGAAAAAGCTAATCTATATAGCAATAGGGGTACTATATATCCTATCCACCCCTATATTTTCTAATAACTTCTTTAAACTAGTAGAAGGTAGTGAATACAGAAAGCCAATAAGCGCTATAGATAGTGCAGATGCAATTGTAGTGCTAAGTGGAATGTTGGAAATAAATGAAGTGGGAGATTCAATCTACATAGAATGGGGAGACCCAGATAGGTTTTTTGGAGGGATAGCTTTATTTAAAGCAGATAAAGCTCAAAAGCTAGTATTTACAGGAGGTAAAATGCCATGGGATAAGGCAAAGAAAACAGAGGGAGCAGTGTTAAAGGAATACGCAATTTCAAATGGTATAACCTCCGATAAGATATTTGTAACGAAAGATGTGGAGAATACTGCAGACGAGGCAGTGGCTGTAAAAGAACTAATAAGCCCAAGTAGAAGAATTATACTTGTGACATCGGCTTATCATATGTATAGAGCAAAGGAGCTCTTTGAGATACAAGGATTTGAGGTGATTTCTTGTAATGTAGATTATAAAGTCATGAGTAATAAAGAGATTACTGTTATTGACTTTTTCCCCAGTGCAGATAATCTGAAAACAACCGAAACTGGCTTTAGAGAATTATTAGGTAGATTATTTTATTTAATAAAGGACTAGTGACTCACTCCTTTACTAAACAATACGTTAGTGAAGGTCTTGATAATAATCTCAATATCAAAAAGTGTAGATCTCTTATACAGGTATTCTTGTTCTAATTGAACCTTCTTTTCTATAGTGATATCATCTCTACCATTAATCTGCGCCCAACCTGTTATGCCTGGTTTAAGCTTATCAACCCCAGTAGCAACTCTTAATGTCATTAAATCATCTTGGTTATACAAGGCTGGTCTGGGCCCCACGAATACCATTTCTCCTTTGATGATGTTGATCAGGTTAGGTAATTCGTCCAAACTCAATTTCCTCAATACCCCTCCTATTCTCAACAAATAGGACGCAGGGTTTACTAATAAATGCGTCGCGACATTCGGCGTATTTTTCTTCATGCTTCTGAACTTGTAGATATTGAAGAACGTATAATTAATGCCTACTCGTTTTTGTTTGAAAAATATGGGCGATCCGTCTTCTATGAATATGGCCAAAGCCACCGCTAGAAAGATAGGAGACAATATCAATAAAACTATGAAGGCAAATAAACGATTAACCATTATCCGAAAAAGATTGAAATGTTCGCATTAAGCCATCTTTAGATGACATAGGAAATTGCTTACCTAGAGCTTTTTTGATCTTAGCATTACTCACAATGTAGCTCTCAGTAAGCTTTTGTAAGCGTTCAGAATTAAGTGGCAATTTTAATGAATCTCCCATGCTTGCTAGCATCTTAATAAAGTTCTGACTCAGATTCAAAATTCTTGCCTGCTTTCCTTTAGATTCGGCAATCATTTTAATTACTTCATTTGTCGATAATGGGACATCATCTGCTGCATTATATACCCCCGAAGGGATATCTTTTCTATCAATTAATTCCTTTATTATAAAACAAAGGTTTTCGATGGATAAGTAGGACCGAGAGTTTTCAAATAATCCTAACGGCCAAGGAAAACCTTTAGATATTATACTGTAGAGTAAATTAAGATTCCCTTTATTTCCTGGGCCATGAATCATACAAGGACGTAATATATAAACTCTTTTACCATTTGGAATTGGCTGAGAAAGAATATACTGTTCCGCTAATAATTTACTTCTACCATAGTGGGTTAAAGGATTAGGTAAGTGTTCCTCTGTTAACACTTCTTCAACTTCATCTGCGATAGCTTTAACAGAGCTAAGTGTAATGAATACTTTTGCTTCCGAAATTAAGAAAGCATCAAATACCTCTTTAGTTAATTCCGTATTTACTTTGTAATAATCATCTGAGGATGAGGTATTTTTTAAGTCATGCGCTTTACCAGCAAGATGTATTACACATTCTACATCTTGAATTTTAATATTACTCTCTCTTTCCCAGCGATAAAATTTTTCTTTGCCAAAAAAACGAAGAACCGATGTACCAACAAAGCCTGAGGATCCAGTTATAAAATACTTACTATCCGATAATGGCATCTATCATTTTTTGTTTCAAAACATCCGGGTGAAAATTATTGTTAGCATAAGTCAAATTATTCTCCCCTATTCTATTTATTTCATCCAAATTCTTAGAAAAAAATAATTCAATTTTATCAGCTAGAATCTTGGATTGTCCATGCTGAACACTAATATTACCTTCCAAATCGTTTAAAAGATCTGCAACATGTGATTCCATTGGACCAATATATAATATAGGTTTCCCAATATACATTGCTCCATATACTTTATTGGGATGAGTGTAACCAACCTGGCCATTACCTAGAATTACTACTTGAATATCGGATGACCCTAAAGAATTATGTATATTCTCCCTTGGTTGAAATGGTAACTGAACAATATTCTCTAATTTATGCTTGATTTTAAATTCTGTAACATCTTTTTTACGAACGCCGCCACCAACAAAAACAAATAGAAAACGAGAATTCTCGTTTAGTATTAATGCTGCCTCTAATAAGGTATCAAGTTGATGAACAAAAGCATGATTACCCGAATACATTATGACTACCTTATCACCAAAGGAGTTTTCGATTCTAAAGGGGTTGGACTTTCTGCTACCTTTAAAAGTTTCATCCATTACCGGCCAAACAGCAATGGTTTTAACTGAATCCTTTTTTGCGCCTCTAGAGTATAAATACCGAGTCATAAAACGATCAAGAGAGATTACACCAGCAGAATTACGAATAATATAATTTCCCAGTTTTGTAAAAAACCTGGCTGATAATGAATCTTTCTTAATTAAACCTGACGAAATAGATAGTTCAGGTTGGAGGTCCATTACCCAATAATGAAACTTTATTCCTTTTAGTTTTGATACAATTACTCCTACTAATGACAAGAGAGGCGGAACAGTAGTTCCAACAATCACATCAAACTTTTTCGGCTTAATGAAAAACAATTTAATTGAAATCGAAAAGTAGAATGTGAAGAAGTCCAAAAGTCGAGTAAGGGTACTTTTCTTACCGAATGATGATTGCCTAAGACGTTCAATTTTGACTCCTTGATAATCCTCTGACTTACTATAACGATGAGTTTTTTCTTCGTAAGGATAACAACTTGTATAAACAGTTACCTCATGTCCATCCTCAACTAATTTCTCCGCAAGATCAGTCAAATGCTGAGATACCGAGACAGTATCTGGATAAAATACTTGTGTAATTAATAAAATTTTCATTCTACTGTTGATACTCCGAAATAATAGAGTTTGGTATCCGTAAGGGCTTTTAGTTTGTGTTTGACTTTGGGAGCAATTTTAATTACAGCGTCTTTTGTGAGTACTTGAGGAACTCCGTTCAAATAAAATTCGCAACTACCTTCAAGTACCAAAAAAACTTCCTCCATTGAGTCATGGAAATACTCTTCGATAATCTCCCCTGCAAATAATTCGGCATACGAGACTTGCGTAACCGAAAATATCATTTCAGAGCCTAAGAAAATAACTTTCTTTAATAGCCCAGGATGAGAGCTCTTTGTAAACTCTATTTTAGATATATTTATAGAATCCAAAAAAAGCTACTTTGAGTTTTTATCAACTTGTTCTGAAATCCATGCGTAGGTCTTTTTCATACCTTCGATTAAGGGTAAAGAAACCTCCCAACCTATTTTTTCGCGATATAAATTATTATCAGAATTCCTACCTCTAACACCAGTAGGACAGTTAAATCCGTATTTATCAATAAAATCTTGACCTCCCAAATTATTTATAGAGATGTTTTTTTCGGAAATTTCAATTGCCATTTCTGCCAACCTATTAATTGTAACCATTTCCTCTGAACCGATATTTACTGGACCAGTGAAATCAGACTTCATTAGTCTAAGGACCGCTTCTACACATTCGCTTACATAAAGAAAACTTCTAGTTTGTAGGCCATCTCCCCATACCTCTATAGAACCTCCATTTTGTTGTTCCGCAACTTTTCTACACATTGCTGCCGGAGCTTTTTCTTTACCATCTTTCCATGTGCCCTGTGGACCAAAGATGTTATGGAAACGAGCTATTCTAACATCTAATTTGTAGTTTCGATTAAAAGCTAAAAATAGACGTTCGCTGAATAATTTCTCCCAACCGTATTCAGAATCAGGATTCGCTGGATATGCAGATGACTCCTCACAATTTGGATTATTAGGATCTAACTGATTATGCTCGGGATACATACATGCCGAAGAAGAATAAAATACTTTTTTAACCTTCTTTTTGACACATTCATGAGCAACATTCAGATTAATCATTGCAGATCCATGCATAACGTTAGCATCATTATTACCAGTGAATATATAACCAGCACCACCCATATCAGCTGCTAGCTGATACACCTCATCACACTCTTCAGAAATAACTAATTCCACTGCCTTAGGATCAGTTAAATCGCACTTTATAAACTCATGACAGATTTCTGAGTGATCAAAATATTCATGATTTTTAATATCGGCTATACGGACGTGATATCCATCAGCCATTAGTCTTTTTCCAAGGTGACCACCAATAAATCCGCCACCGCCAAGTACAATTGCTTTTTTCATATTATTACTCAATTTTAAATTTGATTTATTTTTCTAAAATGTAATTTCCTAATACTAAAATGTCCAAATCTGTCCTCAAGAAACAATCAATCGCCTCTTCCGGTAAATTTACAACAGGCTCATTCTCATTAAATGATGTGTTTATCAATATTGGGATTCCGGTTAATTCATAAAATGAACTAATAAGATTATAGTACCTAGGTCTCAACTCTTTTCTAACTGATTGAAGGCGACCCGAACCATCTACATGCGTTACTGCAGGAATTGATGCTCTTTTTGTGGGATTAATTGATAGTACTCTTTCCATAAAAGGAGTAAACTGATAATCCTCAAAATACTCTGCGCCAAATTCCTCGAGAATTGAAGGAGCAAAAGGCCTGAAAGATTCTCTCTTTTTTATTTTCTCATTCAATAAGGCCTGTGCTCGTGGGTTTCTAGGATCTGCGACAATTGATCTGCTTCCTAAAGCCCTCGGTCCAAACTCAGCAGCTCCATCAAAAAAACCAACAACTTTTTCACTAGCAATCTTTTCAGCTAAATATTGAAATAGCAACTCGTCCTCTAGGAATCTAAACGCCAAATTCAATTCCTTCAGTTTTTCACCAATCTGATTGTTATCAAACTGTATTCCCAAATTTGCATTATATAGAGCTTCAACTCTTCGTTGATTTAATTCGTTAAAATAATAGTATTGAGCACTTCCCATCGCGATTCCAGCGTCATGTCCCGCACTAGGTATGTAGAGATTATCAAATGAAGTATTCTTAATAATCTTTCCATTTGCAACAGAATTTTGAGCAACACCTCCAGCAATTGTAATATTACAACTACCTGTCAATTTATATGCCTTTTCAACGATTGCAAAAATCAATTCCTCCGTAACCCTTTGCAAACTGCATGCAATATCCTTATGCCTTTTATCAATTTGTTCGTTTTTAATTCGAGAAAACCCAAAGATTCTTTCAAACTTTGACTTCACAAATAATGTTGAAGGGATAGGCTCATTATTAAAATATTTGATAACACCATCCTTAATATTAAAAAATGACGAATCCCATTCAATGATTTGTTTCTTGCCTGGCCACACTATTTTTCGAATATCTTCAACGAAAACTGGATCCCCATAGGGAGAAAGCCCCATTACCTTATACTCATCCCCGTAATAAGGAAAACCAAGAAATTGAGTAAATGCAGTGTACAATAATCCAATACTTACTGGAAAATCCTGTGACTCGATAACCTTAATTCTGCTCCCAATTCCATGCCCTATCATTATTGTCGAAAAATCTCCCGAACCATCTATTGAAACAATTGCCGCCTCATCAAAGGGCGAGGAAAAATATGCTGAAGCCAAATGAGCACGGTGATGTTCAATAAATTTTATTGGTGGACAATAACCGAATTCTTGTATAAACAAAGCTTCAATATTTTGCAAATCCGACCGGTTTTTAAATCTATTCGTAATAAGGCCTATAGTATCTATTGGATTTTTTAATGTGTACAGGAGTTTTTTATCCATTTTAGCCTTTGGATCTCGTCCAATACAAACTGCTTCTAATTGTCTTATATCTATTCCCGCAGATTCTAAACAAAATTTTATAGACTTCATTGGCATTCCTGCCCAGTGCTTTTTGCGTGTAAAACGCTCTTCTTCAGTGGCAAATAGAATCTGACCATCTTTTAAAAGTGCCGCGCTGCTATCAGCGTGATATGCATTTAAACCTAATATGTACATATTTTTATTTTAAAGTTTGTAATATCTTGTAAAATCTAGACTCAGAATTATCAAATGAACTCAACCGTTTTAATCCATTTTCCACTAGCGTTGACCTTAACTTCTTATTCTCGATAACGTCAATTATTTTAGTAGCAGCATCCTCAGGAGAAGAAAAATCATAATATAATGCAGCATCACCACAAACAGAAACCGCAAAATCAAGATTACTCGTAACTATAGGTTTCTTTGAAATCATAGCCTCCGGATAAACAGCCGTGAAAATTTCCAATAATGAAGGAACAAAAACTATGTCGCATACGGCATAAAGTCTTGCACAATCAGAAGGCATTATTGGGCCTAAATTAAAAACCCCTGAGCAGTTTTTCAATCCATCATTGAATTCAAAATCCTCAGGCTTCAGTGTCACTTGGAATTCACAGTTATAACCTTTGGATAATAGCTTGTCATAAACTAAAGGTATAATAGCAAAATTCTTATGCTTATAATAACTAGAAATATATAATATTTTTACTTTATTTTTTGAGAAAATTGATTCACTCACTGAGTTAACACTGTTTTGAAAATAATTCGAACATGTATTGGACGCAACAATTATTCTTTCATTTGAAATTCTAAGAAACCTCGCCAATCTCAACTTTGCATCTTGTGTTTCTGTCCAAAAATAATCGGCTTCTTTCCTTAATAAAAACTTATGCAACTGTTTCTTAAGTACGAATTTCAAATCACGGTTAAGTGCACTGCTTTTTACATAAGGCGAATCACCGTATAATAAAAATCCATTTGCAAAACCCATAACGTGTCTCGAAACAGGCTTCCAATAGCAGGGTCCAAAAACTGTCAAAACTCCACTCGGCCTCACTTCTCTTTCGATCCGCTTAAGCGCCATTTTAAATTTAAGATAACTTACAATAGAATCTGTTGGATGAAAATCAATTTTATGAAACTTTAAATTCCGGTATTTTTCTAATTCCTTCTGATTTATCATATTACCCGTCACTCTGCCTAGGATAATATGAAAAGTGATTTCTGGATACTTTGTACACTCGTTAATAAAGGACATTGATACCTGCAATGCCCCACCTTTTTGAAGATTAGAAGTGTTTAATATTATTTTTTTCAAAATATCTTTAATAAGTAAACTAAAAAATCAACCAATTATGCTTGAAATAAAAGTATTCATTACCTTCTCCGGATTAAAATTTTTATCCGCCAACTCGATTGACTTTTTTGAAAATACACTCCATGACCCTCTCTGTTCCATTAAAAATTCAAACTTACGCCTTATTTCTTCTGGCAAGAATGGGTCGAATGTATATCCATTTTCTCCTTCAACAACTGCCTCAAAATAATTACCACATCTATTAGAAACAAACATTGTTAACCCCGAATACAATGCTTCCACTAAAGATAACGGACTCGGATCAGAATATGAGGGCAATACAAAAACATCTGCATTTTTATACTCCAGACTCAAATCTAATTGAGACAGTTGTCCTAAAAAACAAATCGTATCAGCCAAATCATTATCAAAAACATATTTCTTATAAGAATTGTACGAATTTCCTGTTCCAGCTATCCTGACCTCAATGTGCTTGAGATTCTTAACTCCTATGGCAAGAAAAAAATTTAAAATGCCTTTCAACTCCTCTTCCAAACGTGCAACAATTAGGAAAACCGGTTTTTTTTCAATGATACGAGGTTCTGATCTCGTTGAAAAAACTTCATTTGAAGGCAAATTAGGTAACTTAATTACATTCTTATATTTAATTGCCCATTTTTCAAATGAAAGCAAGCTCATTTCTCCAGGGACAATAAAACTACCGTCAATTGTATTAAACACCCATTTCCGTATCATATCACGTAACACACTCCTTTTCGAACTGTACAACGTCAAATAATTTGCTTCACTCCAAATTGATAATCTAACATTTATAAAACCTATGCGTTTCAATATTATTACTAGTAAAATATTCAAATCATTCCAACTGCTGCCCAAAATAATCTCATCCCTTGATTTAATTAATTTCCAAATAAGCAAAGGATTGAAATGAATATGGATAGGCTTTTGGTATAAATAGAATCCATTCCCAATAGTGTATTTAAAGTTAATTATCGAAAGATCAACATTCCAATGCCTATCAACTTCAGATAATCTCATGAAGAAAACTTCAAAATCAAACTGACCTTTAAAAGAATGTTTATAATTTTCAAGGTCATTAAAGAAACTGACTCTATATGGTGCAACAATATTTGTAAAAAAAATAATCTTTTTAATTTCGCTGGTCATGTGTAACTATTTCTGATCTTAAAGCTTCTAAATACTGATGGCCAAATTTCTGATCAGGCTCCATGTAGTTTCCTTCTCCCCATTCGTTCCAGGAAACCAAAAAAAGAAGTTTTTTATCTTGCGATTTTGACTTTAGAAAAGTTAACGCCTTTCTTACTTGGGAAGCAAACTTAAATGGAGTTGAACCTGTTAATACGAACCCCCTACCACCTGATCTTGGAGTATGGTCATAATTAGGAATTATAATTGGAATCACTTCCTCTTTTAATTCATCTTCACTATACAAATCAATTTTAAGGTTGTCATATGGTATTAGCCTCGGAATATTAAATAACTTAAGCCTAATAAATAAAAGTACTTTCATAAAAACGGACTGCCGTTCATATGACTTCAAATAATTTTGCAGTCGATACATTGCACTAAAACCCATGTTCAAAATCTCTTCATTAGTTTCCGTTCTTTGAACAGCAACGAAATAAATACCATTCAAACCATTTTCAACTGCTAATTCACTCCAACAACTAATAACTTCACTAATCTCCTTTTTTCTATCTAATGAATAAATAACAAAAATTGGCTTATTGTCAACACGAATATATCGCTCATCTTTAAACGCTGGTAGTAAAACGTCTATAAAGTGCTTATCATAATCATGTACACCTAAATACTCTTGCTCAATAAGAAGCTTATCACCCCTGCCACTAGGGTCCCATAACTTTTGATACCAATTATGATTTGCCCAACCCAAACAAAAAGGAATGTTTGGACTTCCATTTTTAAGTACTTCTTGGAAAGGGCGTTCTAGCAATCTTTTATTTCCACCAAACCAATAATGCCAGTAGCAAAAACCTTCGATTCCAGCAAACTCTGCCAACTTTGCCTGGGCTTCTCTCGTTTCCGCAACCCTTAAATCGTAAAAACCTAAGTCCGCGGGTATTTTAGGCTGATCATGCCTTCTAAATAGAGGCCTTGCCTTTGAAACACTATGCCATTCAGTGAAACCAGGTCCCCACCACTGATCATTCTCTTTAATTGTATGGAATTGAGGCAAGTAAAATGCAATTACTCTAGCTGCTTTATTATTTTTCATATCAGATTAAATAAACTATGTAACATTAGTAATCCTACTTATAACCATTAACGAAGTATAGAAACCGAAAAAATATGCAGTTGCATTAAGAAGATCTCCTCTTAATAAGAAAAATAAAAACCCTAAAGACATTAAGTACAAAAGCCTTTTACTTGAATTATATTTCCAAGAACCACACCAAAAATTAAAATCTAACTTAGCCGTTATGACGGCTATAATAATTAAAAACAGTATAATTCCTAAATAACTGAAATTTATAAAGCCCTCTGCAAAATAATTTGCAGAAATATTTTCGAAATCTAATCGCATTTCTTTTGCTAAATAGGTACCAGATCCAACTGGTTTCGAAGGCCATACTACTCTCGGAATCCAGAAAAAAAAAGCCCCTAAAAGTTGATAACCATAAGTAACAATATCATTGCTAACAATCACAGCAAAGTTCTGGTAACTATCAAAGTGACCCTGACTAAACATGTCAGTATTAAACAAAACGAAATCTCCTTTATTCAAAGAAAAATTCCGAAACGAATCTAAAAAAGGAAACACTACTAAGAATCCGATTAAAAAGGCCAGAACAAAGTTGTATTTTCTAAGGAACCTTTGAAAAAAAGTAATTGCCAGTGGTAAATAAAGTGCAGCTACCGCAAAACGAGGCATGGCAGAAGGCATACAGGTTAAAACCGCAATAACGAGCATGACAAATCCAAGAAAGTTTAGCCTATTTAAATTTATAAAATAAAGCATAAACGACATCATGGCCATTGGCCGTACAAAATTATTAATAATCAACCATTGAACTGAGCTAAATTCATTGTTAGATCCTTCCATTATTTCATTGAACAAATCGCCTCCTCTAACAAATAATAAAAACCAATTAAAATTATTACTATAAAAAATAACGAAAAACGAAAAAACTGAAAAGGCTAAAAACACTGCTTGTCGTAAGTCAGAAAACTGAGGATTAAATTTTTGAATTCTAATCTTGGCATTACCACCCGAACTTTTACTTGCAGTATGTCTAAGCAATCTTCTCTTCAGACGATATAAAAAATTATAAATTACAAGAATGAAAGCGACAATTGTATTTGTAAGAATATATTGATTATCAGTTAAAGCAATACTTATCCATAAAGAAATATGATTAAAATATTGAATTAACGGAGCAATCCCAAAAAAAAACAAAGAGAATAGGTAAAATATCTTATGTAACGAATACGGCTCACCTGAAAATGAAAATACTTGTACAGCTGAAAATGCAATTACAAAAATACTAGTCAAAATAATAAATATTGACCTTTCAAATACCCCTGACTGGTTATTAAATACTAGCAAGCAGGATAAAACTATTGTGAACAATATTAATATAAATCTAGACATATTGAACATTAATACCTCTTACTTCGATCATTTATTAATCCATGATAAAATCCAAGGCATAAATAAAATACTTTATTAAACTTATCCTTCTCCATTAAAAGTATTTTCGGAATTTTAAATAAAAAGTAGTTCTTAAATGAATTATAATAGAAGATTATCGATCTATTCCGAGGGAAATCCTTAAATAAAAAGGTATGGTTACGGACAATAAAATACAGTCTAAATGAAGAGTAATCATTCACCTTGAAACCAAACAACTTGTGCTTCCTCTCTATTCCATAATTTTGAATCAGTTCAACCCCTGCTATTTTAACAATCTTGACTCCATTATTCCTAGCTTTGAAACTAAAATCATAATCAACACAGTCAACTGAATACTCCTCATTAAAAGTAGCTATTTTGTTCAAAACATTTTTTGAAAATATAGCACCAGAAGTTATACAATGATTTACCTCAGTTTTACAATTACTAACAGAATATTCTTGATTAATATTGGGGCTAAAGATTGTGTTGTTATCACAAAAAATATCAATTACACGTATGTAATCTGAAAAATTCAACCAAGTACTATCCTGGTCCATGGTAAGTAAATGAGTATAATTTTCATTTGAGCTATTGACAATATTAAGGGCCTGATTAATGGGGTAAGCAATCCCTCTATTCTGACCATCATTAATAACATCAATTTTTTCATCAAGTAATAAAGACTTTAAACTACTTGTAGCAGAATTGTCCCATATTATCAATCTATCAACATATTGAATAAACGTTGATATGTTTTGTACTAAATTATTATATACAGGATTATAGGTTATAACCAATGCTAGAATTTTCATAAATAAGTTAATTTACATTTCAAACCATGAAAAACACCTTTGGCAATTGCTGTAATTTTCCTTCGCTTGTCCTTTTCTGCGAGAAGAACTTTTATTAGTCTGTAAAAAATAAAGTCCTTCAATATAATTATTTTATCCTCTTTAGTATAGTAATTTGGATATTTTCTTAATAATAGGATATGGTTCCTGACTAGATAAAAAGTTCTAAAAGCACTATAGTTCAATGTCGAAAATCCAAATAAAGTTTTTTTGTGTTGACCTAGTTCATGAAAGAGGTGAACTATTGGAAACATAACAGTTTTCATTCCATGATTTTTTTTAATTCGATAGCAAAACTCATTATCAACACCATCAATAAATAAAAAATTATTAAACCCCCCTACCATATCAAATAAACTTACAGGTATAATAGAACCAGAAGTAATTCCATCTGGAACTTCAAAAGGGGTTGTCGCTTTAGTAATGTGAATATTTCCTTTATTGATAAAATTAGGGATGTATACCCCTACGTCCTTTATTTCAATGCCAATTTCAATAAGTTTTTTAAATTGAAATAAATGACCTTCTTGAAAATAACTGTCCTGATCTAAAGCTAAAATATGAGTAAAATTATTCTCTTTAGACCAATGAATGCCAGCATTCAGAGCTTCTGCTATGCCTACATTATTTTCAGTGCCTAAAAAAACGATCTTATCACCATATTTTTCTAAAAGATTGGATTCTATTTCAATTTGGGAATTTTTAAAGATTAATAGTTGATCAACGTCTGAAATCACTCTTTCAATATTGGAGACAAACTGAAGAATATCCGGATTATAAGCTACAATTATTCCTGCTAATTTCATTTGAAGTTTGCAAAGTTATATTTAATAATATAGTTTTTAACGCAAAAAGGTGTAAAATACACAAATAAATGATATCATTTTGATTATAAGAAAAATTACAAGTAATAAATTATTTTATAACTTTAAAAAGGGAAATTTAGCAGAAATGTATTTAGCATAAAACCTTTTTGGCAACTGCTTAATATTCGTAATTAATATTTTAAAAGGCAAATTATGTGCATAATTATTAAAAACAAAATCCATATTTTTATCAATTAAAATTTTAATGTCGGAAATATTATCCGTCAATTTTAATGCGATGAGATTTACAAGTAATTTATTTTTTTCAAAATTATCTTTAGATCGACTCAGTATTCCAACGTTATGCCTGTAAATTGCCATGCAATTTTCTAGGTAACCTATTTTACCATATTTTGTTAGTAAAATATAAAATAAATAATCTCCTTCTGGTGAAAGTTCTAAAATATCTGGAATTTTTATTTTAATATTTTTAAACATTACAGAACATGTATGGATATAATTCGAATTCTTTAATAAAGTTTCATGATTTTGGAAATTATCAGGTAGGACTGTAATAAAATCAGGAACAATCAAGCCATTAGTCTTTAAAATATTAACTTTATGAAAACACATAACAAAATGATCATTTCTACATAAAAAATCAAACTGCATTTGTAGTTTTAAAGTATTTATCCAGTAATCGTCACCTTCGCAAAGTGCAATATATTCACCGTTACATTGATCTAGACCCCACTTAAAATTTAGAAACATCCCTTTGTTTTGCTCATGTCTACTGTACTTAATAACACTCGCTTTAGGATGATTAGCAACGATTTCTCTAATAACATCATCGGTTTTGTCGGTTGAACAATCATTTGCAATAATTAGCTCATAATTGAAATTAGTTTCTTGGCTTAACACGCCAAGTATTGCATCTTTGATATACATTTCATGATTATAAGTCATCATTAAAATTGATACAAGGCTCATAAAGTGTTGTGAAATTTTATAAAGGTTGTCATAAGGATTTTTGTAAACATCAATTCAAATTAAAACTTTATATAGAAGTATTAAAAATATAGATTTAAAATAAATTATTTTCTAGTAACTATTTTCTGGATTTCGAAAAAACTACTAAACTTAAATAAGTAAGATAAAAGAATGTACAAAAATGTACCAAAAACAGAGCCAAGGATTAATCGAAATATATTTATTAAATTGCTAAATAAATACAAGTCTGTTATATAAACTGCACTGCCAATGAAGGCTAGAAGTATAAATAACGGAATCATGTCAAATAACTGTTCCATTGCACTATAATTAATCATCTTTCCTGCAAAAAAAGTATTGATAAATAAAGACAAAATTGAAAAAACAAATTGTCCCCACAATAAACCATAAAGACCAAATTGAAAACTTATGAAAATAAATATTGTTAATAAAATTTTTTTTATTACTTCTAGTTTTAAGAGTAAATCATTTCTTCCTTTTACTTGCAAAATTAATAGATTATATAAATGTAGCGGATACAAAAGACCAGATAAACAAATAACTTGAAATATTGGAACCATTGGCAACCATTTTTTTGTAAATAGAACTAAAATGAGTGGTTGAGCTAGAGAAAGTATTAATAAAATTATAGGACATGTAATATAGATTACTAACAGCATTATTCTTTTATATGCACTTCTTAATCTATCATTATCATTTTGCAATTGAGTAAAAAGGGGGAAAGCCACTTTATTTAAAGCAGCTGATATATTAGAGATAGGTAGCATCATCATTTGATTGGACCTGGTGTAATATCCAACAGTCAGTGGATTAAAATATTTACCAATAAGTATTGTATATATGTTGTTATAAATTGTATCTATTATACCTACAAGTGTTAATTTATAACCATAATTAAAATGAATTTTGAATTTTTTTTTGGAAAATATTAAATTAGGTTTCCAATTTGATGTAACCCACAAAGTTAGATTTAAGAATAGTGTGTTTGCTAATGTCATACCGACCAAACTCCATACGCCATAACCATAAAAAGCCATAAACAATGCCACAATACTACCAACTAGAAGCGCTGGAATAGTCAATAAAGCTTGTCTTTTAAAATTTAAGCTTTTTGTAAGCATTGTATTTTGTACTGAACCAAATGCTGAAAAAACAAAGGACAATGCGTATATTCTTGTTATTTTTGTCAAAATTGGTTGATTATAGAAATCACCAATATATGAAGCAATGAGAAAAATTAAAAAATAAAAAACTACACTGCTTACTAAATTAAAAATAAATACTGTTGAATAATCGGTATCATCTAAATTTTCACTATGAATGAGAGAACTTGTCATACCCGCTTCAAAAAGCAATGTTCCAATAGACATAAAAACAGAAATCATACCTATTAATCCAAATTCATCTGGCATTAAGAAGCGTGCTAAAATAATAGAAACACTAAAAGAAATAAATTGTGTACCAAACTGCTGAGCATAAGCCCAAATAGCACCCTTGATAGCTTGCTTTTTTAAAGACATTAAATAAATTATTTGAAAAATGAGAAAGAGAACGAAATTTAGTAAGTACTCACGATTTAAAGTTTGCTAGTATTCTATAATTAATCAAAACAAAGGGCAACTCGTTAAACAGATGGCGGAAAAATTATAAACCCAACAATCTTATTCGAAATTATAAAAATAGCAAAAATCCTTTCTAATTTTTAAATACTTAATCTGCCTAAATCTATAAATACGAAAATGACTTTTCTATAGTTATAATAAATATAGGAGCTCTTATTATTCCAAGAGTAATTTTCAGGTTTTATACTAGCCTTCTATAAGGAGAGTTAATTTCACTTTAATCTCAAATTGAAAAAAACTGTTTCTTGAAATTCCGTCAGAATCTATCTATACTAGTTGATTATGTATTGGCCCCCTAAATAGCTAGACAGAATTGTAAAAAAAACCAAAATTTCTCCAACATAGGTATTTGCAACTTTAATACATCTTCATAAAAATTGAACGCCGTCCTCCTCAAAACTGTTTGCATGATTATAGGGCCTATATCAATAACATTATCAATAAAATATGCTGTATTACCAATATTTGAACACTACTTTTAGCGCCTGATCTATTGCATTAGAACTGGAAAAGAATGCATTCTTTGTATATATTATGCAAAAAACGCACAGCTAATCTTTGTATATTTTCTCTCTCAAAAATACTTTTTCTAGTAAATATATATCACCTTCTTTGACGAAATTACCTTCTGGGAATGGTGGAACTGAACCTACATCCAATTTTGACAAAACTGCTTTATTGCTGTAATAGAGCATCAAAACCATGTTAACGAAGACTGAAAAGTCACGAAAATTTGCTTTTTTGAACTGATTTAAATCTTCTTCACTTTGAATTTGATTCAGATCGATTTTATTAGAAATTACCTTGCTCAGCTCGACAAACTTGATATGATTAGGATTAGCTACATCAATATTATGTAGTATTAGCTCAGCTTCTGGCATTCCTGTCTCACCAGCTGGCATGATCAATTTTAAAATTAAATTTAATTTTTTTATTTCATCCGAACTGAATATCTCCATCATTTTAACTGAGCGTTATAAGTTATACTTTTTTTTAATGTGGTCGCAAATGTATAAGGTAATGGCTTGTAAGGTAGATGCTGGATTCACGCCACCACTAGTGACAAACACACTACTGTCAACTACATACAGACCACCTACATCATGTGATTCTCCAAATTCATTAACCACAGAGTTTTTAGGGTCGACTCCCATTCTGGTAGTACCCATCAAGTGCCAGCCTGTATTTCTAACTGGGCCAAAACTAATTGTCTTTTTTGCTCCGGCCGCTATCATTACTTCTTTTGATTTTTCTATGCCATGCGCTAACATTTTTTTGCTATTCTCACTTAACACATAATTAATTTTAGCAGCCGGTATTCCATTAGAATCTGTCAGGTTAAGGTCTAATGAAACTGAATTATGTAATTCTGGTAAGTCTTCAACGATTATTCCTATTCCAATGGTCCTTCCTAGTGTTTTTTGAAAAACTTCGTGATGCTTTTGACCTAAAGGTATATCTCTCCTATTTACTCCGGAAATTGTAGTCTCAATAGGACCTGACCCACGTAAGAGTTGCATGGTATATCCTCTAACAAATCCCCTGGATTTATCTGTTTCATAAAATTCCTGGCTTTGCATCAAACATCCATGTGGGCCAAAATTTGATTTTAGGTCTTGTTCGAATAACCCTTCTACATATCCTAAAGGATGTAACATAAGGTTTCTACCAACTAAGCCGCTGCTATTGGCTAATCCGTCCGGGGAATATTTACTTTTTGAATTCAGTAGTAAACGTGGTGTACCAACTCCATTACATGCTACTATCACAATACTAGCTTTCTGGAAACATTCATTACCATTTTCATCATAATAAATAGCACCATTTAATTTACCTTTGCTATCTAATGTAATTTCTCTTACCCTACATTTAGTTCTAAGTTCAACTCCGTTCTTTATTGCTAATGGCCAATAGGTAATATCAGTACTTGATTTAGCGCCCTGAGGACAGCCAGTATTACAAGGTCCAAGATTAATACACTTACCCCTGTGCATATACTCCCTGGTAATAATCGCACTGTACGAAGGCCACCAATGCCAATTTAGTTTATTGAATCCTTTGGCCATTACTTCTCCCATTTCACCAAGTGGTATTGGTGCAAACATACCTTCAATTGTGGGATATGCAGGGTCACCTGATAAACCAGATACCCCCATCATTTTATCGTTTAAACTGAAATATTGTTCAAGATCGTAATAACTAATTGGCCAATTATCGGCAACTCCATCAAGTTCTTTTACCTTGAAATCAGATGGATGAAAACGAGGAAAATGTCCGGAATAAAGTATAGTTGAGCCACCTACTGCATTGAAATTAGCAATTCCAATAGGAGATTCTGAATCATTAATGGGATAATCTGATGGCAGATTGCGCACATTAGGACTCACATTGAAATTATCATATTTCATTGCTTCCCAACCTGCCTTAGTACTTGGATATTCTTCGGGGTTCATAAATCCACCTTGCTCCAAGCAAACAATTTTCAATGCTGTTTGGCTCAAACTCCAGGCTGCTGCTGCACCCGCAGCACCTGCACCAATAATCAGCACGTCTGGATTTGAGATTTTAATACGCATACAACACAAGTTCGGTTAGTATTTTCGGAGTACTATGATAGCGAACTGAGAATTTGTAATCACTCCTCAATGACATTAAAAAATCAATAACTTGCCATAAGTGTTCAAACTTGTGATAAATACACACTGCAATTTTGGGTTTATAGGTGGCAATTAACTTCGCACTGCCAATTAAAGCATCTAACTCAGCTCCTTCTATGTCTAATTTAATAAATGAAACTTTTGGAATTGTGTCATCTAATCTTACTATCTGCACCTCTCTTAAATTCTCGCCATTAAATGTGCTGCTATGAAACGAAGATGTGGTAGTTGTGGAGTCTCCATCATGAAATAATAATGCTTGATTTGAGAGTCCTAAACCATTATTATAAAGAAAAAGATTTTCAACATTTCTACCTTGATTAAGTCGAATAAAATTCTGTGAACTTGGCTCGAATGCATGATATTCATGAAAACTCTTATGATACTTTAAATATTCATCCAAAGTATCACCAATATAAGCCCCACCATCTACAACTATTTCTCTATCTGTTAGACTAGAGAATGAAGGAAAATATTGCGGAAAGATGGGATTTAAGAGAACATTATTTAAGGAAGCACCCGAAAGTAAATATTGTTGAATTACTATTTTGGATTCATCATCATGGAGCAAGTCCAGCAATATACAGATTCGATCCCAATTCAAATACAACATATCACTATCAATATTGTAAAAAGGATTCAAACAAAAATAATAAGAAGCGATGCAACTATTAAGTTCTTTACTTAATCCTGAGATTAATTTCTCAGCTTTTGCTTGATCAGCAATTCCTATTACTAAACTGAATGGCGAATCCAACTTAGTTACACTTTTGCCATCAATAAATAATTGGTTTCCTTTTGAGATTAAATTAGCTCTTACTTCTATCCCGTTCGATTTTAAAAATTGACGGACTATTTTCGAATACTCACCATCACCAAAAATATAGATAGGATAATTACTATTCTTTAGAGTATTTAAACTAATGTGTTTTTCCGTAGAAATTTTCTTCTGGAACGATTTGAAATTAATTTTCATATAATACTGAGTTACTTTTTAGGAAGATAAAGATCTAAAATTTCTGGTATTGTAATAAGCATATCCGCTTCACATGCTACTTCTCCATCTGTATAGCCTATTCCTTTTCCTTTACAGATTCCCCTTTTCCAGGAGAGCACATTTGTTTCAATATATAAAGTTTGCCCGGGCAATACTTCTTTTCTGAAACGAACCTTATGTTCTAATGCATGGGTAACTTTGCCTTTTAGTCCTGGTAAGGTGGTAATAGCTACGGTTAACATTTGAGCCATTGCTTCTAACTGTAGCGCTCCCGGCATATTGGGTGCCCCTGGGAAATGTTTAGGAAAATACCACTCATTAAGGGTTAAATTCTTATGTCCCTTAGCACTTACACCGGGTATCACCCACTCAATATTATCAATCATTAAAAACGGGTATCTGTTGGGTTGAAATTCTTGTAATTCAACACAATTCAAACTGAATCCTTCCATGTTACTTTAATTAAATTTTTATTTTAAATCAACGATTTTAGATAATGTGTACATCATATCATAGCCATCCCATATAATTCCGATATCTAAGGCAGTCCCGATGGGCACTATTCTGTCAATGCCCACATTTCCTGCACTATAAACTACGTTAAACAATTCTTCTTTATTTACACCAAAATACGTCAGGGTTTGAATTTTGATATCCATAAACTTTTCAATGATGCTCAAGTCTGAGTTTGAATATTCATAGAAGTATCCGTATTTACCTTTCAGTTCCAAAATAGAATCAGGTAATGCATTTATTTGAACTCTATAAATATTATTCGTATTGGTATGAACTTCAGATACAAAATCTCTATTCACCAAGTCTAAACACATCCAGGTGAGTTTATCTACTGAACTTTTTGCAGCAAGGTCATATTCATTACTAACTTTTCTGTTTACAGCATCCCAAAATTTAGCTTTTGCGGCCTCTGTAATTTGATCGTCTTTTGTATACCACAATATAAATTGTGGTGATGAGCAGGCATTTTGATCCATCAAATAAGTGTCATTAAAAAAACCGTCTACCAATCTTTTTAATTTAACTTCATCAAGATCCAAAACCTCTGCTGCTCCTATCACTGCAAAAGAATATCTTTCAGAAAAAGGGATATCTAAACATTTTGATGGTGTATCAAAAGATTTTATTGTTTTTACTGTTTCATCTGAGCCCCAAATTAATCTCGCATTCGAGATATTCGATAACTGTTGGGTTACGGCATCATTTTGTGGGTAGCGAATGAAATAGGAGTTATTTTTAATTAAATTATATTTCGGGTTATCTAATAAGGAGTTGATAAACGAGGAAACAATGTCGATTTGTTCAAATTGCTTAGAGGGAACTCTGACGATACTAACATTTCCGCTAAGAAGTGAAAATACATATGAAAAGGCAAAATTAATTGGCACATTTGAAGGTGCAATATGAAACACTGTCCCCAATCCCTTTCTGTTATCAAGATTGGTATATCCAGCTTTCATTTTTTTTAAATTAGCAGCTCTACACCAGTACCCGAAAGTGATCACATCAGGATATAATTTAGCTATCGGGCTTTTTAAAATAGTATTTGAAAGTTCACTTAAAAACTCAATCGACAAATCATTAAGGGGATGTAATACCCTACTTTGAAAGAAATTTGATGGATCCCCAACTAAATACTCAACCTTATCTTTTTCCGGTAAAACCAGATGATCCGTACTCATTATTTTATTTTTGAATTGTATCACTACACCCTCTTACTTCCGCATTTTTAATTCTACCACTTATAGTAAAATATTTTCCTTTTCTTCCGCAGTTACAATCGTCTATACCCGCGATTGTACCCAAATCTTCAGTTAATATGGAATGGCCTGGATAACTAGAGGGTAGAGATGAAACCAATTGTACAATCCCTTCCTGGCCTATAGGTGTTATTTTGAAATCGAGGTGATCTCTGATAATAATATCTGAATAATTTGATGCATGTAAATAACCCGCTTCGCACTCCATATAAATAGAGCCTGTTTGCTCTACTAAGCCGTAATAATTATAAATATGCTGTATTTTGGCCTTTTCAAATAAGGATTTACGAAAAGTATGTGTATCAACTGCACTATCAATCATTTTTTTCCACCCACCTCCATGGATCAAAATTCCATTTTCAAGATTAATGGCTAACCCTTTTTTCTGAAGCGCATTATTAAAAAACTCCCAAACAATATAAGTAAACCCGAAAAGCAGGATTTTCTCTCCTTTATGCTTTTCCAGAAAATTTTCTAGAAGTTCAAAATCTAAATTAAAATCATCATCTAATAGATATTGGACATCATATCCAAACATGGAAAAACCAAGTATGCCTGCACCACGAGCGGAAAAACTATTTCGATCTTTTAATACTGATTTTGAGTCTACAATTAACATTGGGATACGTTTTTTCCCAATAAAACTAGACATAATTTTACTTAATACTCTTGTTTGGTTAGTTGCGGTTTCCGCATCTAAAAATATTTTTGACGGGATTTGACCTGAAGTCCCTGATGAAGTTAAGGTTTTTCGAATTTCTGATTTATCTATACTTAACAATTCTAGTTCTTTAAATAACCTTACAGGTATAAACGGCAAATTCTCTATTTTACACTCATCATCTTCTCTAAATGTCCAACTTTTTGAAATCAACTGATACTCCGGACATTTTTCAACATGTTTTTTTTCCAGATCAAATAATATCTCACCTAAAATTTGATTTTTACTTTCCGCATCTAATGAGTAGGGTTGATACTGGTCTAAATCTTCTAGAGAAGCCATGCTAATCAACTTGAAGTTTTGAGTATAAAATTTTTCCAGAATCATTTCTTGGAAATTCCGTAATGTATCGAACAACTATAGCTGAATGATGGATGCCTATTTTGGAGGAGATCGTATCTTTCAATTCTTTTAAATGATTCTCTTTTGTGGTATAGATAATTAACTTATCATCTTTCCCTGTACAAAGACAGGAATAACCATTTTTTTGTGAAAGATTTTCAACCTCATCTAAGCTTATTCTGTTTCCAAAAACTTTTATGAATCTCTTTTTTCTACCTACTATGTAATAGTAGCCTTCTTCATCCATTTTAGCAAGATCACCCGTAGCTAATACCCCTTCGTTTTCATCGCCTTTTGAAAAATCAGATAAAGTATATGCATACCCCATGGAAACATTGGGGCCTTTGTAATACAATTCTCCAACTTCATCACTTACTAATATGATATTTTCGACATCGTCCAGTAGAGAAAAACTTCCATTTGCAATTGGGACACCAATGCTACCGGCTTTTCTTAACGCATCTTTTGCAGGCAAACAGGACATCCTTGCGGTTGCCTCGGTTTGCCCGTACATTACAAAAAATTGAATCCCTTTATCGGCACATATTTCTGCAAAATACTTTACGAGGTTCAAGTCCAATTTACCGCCAGCTTGGGTAAGCTTAGAAATACTAGGTAAATGCATTTTTTCAAAACCTAGCCTTCTAAGCATTTGATACGTATAAGGAACACCGCCAAAAGTGGTTACCCCCTTAGCATTAATCAAATCCCAAAAATTCTTCGAAAGGATACTCTCGTCTGTTAACACTATATGACAACCGTTGAACAGATGACTATTAATGATTGACAATCCATAAGTATAATTCATCGGAAGCGTGGTAATTGGAATATCCTGTTGTGATATGCCTAGTGATTGAGAAATAGAACTCGCATTTTCAATCAGATTCTTATAAGAAATTCTTACCAAAACCGGGCTTCCAGTACTTCCGGAGGTCATTAATAATAGTGCCAAATCAGTATGGAAAGAATGTTCAAACTGATCGGTGCGCTCCAATAAGTTATAACTCCGGTTACGATGAATAAACTTCCAATTCTCATTAAACGAATCAGAATTTCGGCTTGTCCAAATGAAGTTTGGTTGATAGGTATTAATCAAATTTAACAGGAGATCTTCGTCTATTGAACTACCTATCAACAAGGGTACTACACCGCTTCTTAAACAAGCAAGATATCCAAGAACAGACTCTATACTATTTTCACATAGTAAGAAGGCAAGTTTTCTACTTTTTACATGACTAGAGAATTCATGGATATCATTTAATAAATGCTCATACCTAATTTGTTCCGATTTAGTTGAAAAAACAGTAAAACTTGAAAAGCATTCTAAATCATTAAAAAAACTTTTCATCTTATTTATTCAGATAACGACGTCATATTTTGCTAAAATCTCGATACCTTTTGTGTAGGATCCGAAATCAATAATATCATCCGTTTCCAACATGATGTCAAATGCCTCCTCTAAAGCTGCAACCATTCCCATGTGACCAATAGAATCCCACTGTTGTACACTCTGATACACCAGGCCTTCATTTAATTGGTCTGCAGTTACAGAAAATGAGTCAATAAAAACTTGGTCGTACTTTTCTCTGTTTGTCATAAAATTTATAGTTTATTATTTAATATTACTTGAATTGAACTTGCTATTTGTGGCCCTAATAATCCATATTTTTCAAGTATGTAACGGTATTCTGCTGTGATAACGAATTCATCAGGCAGCCCAATTCTATTTACAGTAGGTGAATTGGGAATAGCAGAAATATATTCTGCTACTGCGCTTCCTAAACCGCCAGTTATACTATGTTCTTCTACCGTGAAAATAGGCTTGCCTTTTTTAATTAAACGATCCAGCGCATCAGTATCTATCGGTTTAATGGTATGCATATTTAATACCGAAACTGATAGGCCTACATCCTGTAATTTTTTTGCAGCTTCTACTGATTCATAAACCATTGAGCCTGTTGCCACTATAGAGACATCGCTCCCTTCCCTGATTTCAATTGCTTTACCAATTTCAAAATCATAGTCATCTTCATACACTACCGGAAACCCTACAGCTCCAGTTAATCTGATATACATTGGGTGAGGATATTTAGCTGCGGCAAAAACAGTTTTAACAATCTCTGCGCAATCTGCAGGATTAACCACTGTCATGTTTGGAATCGATCGCATAATAGCGGCATCTTCAAGCCCGAAATGAGAATTTCCTAGAAAGGACATGGAAACTCCGCTACCGATAGCAACCGCCTTGATGTTAAATTCCATGTACCCCATATTCATCCTAACTTGCTCAGCAGCTCGCATTGAAATAAACGGTGCGAATGAAGATGCAAAGACAACATTTCCTTCTTTTGCTAATCCAGCCGCCACTCCGATCATATTCTGTTCTGCTATACCAATATTTAAAAACTTCTCAGGATAGGAAGTCTTAAATCGATCTAAGCCTGAAGAATTACCGAGATCTGCAGATAATACCATTAAATTATCTATTTGTTCCGCGAGCATTAATATTGCTTGACCATAGGTTGCTCTAGCTCCAAGTCTTGACCACTGCTTATTCTCTTTCCCTGTAATTTTCATATACTTTAATTATTTAATTCTGAAAGGGCTTGCTCAAAAGTCGTTTGTGTAAGTCGGTTATGATGCCAGGCATTATTATTCTCCATGAATGAGACTCCTTTACCTTTTACAGTATGTGCTATAATTACTTTTGGTTTAGGGTTTGAGCCGCTTGCTATTTTATTCAGCGCAACATTAAGTGCATTGATATCATGTCCGTTCAGGGAAATTACTTCCCAGCCGAAACTCTCCCATTTTTTCTCCAGTACACCGATATCCATAATGGTATCGCTATTACCATCACTTTGAAGTTTATTATAATCAACAATAGCAACTAAATTATCGAGTTTGAAGTGTGCTGCAGACATGCTGGCTTCCCATACTGACCCTTCATTACATTCGCCATCACCCAAAACAACAAACACCCTACTCGTAAGATTATTCTTTCTTTTTAAAGCAAGTGAAATACCTACAGCCATTGATAAACCATGCCCTAAACTACCATTGGATGATTCCATTCCTAAGCGCAAATTCATTACAGGGTGAGATATTAGGTCGCTTTCATTCTTCTTATAGGTGTATAGTTCTTCCTGAGAAATAAAACCGGCATTGTGCAAAGCAACAAAGAATGGCAACACGCCATGTCCTTTACTTAAAATAAATCGATCACGATTTTCCCATTCAGGATTTTGGGGATCATACTTAAGTACACTACCATATAATACAGTAAAAATTTCAACCATGGACAAGCCACCTCCTAAATGTGAAGGGCCATCACTTTTGAACGCCAATTCTAAAAGTTGAACTCTTGACTTTTTTGCCAGTAAAAAAAGGTCATTATTATTCATCATATTTTATTTGAAAACTTTTTTATCAATATTTACTCTCATTGGTCTAGCAGGATTTCCTAATGCGATCATCCCAGATGGGATATTATGATGGACAACAGAGCCCATTCCCACGATCACTTCGTTACCAATTTCAAGTCCTTCCTTAATCAAGCATCCCATTCCCAAGTAGGTACCTGTCCCTATTTTGCAAGCACCTCCAACATTAACCATCGAGGATAATACCACATCATTAGCCAATACTATATCATGCCCTACAATTGATTTTACATTTATAGCCACATTTTCACCCACAATGGCGGAACTTGCAATAATACAATCAGAAGTAACGATAACTCCGTCTCCTAATTTAGCAGTAGGCGAAATGATAGCACTTGGATCGATTACCGTCCCCAGCTTGATCCCATTTTCAATCAATTTGTTTTTAAGCTTAATTCTAACTACAGGTTCTCCTATCGCAATTACAACCTCAAGATTATCTTTGGCAAAAGTTTCAGAAACATATTGAAGTGTAAAGGCCTTACTTAAATAACAATCGGAATCATTTTTTCTAAAATCATCAATAAAAAAAATGTGCTCCCATGACTTGTTTTTCTCATTTTGTCTACACGCTACATCATACACTTCTTTACCGAAACCTCCCGCACCATATATACCTAAGTTCATAATAAATTATTTTTATGCTGATATTCCGCCGTCAACTCTAATTGTTTGTCCATTTACGAAAGTTGAAAGATCACTGGCTAAAAACAGGGCTACATTTGCTACTTCAATTGGCTCTGCTGCACGTTTAAATGCCGAGGACTCAATCAACTTATTTCTGGCATTCTCTTCCATCTGATCATACATTTCCGTTTTAGTAACGCTGGGAGCAATTACATTAACTCTAATGTTATGCTGCCCTAACTCAGTGGCCATAGTTTTAGTAGCAAAAATAAGAGCTGCTTTACTTGATCCGTAGCTTAACATACCCGCATTACCAAATAAGCCCGCAGTAGAACCCATATTAATGATCGAACCGGATTTAAACCTGGTCATATACCTAGAGATACCTTGTGTAAATTGAATTTGTGATGTAAAATTAATTTTGATCATTCTTTCTAGATCTGCAATTGGTGTAATTTGAAAATAAGCACCTGAGGCATAACCCGCATTATTTACAAGAATATCAATTTTTGCCTTTAAACTAATTATTGTTGTAACCGCTGACTTAACTTGTGCAGAATCTTCTAAATCAAAATAGACTGTAGTAATTGAGACATTAAACTTCCTACTCAGCAATTCTAAGGAATTTACAAATTCTGAGGTTTCTTTTCGGGCACAGGCAATAATATTAGCCCCATTTTCTGCAAATAATTCCAAAATCACCTTTCCGATTCCTTTATTGGAGCCTGTAATAACAGCGGTTTTACCTTTTAAAAGCATAGATTTTATGACTTTAAGTGTTTCAATATCATTTGTTATGAATAATCAACATTAAATTCTTTTTCAAACGATCGTGTCCATTACTTTCCATTTTTATTCTAAGTTGTATATCATTTGAGAGCAGATTTATATACCTTCTAAAAGTCGACCACTCGGCATTTTAATAAACTAAAACCATAATTTCCGGCTTCTGCTACCATCCCAACATCTGTGTTTTATCCATACCAAAAAATATTTACTACTTATTGTCCATGTACAATAGTACAAGGAATGAATAATTGGGGTGGTAACTAGATTTAAAAACACAATCCCAACATAGCAACTTCTCAAAAAAATTATCAGATCAAATTTTTGATTTTAAAAAAATCTGACATAAGTTATATCAAATAATAATTTCATCAATAAAGTAGAAATATTTTTTTTAATAGACTCGTTTTTTATAAGTTAGGGATTTAGACATATAAAAATTTTACTGTCATCTTCCTCATTTAGATGGTCCTTAATCTTAAATCTGAGTCCTGTTAGCTTAAGTATAACAATATGATGCCATTCATTTTTGAATTTCTTTAACTATTTTAGAGATTCTATCTAATTCTTCGAAATTTAATTTCCAATATAACGGCAAACATAAAATTCTTTTGGCAATACTCTCAGCTACCGGCATTTCTTGATAAGACAAAATTGCAGAAAAGGTATTAACAGCAGGATAAAAATATCTGCGTGGAATAATTTGAGCTTTAAGAAGTGCATTTTCCACATTTAAAAGTTGTTCTTCTGTATCAAAAATAATGGGAAAGTATGAGTAATTGGTTTCACCAAGCTTTATCGTTTGAAAACGAATATTGGTCAAATCCTGCAAAGCTTCCTTGTAAAAGGCATACTTTGTTTTTCTATCCTGTAAAACCTCATCATAATACTTCAAATTGGCAATGCCCAATGCCGCATGTATTTCGGTTATTTTACCATTGAAACCTTCTTCAACAATATCTTTTGTCTCATTATGTCCAAAAAAGCGAATTCTTTTTATTTTTTCATGAAGCTCCTTTTCTGTTGTAATACATCCACCACCTTCTGCGGTGTTAAGCAATTTGGTTGCATGTAAACTTGTGGCTGATACATCCCCATAAGCTAATAGGCTTTTGCCCTTGTATGTTGAACCAATAGCATGAGCGGCATCGTAAATCACTTTCAATCCATGCTTTTTAGCAATAGTTTCAATCGCCTCCACATCACATGGATTCCCAAACACATGTACAGGCATAATCGCCACAGTATTTTCTGTGATGGCAGCTTCAATTTTACTGGGATCCATATTTAATGTATCTGACTCAATGTCACAAAAAACTGGCGTACACCCTTCCCATTGTATAGCACTTAAAGTTGCCACCCAAGTAAAAGGCGTTGTAATGATTTCACCTTTAATACCCAATGCCTTAATAGCCATTTGAATGGCAATCGTTCCATTGGTTACTGTAGTAAAATGGTCAAGACCAAGTTTTTCGCAGATTTCTTTTTCGAGCCTTTGCACCAAAGGTCCATTGTGCGTTAGTATGCCTCTCTCCCACACTCCTTTTAATAAATCAGTAAACTCACCCAATGTTGCTAATGAGGGTTGAGTAACAAAAATGTGGCTAGTTGACATATGCTATATCTTTAATTTCTTGTATCAAACGTGCTTGATCTATGTTTTGCAAATGCTCTTCTTCTGAATTTTTATCTGCTGTAATAAGCTTATAAAAATGCAATAACATTAATTCAAAATGATTTGCAGGCTCTACTTTAATTTTTTTTTCACCTTCACTACTTTCAATAGTGATAATTGGCACATAATTAGAAGGTGCTGTAAAAAGCCTATTGGTTTTTAGTTTACCATTACTTCCCCACACCTCAATTCCACACTCATAGAAATGATCGAACCCAAAAGCCAACGTTGCAAATTTACCTGTTCTTTCATCTTGCAAATAAGCTCCACCCCAAATGTTTACTTCACTATTATTAGAAGCATTAAGGGTGGATGCTTTTACTTTTAAATCCAACCCTAATAGCAATTGAGAAACTTTGGTGGTATAGGCCCCAGCATCCAATAAAGCACCACCACCTAAGTCTGCTTGGTATCTGATATTATTTTTATCCGAAAAAGGTGGAAAACCAAACGAAGCTCGTATACATCTAATTTCCCCAATTGTGTTCTGTTCCAGTAAATTTTGAATAAGTGATGTTTGCGGATGAAAACGAAACTGGAAATTCTCAAATAAAAAAAGATTCATTTCTCGCGCTAAATCTGTCAATCTAGTAACCTCCTCTAAAGAACAACCTAAAGACTTTTCAACAATCACATGCTTTCTATTAAGCAAGGCTTTCTCTATCCACTCAGCATGCAACGCATTTGGTAAAGGAATATAAACCACATCAATTGACTTATCTTCAATTAATTGATTGTATCCAACATAAGTAGCTGTATTAAATGTGTTACATACCTCAGTATGCTTATCTTTGGTTCTACTTGCTATTCCAGCCAATATAAAATAGTCACTCAAGTTTAATATGGCTGGAATAACAGAGCGGACAGCTATATTGGCAGTACTTAATACACCTATTCTAATTAGTCTATTACACATCATACATTATTTAAAACTAAGCGCAGCAATTAAACTCCTAGCTTGAATATTTATGTAATTGTTGTACTTAATAAAAGTCAACAATTGATTCAAAGTCATCCAAATGTAATTTTCTGGCAAATCCACACTGATCTCATCGCCACCAAAAACTACCATGTTTCGATTTTGCTCCTTATAAAACCTACCACCTTCTTCTGATTGCAACGTATCAAATATGACTTTATCTTTCGAAGCATTGAGGACATAATCCAAAAAAGGCAAACTGCCTTGTTTTGTTTCTTTATAATTCCCTGTTAAGCATTGAACGGTAGGGGCAAACTCAATAAGATCAAAATTTCCACATTCTAATTTAGCTTGAACTGCAAAATGTAAAGCGCCATTAATTTCTTTACAAACAAAAGCGCATAGTCCCTCTTGTGAGGGTTCCACCATGGGTTGTGTCCAACTAACCACTTCTCTATTATCAATGGTAACCTCTACTCCAATAATTTTGAAATACTTTTCATCAACGTGCTTTATTTCATAATCAGTTATATGCCAATTTTTAACCTGACAAAGCGGAATTCTATCAACGCTCAGTTCAAAAAATGCTTTTTGTTTGGTAATGAAATTAACTATAGAATCAAAAGTGTTAATACCGCCTTCATTAGAAAGTACGGATCTTAAAACTTTAGATTTGAAGGATCCCTCATTCAGTTCCTTATCAAGAAAAACAATCATATCAACTTGCTCACTAGCAAATGAACCAAATGGGATACCCGAAATTACAGTTCGGGTATCCATATTGACAATATTGTCATATTTCATCAGCTCCTTAATCTGAGCCAACGTTATCCATATGAAATTATCAAACAAGGGAATATCTTCTTCCACTTTAATAATTATATTCCTGTTTCGCTTCCTTAAAAATCGAGCACCTTGCTCAGACTGTAACTGGTCTAATAATATCTGATGGGGCCTTGCGTTTACGAAATAATCCAAATAAGCAGGAGTATTCCCGTTGTGCGCTCTGGTATAATTACTCTTGGTAGCCTGTAAAGTCGGTGATAGTTGTACAGAATTCACATTGCCGGGTTCAATTTTTGCTTGTAGCAGAAAATGCAAAACCCCACCAAATTCTTTGGTAATAAACCCTAAATACCCTATTTCTGGCTGATTAATTATTGGTTGATCCCAATTTTTAACTTCGCCCCAATTAGTCTGAACACTAATCCCATCGATTGAAAAAAACTTGCCCGTATTATGCTTCAAAGATCTTTTATGATTATCAAAACTCCATAACATTAAATCAGCGAAAGGAATTTTATTTACTTTAACACGAACAATCTCATTTTGATTTTTAATCCATTGTACAACTTGAGAAATATCAAACATAGAACTTTCCAGTGACATCGCGCTCTTTAAAAAGTACAATTCACTATTAAGCTTCATTGTTGAATTTTATTTGTATACGTTTCAAATATTGGGTAGTCATAATGTTTAACACCTTACCTAAAAAATTAAGGTTCACTTGTAAAATTAATAGATGTGTCTGACTTTTTTGCAAGGTTCTGATTTTCAAAATAATTTTTCTTTAAGTTTCGTTATCTGTTGCTTTTAACGAACTGCACTTAACAAATAATCACCATAGCCACTTTTCTCGTACTTGGCAGCCAGTTTTAGGAGCTGTTCGCGGTCAATAAAGCCCATTCGGTAGGCAACTTCCTCTACACAGCCTATTTTTTGGCTTTGGCGCTTTTCAATAACCCTTACAAATTCGCAGGCGTCACTTAAAGAATCAAAAGTACCGGTATCAAGCCAAGCAGTACCACGGTTCATGATACCCACCTGTAAAGTGCCTCTTTGTAAATATTCGTTGTTAACCGTAGTGATTTCATATTCGCCTCTACTAGAAGGTTCAATATTTTTTGCAATTTCTACAACGTCATTGTCATAAAAATATAAACCTGGCACAGCATAATTTGATTTTGGCTGCGTAGGTTTTTCCTCGAT
>JACCDH011742741.1_pt1 | contig 38146 bp, 26 predicted proteins | sample 7442481 | NCBI WGS metagenome assembly JACCDH01 (sample SAMN15323433, study PRJNA562643) | freshwater metagenome | isolation source: river surface water | place: USA:Blue River Watershed | collected 2017-08-15 | reverse complement strand
TAAAAAATTGCGATAAAAGTTGTGTGGGTGGGCCTCGGTCTTATCTTTGCCACCTTTATCAATTTAGCTATCATGTTAGAATTACCAAAAGGAAAACTTATTTCCGTGGGGGGGGCAGAAGATAAAGGAACCGATTTAGAACAAGGTTTCATTCAACGAAATCGTCTTAACTTTTTCGAGCTCGGTATTTTAAAGCGCATTGTAAATGAACTTGGAGGTACCGATAAACGCATTGAGGTAATTACCACAGCTTCTTCTATTCCGGTTGAAGTTGGTGACAACTACTTAGATGCTTTCGGTAAAATCGGTTGCACCAACATTGGCATTATTGATATTAGAAAACGTGAGGACGTATTTGAAGAAGAATTCATTAATCGTGTTAAAAATGCTGATGGTATCATGTTTACCGGTGGCGATCAATTACGCTTGAGCAGCATTTTTGGTGGCAGCGAAATTTATAACATCTTACATGATCGTTATCAAAACGAAGAAGGATTTATAATTGCAGGAACAAGTGCCGGTGCTATGGCCATGAGTAATACCATGATTTATCAAGGCAAAAGTGAATTGGCTCACTTGAAAGGTGAAGTAAAAATCACCACAGGTTTGGCTTTCATCGGTAACGTTATCATCGATTCACATTTTGATAAACGCGGTCGTTTTAATCGCTTAGCACAAGCAGTTGCAAGTAACCCGCAATGCACAGGTATTGGTTTGGGTGAAGATACCGGAGTTATTGTTTCGGGAGGTAATCACTTAGAAGTGGTAGGAAGCGGTGCAGTAGTTATAGTGGATGGCCGCGATATGCGCTATAATAACATTACAGACGTGAATATGGGCGAGCCTATTGCGGTAGAGAATTTACGTGTAAATATTTTGGTTAGAGGTAATCAATACTTACTTAAAGAACGAAAGTTTATTAGCGGAAGCACAAGTACAAACGCATAAAAAAATCCCGTCTGATTAGACGGGATTTTTTGTTTTTAGTCTTCGTATATTTTTACTATTGAATACCTCTCCTATTAATGCGATGAGCGTTGCACATCGCGCTGATATTTCGCCCCTTCAGGGCTTGTTAAATTACTATCTGTTTTTCTAAAATTAGTCTTCGTATATTTTTACTACCGCATTTTCTCCCTCGCGCCTAAAACCACGATACATTCCTTCACTATTAAATGGTAATTCAATATTTCCTTGTGTATCAATGGCAATCAAACCGCCTTCGCCACCAAACTTTACTAATTTATCTTTCACCACAAAATCGCAAGCTTGCTTTAAGTTGTAGCCTTTGTATTCCATTAAGCAACTGATATCATAAGCAACCACAGCACGAATAAAATACTCGCCATGTCCGGTACAACTAATGGCGCAAGTATTGTTGTTAGCATACGTTCCTGCGCCTATAATCGGGCTATCACCTACTCTACCAAAACGTTTGTTGGTCATGCCACCGGTTGAAGTTGCCGCAGCAATATTACCATCCGCATCTAACGCAACAGCACCTACTGTTCCAAACTTTTTGCCTTCACCACTATTCACGGTGTGGTCTAATTGGTAACCATCGCTATCTTTTACTTCTTGCCATTGTTTGTATCGGCCTTCCTCGTAAAAGTATTCGTTAGGTTGAAAAGGTAAATTCATTTGTTTAGCAAATACTTCAGCTTCGTTGCCACATAAAAACACATGACCACTTTTCTCTTTAATTACACGAGCTAAATGCACCGGATTTTGCACATTGCTGATGCCGCTTACTGCACCGGCTTCAAGTGTTTTACCATCCATAATACTAGCATCCATTTCGTGTGTGCCTTTATTGGTAAAAACTGCACCGCGACCCGCATTAAACAATGGAAAATCTTCTAAAGCCATGACAGCTGATTCCACAGCGTCTAATGCAGATCCACCTTGTTCTAAAATTCGGTATCCGGCATTCAACGCTTCTGTCAAACCTTGTTGGTAGGCTTGCTCTTTTTCCGGTGTCATCAACGATTTTAAAATAGTTCCTGCACCACCATGAACAGCAATGGCAAATTTGTTTTTCATGATGCGAAAATAACTTAATTCTATACGCTTTCACACCTCAAACAATAACCTTACTTTCGTGGTTATATTAAGCAGAGTGCTATAACTCATGGCAAAAACAAAAACTACGCAACAACAAGCATCTCCGGTACTTTCCGAAGAAGAATATATAGAGGTTTTAGGGGCGCGAGAACATAATTTGAAAAATATTGATGTTCGTATTCCTCGCAACAAATTGGTTACCATTACCGGATTAAGCGGTAGTGGTAAATCATCATTGGCCTTTGATACCATTTTTGCCGAAGGACAACGCAGGTATATGGAAAGTTTCAGTGCATATGCACGCCAATTTATTGGCAACATGGAGCGTCCGGATGTAGACAAAATCAATGGTCTTTCTCCAGTTATTTCTATCGAACAAAAAACAGTGAATAAAAACCCACGTTCAACCGTGGGAACCATTACCGAGATTTACGACTTTATGCGTTTGCTTTACGCACGTGCAGCTGATGCATACAGTTATGTGAGTGGAGAGAAAATGGTGAAGATGACAGAAGAGCAAATTATTGCTGCCATCATTCAACAGTTCGAGCAAAAGAAAATCACCATTTTGGCACCGCTTATTAAAGGTAGAAAAGGGCATTACCGTGAGTTGTTTGAGCAAATCAGAAAGCAAGGTTATACGAAAGTACGTTTGGATGGAGAGTTGGTTGACGTAACTCCAAAGATGCAGGCCGATCGCTACAAAATACACGACATTGAAGTGTTGATTGATAGAATTGAGGCGAAGAAAGATGCTCGTTTCCGCATTGGAGAAAGTGTGAAAAGCGCACTTAAAATGGGTAAAGGGACCATGGTTCTTTTGGAAGGCGAAGGCAAAGCAGCAAAGGTGTTTCATTACAGTAAGTTTTTGATGGACCCTAAAAGTGGTATCAGTTACGATGAGCCTCAACCTAACACCTTCTCGTTTAACTCGCCATACGGTGCTTGCCCTAAATGCGATGGACTTGGCGTGGTAAGTGCATTAGACGAAAACAATATCATCCCTGATAAGAAACTAAGTATTAATAAAGGAGCAATTGTACCTCTGGGTGAACCAAGAGATAATTGGACGTTTATGCAGTTGCGTGAATTGTCAAAGAAGTTCAAATTCAGTTTTGCTGATCCTATTGAAAAAATTAGCAGACAAGCACTAGATGTTATTCTATATGGTTCGGATGAACCACTAACTGTGGCATATCAATACAGTAGTGGTTATACTCAAAATTATACCTCGAATTGGGAAGGACTAATTCCATTTATTACGCGTCACTATCACGAAAAAAGTAGTGACTCGGTAGTGAAGTGGGCAGAAGAGTTCATGACCATTGATGCTTGTCCGGAGTGTAATGGTGCACGCCTAAAGAAAGAGGCGTTACATTATAAAATTGGCGATAGAAATATTAGTGAATTAGCTGCATTAGAAATTACAGCATTAGCTGCTTGGTTTGATGATGTAGAAAAACACTTGGATAAAAAACAACAGAAAATCAGTGCGGAGATTTTAAAAGAAATCAGAAGTCGTATCAAGTTTTTACTTGGTGTAGGTATCGATTACTTAACACTTAATTCACCTGCTCGAACCCTTAGTGGTGGAGAAGCACAACGTATTCGCTTGGCCACACAAATCGGTTCTCAACTGGTTGGTGTATTGTATATTTTAGATGAACCTAGTATAGGGCTTCATCAACGTGATAACAGTAGACTAATCAACTCACTAAAAGAATTACGCGATGTAGGTAATAGTGTAATTGTTGTGGAGCATGATAAAGACATGATGGCCGAGAGTGATTATATCTTGGATATTGGTTATGGTGCAGGCATACACGGTGGACACATTGCAGCGGAAGGAACATGGAAAGATATTTTAAAATCAAACTCCGTTACTGCTCAATACCTAAATGGGAAGAAAGAAATTTCAATCCCTAAACAAAGACGAAAAGGAAACGGACATACCTTAAAGTTGGTTGGAGCCACAGGCAATAACCTCAAAAATGTATCTGTTGATTTTCCGTTAGGTAAATTCATTTGTGTTACCGGGGTGAGTGGTAGTGGAAAATCAAGTTTGATTAACGAAACGCTCTACCCTATTCTTCGTCAACACTTTTATGGCTCGCACCAAAAACCGCTTTCTTACAAAAAAATTGAAGGATTAGAACACGTTGACAAAGTCATTGATATCGATCAAAGTCCGATTGGCAGAACACCACGCAGTAACCCTGCAACTTATGTGGAGGTATTTGGTGATATCAGAAACCTATTTGCCAATTTACCTGAAGCAAAAATTAGAGGATACAAACCGGGTCGTTTTTCTTTTAACGTAAAAGGAGGCAGATGCGAAACTTGTCAAGGTGCAGGTATGCGTACTATAGAGATGAACTTTTTACCGGACGTATACGTAAAGTGTGAGACTTGTAATGGCAAGCGTTACAACCGCGAAACGTTAGAAGTTCGATACAAAGGAAAATCGATTAACGATGTGCTAGACATGAGTATTGAAGATGCGGTGAAGTTCTTTGAAAATACACCTCAAATTCTGCGTAAAATAGAAGCTTTAAATGATGTTGGATTAGGCTACATCACACTAGGACAACAAAGCACAACACTAAGTGGTGGTGAAGCACAACGTGTAAAGCTAGCTACTGAGTTGAGTAAACGCGATACAGGAAATACATTTTATATTTTAGATGAACCTACTACCGGATTACATTTTGAAGACGTAAAAGTATTGTTAGATGTATTACAAAAGTTAGTAGATAAAGGCAACACCGTTTTAGTAATTGAACATAACTTAGATATGGTAAAAGTAGCCGATTATGTGATTGATATCGGTCCTGAAGGAGGTAAATATGGCGGAGAAGTATTGTGTGTAGGGACTCCTGAACAAGTTTGTAAAGAACCACGAAGCCACACCGGAAAATTCTTAAAAGTGGAATTAGGTATAAAAGCATAGTGAAAGGGAGTGCAAATAGCACTCCCTTTTTAGTTAAAATCGCCAGCTTAATGTAGCAAAGAAATTTCTTCCTGCGGCAGGGAAAAATAATGGCATTGTTCCCTTTACTCCATTTGCATCAATCGTATTCGTGCCCGATGCTACACTTCCTGATGTGGAGTACTTCTCATCCAGTACATTGTTTACACGTAGACTTAAAACCGGAGTTCCTGTTTTTATCAACCCACTTAGGTTTAAAGCAAGTTTTGCATCTAAATAATTAAATGATGGTACACTTACATTTTTATCTCCTGTGTTATCTAAATACTGCATACCTACATAACGATAGATAACTTCCATACCTAACCAAGAAGCCACATCATATTTCAATCCTTGATTAATGATAACCGATGGTGATAATACCAACGCTACATTTGAGTAGGTAACTACGCTATCGTTTGTTGAATAAGTGGTGCGGTAATGTTGGTCGATATTTTTAATGGTATTACTGCTAAATGAAGAGTAATTACTTAAGCTAAGTTTCTTACTTACCTGATACATCAACTCTGTTTCTATACCCAATCTTGAACTGTTCTTCACATTAGTAGTGATAGGATAGCCGAAAACATTAAGTTGCCCTAAACCAATAATTTGGTTGGTAAAATACATGGCATAGCCATTCACTTTAGCATTTAATCTTTTACTGTTATGTTCCAAGCCAAATTCAATATCAGTAACTTGTTCCGGTTTAATATCCGCTTGGTTCACATCGCGTGTAGCAAAATCATCTTGGAAATAATCGAATCGTGTTGGCTCACGTTGACTTTGTCCAACCATCGCATACACACTATTTTTAGACGTAATGAAATAGCGTGAACCTACACGCCAATTCAAGAATGTCCAATTCATATCAGCTACTTTATAACCAAAATTTCGGATAGCCATTTGCTTTTCACTGTAGCTGAATCTCGCATGTCGTAACTGCGCATCGCCAAAAACACTCCACTTGGATGTAAAATGATATGTGCTCTTAGCAAAAGCACTAGCCTCGGTTTTTACTCCTGTGTTATTGTACACCTGATGATTTTGTGTGATGCCTCCAGGTAAAAGCGATGCCCAGTTAATTTCCATAAAGTGGGTACTTTGCATTTGATTTGCATGTAAGCCAGTCACTACATCTAGTTTACTTGTTTTGTAATTATAGTTTGCAAAGGCTCCGTAAAAATGTTGATCCAAACGGTAAGACGTCATCATATCACCGGATGTAGAAATCGTATCCGTGCCAACAATCGCATTAGGCATATTAAAGTAGTCAAAGCCATATCCCCAAGCTCCCGGGAATAGGAATTGAAACTTAGGTGCCATACCTCTTACATAATAAGCTGATGCAGAAACATGATGACGTGAGTTAAACTGTTTCATGTATTGCACTTGGTAAAACTGTTGTTTAAAGGCGTCTGTTTCACCATTCGTAAATGGATTATTTCTTCTATCGCTCGTGAGTGTGGCTTTATCAATTCCACTATACGCCAACTGGTTCTCAGCATATCCACCAAACATATTGAGTTTCAATAATGCGTTCTTCATTTTGTAAGCACCGCTGAATGCATACGAGCGAATAGTGCTTCCAGAGTTGTTGCGATAACCATCTGTACTGATGTGGCTATAACGACCATAAAACAAGAAGCGCTTTTGTAATAATCCACTTTGGAATTCTACAGTAGCACGCTGTGAGTTAAATGATCCATACCCTAAATTCACATTTACCTCTGCTTGCTCACTAAGGTTTTTTGTTTGAATATTAATTGAACCACCAAATGCAGAAGTCCCGTTAGTTGATGTACCAATACCACGTTGTATTTGTACCGTCTCTGCACTACTCATCAAATCAGCGAAATTATTAAAGTACACACCTTGATTTTCAGCATCATTAACAGGAATACCATTGATTGTGGTATTGATACGGGTTTGATCCATACCTCTTAAACGGAACGAACTGTAACCGATACCGGTACCATTATCACTCACCATATTGATGGATGGAGTGAAATTAATAACCGTTGGCACATCAGCACCATAATAACGATCGGCAATTTGTTTGTTAGTGAGTGTGGTTTGTGTAATAGGCATAATAGATGTAGCCCTGATTCCTGATACAACCACTTCTTGTAGGTTTCGCTTTGCATTACTTACAACGGAGTCTTGCTCTTGCGCAAATGCTGCCCCTCCGATTAACATGGGCACTAACACCCAATTTTTCTTGTACATAAAATAACATTAAGGTTAAACAAAAACAGCAACCGGGGTCGGTTGCTGAAATTACTGTTCTACCTTCTTGGAATTACCTCAAGCAATCGCGCGCTGATGCTCGTTGGTAAAGAGTGTGTCTACTCCCTTCGCAGGCATTATCCTGTGCAGGTTCCAAGGGTATAATCTCAGACAAAAGCAGAAGCTTTGCCACCCCAAAGACAAGTGCAAATGTATACTGCTGTATTGGAATAAAACAATAGCTCCTTTAAATAAATTGAACCAATCCTTGCTTTATAAAATTAATTGATAGTTTTGACGCTATGAGTTGGACCCAACTATTAGAAGTTGTAAGTGCTGTATTCAGTATCATTTATAGCTTACTATTAATGCGCGAAAAAACTATCGGTTGGTGGTTTGGCATTGCCGCTTCACTAGTGGGAATGGTTCTGTTTTTCACCACCAAGCTTTATGCGCAATCAGCCATAAGTTTATATTATGCAGGAGTTGGTGTTTACGGATTGTGGTATTGGAAAAAAGCAGAGAAACGTAACGAGCACATTCATATTTGGAGCTCACAAACACATATCAAAAGCATTATCGTGTTTGCATCCATTTCTTTATTTGCGGGTCTTTTGTTTGAATTTTATACCGATAGCAGAAGCCCATACTTAGACAGTTTCATCACCTTTTTCGGATTTTTAGCTTCGGTTAAGGAAGCTAGGAAAATATTAAGTAGTTGGATTTATTGGTTTGTGATAAACGCATTAAGTGTGGTACTTTACTACCAACAAGATTTGTATTTTTACGCGGGATTGATGGTAGTGTACGCAGCCATTTGTGTGAGTGGATACATGAACTGGTATAGAATTTATATTGCATCGTTGAGTAATTAAAGCAAAACTTTACCACCAAAATAAAAGGTCGTTAAACAAGTTTTGTTTAACGACCTTTAGCTAATTAATATACTGACTATTCTGTAACGAATTTGGTAGTACTATATTTCGAATTATTACTTTGTAACTGAATGAATAGTATTGTTCCTTTTGCCACCAATTGGTTGATATCAATATAGAATTGATTGGTTCCTTTCAACGTGCTCAACTTTTGAGTGTAGATCTCTTTACCTAACACATCAACAATACTTAGCTGCATTTGCTCTGCTTTGCTCGCATTAAAGGTAAGATAGAATGCTCCATTATTTGGATTTGGTTTTAACCCTACTGTTAATAGTTCATTTGAAATATTATTCAACCCTGTGCTGCTACTTACAAACGACATACTTCCTAATGATAAATCAATACTTTCAATACCAGACTGTGCCTGATAACCTCTCGAGAACGTAACCATTCTTACATCAGAAGGAGAGAAAGTAGTTGATATATTTTTTGATTTAAAATCACCAAAAGGAATCCGATACATTTTTCCTTCAGGAACCAAACTCACCGTAACTTTATACTGATCTTTCCAATCTACTATACTGTCTCTTACTAGGGTAAGTTCAGCTGTTCCGTTTCCACTTGCAAAAAACTCAACTGCTTCGTAAGAAGTTAAATTAGCAGGAGCATTTCCTTGTTGCACTCCTTTAAATAGCATGATGTAATCATCAGTTAAAACAGACACCGAAGCATGGCGATAAACAGCAAATGAGTTAGGTGGATATACTCTACTTGGTTCGTTACTTGTTGTGTATCGAGTAATAGTAGTGTACTCTCTATCGTAATCAAGTCCCCAGTTTCCATCTGCAAAATAAATTACATCGGTAATAAACGTATCAATAATAATGTTTCCACTATACTCGTAACCATCGTTTACTTGAATCTCAATCTGTTGGTCTTCACCTTGAGGTAATGCATAGGATACATTACGTTGAGAAAGCATAGCTTGCTCATTTAGGCGCTCCTCCAATCCAAGTTCAATGGTTGCCGGTTTATCTAAGTTTCTAAAATGTAACACTAATTTAGAGCCCTTGCGGTAGCCTTTAGTAACGTATATTTTAGGGATACGAACTTCATTCCATTGTTCAACAGGAGCACTTGTTTGAACCTTATCAATAATGTCTCCAACAAGTTTATCAGTGCTCTCCGGAGTAACTGCCCATACTTGGAAATTGAAAAGCGTATCTTCTGCAGACATTTCACTTAACAACCAATTTGTTTGCAAGGAGTAGTTGCTTCGACCTTCTGTTTTTCCCAATACAAATGAAGTTCCAAACTCCATTGATCCATCTTGTTGACGAAGTAAATAGCGAACAAAACGATATCCTTTTATCGTAACAGAATCGATACTAATTAAATCAGCACCTTTTAGTCTATCGCAAATATACTTTGTGTGACTGTATGCTTTAGTCTTAGTTTTAATTGCCAACACTACCGCTTTGGGTATATTATTTCGGGTATAATCAACCGATATAACCTCTAACGCACTAGTAATATTTACCAAGTCTGTTGGAGTTGTTACTCTCGACACATCACCTTGTTCAAGTGTGGCAGGAATCATTTCTTCTAATGCTAACTCTGTAGATGATTTTCTTTTTTGACTTGTTGATGCACCAATAAAAACCGGTGAATTCGTATAGTTTACCGTTCTAGGAATACTATTCTTCGATTTTAAAAATTCTCTCCAACCAACTAATCCTCCTAGTGTTTCACTTTCTAAACCACCATCGCCACCTGAACCACAACTATCAGAAGTAACAAGTACCCATGTTGTTGCAGTATCTTTACAACCTATAGAGTCTGTAACGATTTGGCAAACAAAGTAAGGACCGGTTGCTTGATATGATTTTGTTGTATTAATAGTTGTTCCATAAGTAGATCCATCTCCATAACGCCATTCGTAACTGTATCCGGGTCTCGGTTGGGTAGTAGTATAAATAAATAAGTTCCCGGTTATGGGTTGAATACTATCATTAATACTAAATCCTTTAACAGGTTTAGTGGAAACAACAACAATTTGTGTAGTGCTATCAGAACCGGCTAACCCTGTGAGCTTATGCTTAACAGTGTACACACCGGATGTACTGTACACTTTAACCGGATTTGCAGAGTTTGAAGTTGTTCCATCGCCAAAATCCCAAAAGTAGCTAAAAGGAGCCGTTCCAGTTGATGAAGAGTTGAAACGAAACTCATTGTTATACAAACATTGTTTTGGTTTATTGATGGAGAAAGTTGCACGAGTTTGAGTTGCACAACCATTTACAATGGCATCAAATGGATAGTAATGTACTTCTCCTCCTGAGTGTGTAAATGATTGACCAATAACTTGTCCTTCAATATTTGCTTGATTAACAGTTTTAAAAATATCGGCATAGGGAGCGAAAACTGTTCCTTCAATCGCAGATCTTCCGTTAATGTTTAAAGTTGTAGTGTTGTAAAAGTTGTAAATGATGTAAGGACTGTTCGTTCCTCCAATTCCTGCTTGATTCCAAACCTCCCAATTAAATGTTCCCGGTGCGTCTACATTAATCAGCAATACTCTGTTGGAATTGGGTTGTTGATTAAACGTTATAATAGATGCCCTGTTCAAATCAGATCCATTTAAGTTCAGAACATTCACACCATTAGTTAAACTAATTTTTACTTGACTTGGCAAATTATTGCATGGAATGGGTTGCCCGTTTGCTGTAGTGAGTTGTACGTTGTTATTACAAACCGACATAACAGCTGATGAGGTTTTGAGTTGCGCAAAAGCCGAAGTAAAGTTTATAGCTGTTTTCGCAAAAACCGGATTTATTGTTCCGCTAACACCTAATTGAATGGCATTGGCTTGTAATTGAATGCGTGACGAACTATTGTAATTATTCCCACTGGTGATGCGGATAGGTGAAGCCGCATTATTCAAATCACGATACCATACAAATGAACCTGTAGAATCTCCAACCTTTACATATCCATTCTGATTAACTTGTAACACTCCGCTTGAGTAATTGACTTTACCTCCAATAACTAGAGATGCCGGTATTCCTCCTACCAGATATGTTCCGGCATGATTCGTTGCTACCTGATAATTTCCTGAAATGGTTAAGTTACCACCCAGTGCAACGGGGCCATCCGTTTCATTCGTAGTGAAGCGAGCACTCTTTTCAAGAAAGACATTAAATCCTAAAGCCGGAGATGTGGGGTTTTGTGCAACCACACATGAAGATACCGCAGACAACGCTACAAGTAGGAATCTTTTCATAACAGGTTAATTTCGGGCAATTTACACTAAATCTATCTAAGATAAGCTGCGTAAAATGGTGAAATGCCGTGTTATATGTTTAACTTGAAGTATTCTGTACTATAAAACCAACAACTTACTTTATTTTTATGCTACAGCTCACTAATTTATGGTCGCTGAAATCAAATGCTTTGGCATAGTAATTATAGAAAGTGAATGATGGATCACCCATAATGAAATCAATTCGGAAACTAGGCATACTGCCAACATAGGTTCTTCCAAAACCACTTCCGGCCTCCATAAAAGCATCTTTCATTTCACCTTTAATCGTGCGGTAAGCGTATGAAAGAGGAGTATCGTTAAAGTCACCACACACTACAATTTTATATGGCGATTTGCTGATAAAATCCGCAATTGCATCGGTTTGCTTGGCACGCATCAAAAAGGCATACTTCATTTTCGATACGATACTCTTATAAGCATCCACCTTTTCAGGATTGCCCTCTAGTTCTAACTCTTTAACCGCATCGTATTCTCTGCGCTCAAACTTAATGGATTGAAGGTGAGTGCTGATTACTCGAATGGTATCACCATGGGCTACGATATCTGCATAAATAGTATAATTCCCACTTGATGGATCATGTTCTACAATACCTTTATCAGCAACCGGAAACTTACTCAAAAGTGCAATGTTATCGCATAACCATACGCCATCTTTACTTACTTTAATATTTACTTTATGGTATGAGTTGTACTTTTTGTAGAAGGAACTCATCAATTCATTTGTACGCGGCACAGATATGTTAGCCATTTCTTGCACACACAATACATCCGGATTAATCTTACTTATTTTCTCCATGAAACTCTCCGTTTCGTCATTTCCTTTATTATCAAACAAACCAAAATAACGTGCATTAAACGTAACTAGTGTTATGCTGTTATCTTGCTTACTTGGGAACTTCTTAGCATTAATTTGTATGAACTCTGAAACGTGGCTCCATCCAATAACAATAGCTGCCAACGAAAACAAGAACTTCATATTGAAGAATAAAATCCAATATAAAATGAAGAGCACATTAACCAGCACTACAGCCGGGAACGTTAGGCCAAGAAAAGCCACAGGCCATAGCAAATCGGGGCTGATATAGGGTGCTGCATAAGTAGCCAATAAAGCCAAAATGGCTATCGCGTTTACAACAAATACAATTCGATTAATAATAAACATGGGGCTTATTGTTTACTCGCGTTATACAATGTTTCCTTCTCTTTCTTAGTCAAACTATCGTATCCACTTTTACTAATTTTATCCAAGATAGCATCTACATCATCCGCATTGGATGAACCTGACCTATGGTATACTTTTAAGTTTGATTTTGGTTTGAACCAACCTGAAAAAAGCTTATCAAAAATAGTGTTGTTATACAATTGTTTCACATACAAAAATCCGAATAAAGCTCCACCCAGATGTGCAATATGTCCGCCTGAGTTTCCACCTGCAATACCAATTAAATCAAGCAATAAAACCACTGCTGCAATCCATTTCAACTTCACAAAACCAATAAACATGAGTTGTATTTCGTAATTGGGTAATAATGTTGCAGCAGCTACTACTACGCTTAATACCCCTGCTGAAGCGCCCATGGCAAAAGCTACCTCTTTTACTCCGGAAAAAACCGGAAAAACATTGTAAGCTAACATGTATATCAACCCACCAAAAATGCCACCTAAGAAGTATGCACGATACACATGCTTGTTACCGATATACTCATGTAACAAATTACCTAACCAATACAACCATAACATATTAAACAACAGATGAAAAAAGCCATCGTGTAAAAACATGTAGGTGATGATGCTCCATGGCTTATAAATCAGATGTGTAAACGAAGCCGGCAATGTTAAATACTGCTGCACAAATGCTGCAGCATTTGCCGATTGAAACAAAAAAGAACCTACTTGAAACAACACCATTACAATAAATACAGCCACATTAACGGCTATAATTTTCTTCACCGCATGATTGGTTCTTAAGTAAGATGTAGTTAACTCATTCCAAAAACTCATAACAACTAGTAAAACGTATCACGTCTATTTTTATTCCAAAACTTAATTAAGAAAAAGCCAAATAACATTCCTCCGAGGTGCGCAAAATGTGCCACGTTATCGCCCGGATTGTTTGCCACTCCTTGAAACAATTCCAGTGCTCCATAAATCATCACAAAGTATTTTGCTTTGATTGGAATTGGAATAAACATCATAAACACTAATGTATTTGGGAACAACATACCAAAGGCCAATAACAGGCCAAATACTGCACCACTTGCTCCAACAGTAGGAACGTTTAATCTGCGTTGCAACAACGCATCAGCAATTTCTTGAGAGTACTGTAAGTATTGAGGATTGGTTTTATTCATACCCCAACTTTGCAAAAACTGTTGCACCTGATCCATTTCAAACAAGCTACCATCAATTTGTTGAAGCGTAAAAAACGAATCATAACTTGGATTTGAAATGTATGCTTGAATAGCTTGCTTAACACCATGCACCTCGTACATGTTTATACCTAAATGCAGTGCAGCAGCACCTAATCCGGTAGCTAAATAATAAATCAAAAAGCGTTTAGGCCCCCAGTAATTTTCCAAAACACTACCAAACATCCACAAGCTAAACATATTAAACAGTAAATGCGTAAAGCTACCATGCATGAATAGGTGAGTAACCAATTGATAAGGGCGGAAGTAAGTTGACTCCGGATTGAATAGACCTACATAATGGTTGATGTCAATACCAAATCTATCCTCCATAATAAGGCTTAGCATAAAGCACAAGCCATTAATAATAAGAAGGTTTTTTACTACGGTAGGCAGGATACTGAATCCAACCGGTCTGTAATTATTTTGCATGCGTTTTTGCTATCAAAAATTATCCCAACAACGATTCAATTGTTATCGAACTGCCAAAAATAAAAAACATCTGCCGTTTCTGGCAGATGTTTTAGCATGAGTTATGAACGAAAGCTACGTGAGTTGTTAGCCTAAGTAGGCTTTTAAGATTTTGCTTTTGCTTGATTTACGTAATCTGCGCAAAGCTTTTTCTTTAATCTGACGCACACGCTCGCGTGTTAAACCAATTTTTTCGCTGATGTCTTCCAACGTATGAGCCGGACCACCATCTAATCCGTAGTAGTACTTCAACACATCGCGTTCTTTTTCGCTTAAGGTTGAGATTACACGGTTAATTTCTTTTTGCAATGATTCGTTAATCAATTGCACGTCAGGACGAGGTTCATCGTTGCTGTCCAAAATACCCAACAAGGTGTTGTCCTCTCCTTCGGTTAAAGGAGCATCGATAGATAAGTGACGACCTGTAGAACGCAATGCATTTTCTACCTCTTGAAGAGGTAAGTCCATTTCGATGGCAATTTCTTCTACGGTTGGTTCACGCTCTAAACGTTGTTCTAATTTTGCTGCAACCCCACCAATACGTCCGATTGAACCTACTTTGTTTAGCGGTAAACGAACAATACGAGATTGATCGGCTAATGCTTGCAAAATAGATTGACGGATCCACCAAACTGCATAAGAGATAAATTTGAAACCACGAGTTTCGTCAAAGCGTTTGGCGGCTTTAATAAGTCCTAAGTTTCCTTCGTTGATTAAGTCTCCTAATGTTAATCCTTGGTTTTGGTATTGTTTAGATACCGACACCACGAAACGAAGATTCGCATTTACCAATCGTTCTAACGCTACCTGATCTCCTTCGCGGATTCTGCGTGCAAGTTCCACTTCCTCTTGGGCGTCAATCATTGGAACCTTGCTAATTTCGTTCAGGTACTTGTCTAGCGATTTACTTTCACGGTTGGTAAACTGCTTGCTAATTTTTAACTGTCTCATTTTGGACGTTATTCCTCCTTGATTCTTATATTTATGTTAAAGGGATGCAAATTTGGTGAAAGATAACGGATTTTCACTAATTATCAACTGTTTTTTTAGGGATTTTAACGCTACTGTTACAGAGTCATTTACCAAATTATAACCACCTGTTTTACAGCGGAATTAACCGAAATCATCATTTGATTGCTAAACTTTTAGCACCTTTGCCCACACAATCTGACAAAAATCATAACCATGCGTTTTTACAAACTTCTAGTGGTTTTCACCGCTATCATCAGTTGTTTATCAACCCTTGCCCAAACTGCGAAAATTACTGCAGGACCAATGCCGGGCTACATGGAACACCGCGAAACAGTTATTTGGATTCAAACCCAATGCGCTAAATCTATAACATTAGAATACTGGCTTGATGGAACAACATTCAACCCCAAATCAAACCAACGCATTACAAAAACAGGTAACCAATGCGAATACACCAACCACCATTTTGTGATTGGCAACTTGGATATGGGAAAAACATACCGTTACCAAATAAAGCTAGACGGTAAATTACAAACCTTTCCATACGCATTAACTTTCAAAACCAAGCCTTTGTGGGAATGGAGAACCAATGCTCCCGACTTTAATTTCTTAGTTGGAAGTTGCTTATATGTAAACGATTCGGCATACGACAGACCGGGAAAACCTTATGGCATGGGCACCGATATTTTATTAAAAATGAATGCTGTACCAAGCGACTTTATGCTTTGGCTTGGCGATAACACTTACACACGCGAGGCAGACTATGGCAGCGCAAGCGGATTGGCCTATCGCTACCAACATACACGTGCCGAAAAAAACTTACAACCTTTATTGGCATCCAGAAACCACTATGCTACATGGGATGATCATGATTATGGAAGCAATGATGCTTGCAAAACGTATCCGTTAAAAGAGGTAACCAGAGATTTATTCACCTCGTATTGGGCTAATAAAACTTATGGCCAACAGGAGCAAGGCGTATATAGCATGTTTAGTTTTAGCGATGCTGATTTCTTTTTATTAGATGATCGCTATTTCAGAGATTTTCAGTTCCTTAACGATTCGTTATTTCCGAATAAAACTCAACTTGGCGAAACCCAACTCCAATGGCTGTTTAACTCGTTAGTATATAGTCGTGCACCATTTAAGTTTATTGTATTGGGTGGGCAGTTTTTAAACGAGAATACAGACAAAGAGAGTTATAATTTCTTCAAAAAAGAGCGTGAACGTATTTTAGATTTTATTGCCGCGCAAAAAATTAGCGGAGTTATTTTCTTAACAGGCGATCGTCACCATACCGAGCTCATCAAGAACTCAACCATAGAGAGCAAACTGGGTTACCCACTTTATGATTTGACCAGCAGTGCGATTAGCAGTAGAGCAAGTGATTTAACTAAAAGTCAGGAGTTAAATAACCCAATGAGAGTGCCAAACACATTGGTTATGGATAATAACTTCTGCAATATTACTATAACCGGAAAGCGAAATGAACGAGTGCTTACCTTTCAATGCTACGATAAATTAGGGGTATTGAAATGGGAATACAAATTGAAAGAATCAGAGTTAAAAGCAAAATAAAAAAAGCCCCGAGGTTTCAATCGGGGCTTTTGATTATACGTCTATTGATTTTACTCGTTTAAGGCCGCATTTACCGTGTAACTAATTTGTGCTTTCAGGGTAAACTCATGTTCAATAGGGGTATTCGATTTACAATCTATCTTGATGGTAGTTGTTGAATCGTTCATTGCTTTTTTGATATCAACATTTTGAACATTTAATCTTGCTGATGTTGATCCATCACGGGTGAATGAATTAGTAGTTGAACTAGCTACAGTAACACCACCGGATACAACCGACCACGTTACTTCATCAACAATATCAAATGTGTATGGGTTTTGTGAAGAATCGACAATGGATAATGTGAACTCGTTCACCTTAACTGAGTTAATACGGTTTGGATCGAAGTTATTCTGCTTAGCCCATGTATCCATATTCGTACCTAAAGGTTTAGTTACGCTAAATGTCTGCTGATTATTCGCTGCTACAACAAAATAAGCAGGATCACCATTAATCAGCGCGTTGGTATTAAATTTCGCTTTGTCGCAGGCCGTAATCATGAACAAGGTAAGCGCAAAAACGAACAAGGAATAGTAAGGTTTTTTCATACACATTAAGATTTATAAGTAAAGTAAATGTACACAATTCTTGAAAAAAGCAACATTAAATTATCTGATTGCTAATTTCTTGTGCCTTTCAACCTAGATATTGGTTTTAAAAAGTTTAACAGCAATAGCTAACAAAACAATTCCGAAAAACTTACGTACTAGAATCAGCCCTGATTTGCCCAGAGCTCGTTCAATGTGTTTAGTTGATTTGAGTACAGTATACACAATAATAAGATTGAGCAGAATAGCCACCACAATATTTTGCATTTGGTACACCGCTTTTAGTGAGATAATGGTGGTTAATGTTCCACTACCGGCAATAATTGGAAAGGCAATTGGAATAACGCTTCCCGATTTCTCTTCAGGATCAGTACGGAATAAATCGATTCCTAAAATCATTTCAAATGCAATAATGAAAATAACAATAGATCCTGCTACTGCAAATGAAGAAACATCGATTCCAAATAAATTTAGTAGCTTCTCTCCTACCAATAAAAATAGTACCATTAATCCACCGGCAGCAATGGTTGCTTTACCTGAATCGATGTGATTTACCTTCTGGCGAATGGAGAGGATGATGGGTATGGCCCCAAGCATATCAATCATGGCAAATAAGGTAAGGGTACTCGTGATAATTTCTTGTAGTGAGAGGAAATTCATGCTGCAAAGATAGCCTACTACTCTCGTTTGAAAAAACGAATGCGTCACGATGAGCCTCTTCGTGAAAAAGTTTTTTTGCTTAGCTGTATGCTAGTACTTAGTTTTACCACACTAATCGTACACACAACATGACATTACTATCAGGAAAAACAGCTTTAGTAACCGGTGCCACCAGAGGTATTGGAAAAGGTATAGCATTTAAACTAGCGCAAAGCGGTGCAAACATCGCTTTCACTTTCGTGAGCTCGGTAGAAAAAGCCAAAGCATTTGAAGCAGAATTAGCAGCTCTTGGAATAAAGGCTAAAGGATACCAAAGTAATGCTGCCGAATTTGCAGAAGCAGAAAAATTAGTAGATGAAATTGTAAAAGAATTTGGTTCATTAGATGTGTTAGTTAACAACGCGGGTATTACTCGTGATAATTTGTTGATGCGTATGAATGAGCAAATGTGGGACGATGTAATGGACACCAATTTAAAGTCTGCATTTGCACTTATTAAAGCCGCACAACGCCCAATGATGAAAGCTCGCAGCGGTTCAATCATAAATATTACTTCTGTTGTAGGTATTACCGGAAATGCCGGACAAGCGAATTATGCTGCATCAAAGGCAGGTATGATAGGCTTAACCAAATCGGTAGCTAAAGAATTGGGTTCACGTAATATTCGTTGCAACGCTATTGCTCCGGGTTTTATTGAAACGGAAATGACAGAAGCTTTAAGCGAAGATGTGCGAGCAGAGTGGGTTAAAGGTATTCCATTAAAGCGCGGTGGAACTCCTGAAGATGTTGCCAATGCTGTGCTTTATTTAGCATCTGACTTATCGGCCTATGTAAGTGGACAAACCATTTGCGTGGATGGCGGTATGGTGATGCAATAATCAACCTCAGTATTCGTACTATACCATATGCTAACAGAATATCCAATCTGGTTGGGCTTCGTGTGCCTTGCTTTTGGCGGTTTAGGAACATGGTTTCTTTATCGTAAAAATCCTATTGGATTGGAAGGTCGTTATGCCTCGGTTGTACAATACACCTTGCAAGGATTACGCTTCATAACACTTTTTCTATTATCCTTTTTACTTGTTGGTCCTATTCTTGAATTAGTTACTCAAGAAACACAAAAACCGGTGATCGCATTCGCTATCGATCATTCACAGTCCATGCAATTGGATGGCGATACAGCTCGACTACACCAACAACTTGCAGAGCAGTTTGCATCTCTTCAGAGCGAACTCGGAGATGATTATGACATTGTTCCTTATCGTATCGGTAAAAACATTGAACCCGGTTTTGATTTCACGTTCCAAGATAAACAGACTAACCTTCATGATTTGTTTCAAACCGTAAAAACACAATACGATGGAACAAACTTAGGAGCAGTGGTACTAGCTACCGATGGTTTATACAACCAAGGTGAAAATCCACTGAGTGTTGCTGCCGAACTTCGTGTTCCGGTTTATGCCATTGGTGTTGGCGATACTATTCAACGTAAAGATGTTTTGGTAAAAAACGTTCGTGCCAATCCATATGTGTTTAAAGGAAATTCGTTCCCCGTACAAATTGATGTAGCTTCATATGCTGCCGCAGGACAGCAAAGCACACTTATCCTAACACAAAATGGCAAAGTAGTGTTTAAACAGAATTTAGCACTTGGCAACTCCTTCTTTACAACTATTTCAACTCAGCTAAATGCAGATGACCAAGCCGTTCAACATATTGTTGCTGAAGTAAGTAGTATAAAGAACGAAATCAGCCTAAGCAATAACCGCGTTGATTTATTTGTAGAGGTATTAGATAACAAACAAAAAATTGCTCTCCTCGCCTTTACACCTCACCCGGATGTTACTGCATACCAAAAAAGTTTAGCGCAACAACAACGCTACGCAGTAGATGTATTCATTACCTCACAGCAACAATACCCAACACAACTTGATGCGTATGACATGATTATTGTGCATCAGTTACCTTCGTTAAATGCAGAGGGAACAAATCTTATTAAACAACTTAAAGAGAAACATATTCCTATTCTCTACGTGGTGGGTGCACAAACAAATACTGCATTACTTAGTCAGTTAGAACCTAATTTTCAATTAGCAGGAGCGCGAGGAAATACCAACGAGGTTCTCCCAATCTATCAAACTAATTTTGCACTCTTTAATTTAACCAACGAGGAACAAGAACATATTAAAAAATTTCCGCCATTGTTAGCGCCATTTGGCAACTATACTTATCGTGGCGAAGCTGAAATACTCTTCAAACAGCAAATTGGTTATGTAAAAACAGACTATCCGCTTATTCTTTTTGCTAAAGGTGAAGGACAAAAAAGTGCCTTTATTTTTGGAGAAGGTTTCTGGAAATGGCGTTTATACGATCAAGGGTTGAGCGAGCAAAAAACGACTACCACGCTTGTTGGAAACATGGTGCAGCTGCTTACCAGCAAAAAAGATAAAAACCGTTTCCGTGTGCAAGTGAAAAAGGAAATGGATGAAGGAGAAAAAATAGGAATCACAGCCGAATTGTATACCGAAAGTTTCCAATTAACCAATCAAGCAGAGGCTACAATTACTATAAAAAATAACGCAGGTAAAAGTTATCCATTTACATTCTCCAGAAGCGGAGAAACATACTCATTAGACGCAGGAACATTGCCGGCCGGTAACTACACGTATGTTGCCACAGCTAAATTAGGTAGCACCACACTCAGCGCCAAAGGCGAGTTTATCATAAAACCATTACAAGTAGAGTTCGCACAAACCACCGCCAATCATCAGTTATTAAACGAATTGGCTCACCAATCAGGTGGTGAACTTTATTACCTATCCAACATGAAAAACATGGCAGATGCTATCAAGAAAAATGACAAAATCAAACCTGTTATTTACGAGCATCGTCAAACAAAAAGTTGGATTGAATGGAAATGGGTGTTTGCGCTAATCCTACTCTTTATGAGTGTGGAATGGTTTATTCGTAAATGGAACGGAACCATTTAATCACTTGTTTTTATACATTATTGGGTTTTATTTTGTAATCGCTTTGAGAGCCCTAAAACATATCACCATTATTTTGCTAACTATCGGTATTAGTTTACCCGATTCGTTGGTGCATCAGGTGATGCGTGTTCCTTCGTTAGCTGTTCATTATTTCCACCACCTTACTGAGCATGAAGAAATTGGTGTTATTGATTTCTTAGTGTTGCACTATGGTGATAGTAAACACATGAAAACAGATGCTCACGAACATCAAAATCTTCCCGGAACAAAATCACATCATGCTTGCCAGCATGTTTCTCCTGTTCCCGTTGTTATTCAAAGTTTGCAATTAGCTTTAGTGCATCCTCAATTGAGTGGTGCAGCCCACCCTATTGTTATGGATGAATTTGTTCCAAGCAATGGAGCAAACAGCATTTGGCAACCTCCCAAATTAGCCTAATGTTTTCGGCCAGTTTAGGCCACTTATTCTCTTTTATTTTACTTCATTAATCATAGTATAACTATGCTTCAAGCTATTATCCGTTTTAGCATACGGAATAAATTTATAATAGGGCTATTTACAGTAGCATTATTAGTATGGGGACTTTACTCATTAAGTAAACTTCCTATTGATGCCGTGCCTGACATCACCAATAATCAGGTACAAGTTTTAACCGTTGCACCAAGCAGCGGTGCTGAGGATATTGAACGCTTCGTTACTTTTCCGGTAGAGCAAACCATGGCCACTATCCCGGGTATTCATGAGATACGATCTTTCTCTCGTTTCGGTTTATCTGTTGTAACCATTGTGTTTGATGATGATGTGGATGTGTATTGGGCACGACAACAAGTAAACGAACGTTTAACCAAAGCCAAAGAACAAATTCCGGCCGGTATGGGAAGTCCGGAACTAGCTCCCCTTACTACCGGGTTAGGTGAAATATTTCAATATGTTATTCATCCTAAAAAAGGATACGAACACCAATATGATGCTATGCAACTGCGCACCATACAAGATTGGATTGTACGCAGGCAATTACTCGGTACAAAAGGTGTTGCTGATGTAAGTAGTTTTGGTGGTAAACTTAAACAGTATGAAATTGCACTGAACACCGAAAAGCTTCGTAGCCTTAATATAGATATTAATGAGGTGCTTAAAGCCTTAGAAACGAACAACCAAAACACCGGTGGTGCATACATTGATAAGAAGCCAAATGCCTATTTTATTCGCACCGAAGGTTTAATCAGAAACATTAATGATATCGAAAACATAGTGGTATCTAAAACAGCTAGTGGCATTCCCATTTTAATTAAAAATATTGGTGAGGTAAAGTATGGTTCAGCCATTCGCTATGGAGCAATGACCCGAAATGATGAAGGCGAGGTGGTAGGTGCCGTAGTGATGATGCTAAAAGGCGAAAACTCATCGCAAGTAATTACCAATGTAAAAGAGCGCATTACACAAATTGAAAAAACACTCCCTCCGGGAATTGTTATTGAACCATTTTTGGATAGAACTAAATTAGTAAACAAAGCGATTGGAACAGTTAGTAAAAACCTCTTAGAAGGAGCACTCATTGTGATTTTCGTTTTAGTGCTCATGCTCGGAAATGTGCGAGCAGGATTAGTAGTAGCATCTGTAATCCCATTGGCTATGTTATTTGCTGTGGCTATGATGAATCTGTTTGGCGTATCCGGAAACTTAATGAGTTTAGGAGCCATTGATTTCGGACTTATTGTTGATGGCGCTGTAATTATTGTTGAATCGACATTACACTTATTAGGTGTAAGAAGGCAAGTCACTCAACTTTCGCAAGTAGAGATGAATATGGAAGTAGAGCATGCTGCAACTAAAATTATGAAGAGTGCTGTGTTTGGTCAACTTATCATCCTTATTGTATACCTACCTATTTTAGCCTTAGTAGGTATTGAAGGAAAGATGTTTAAACCTATGGCTCAAACCGTGAGTTTCGCTATCATCGGTGCCTCTATCCTTTCTTTAACTTATGTACCTATGATGAGCTCCTTGGTATTAAGTAAGAAAATTAATCACACACCCACATGGTCTGATCGAATGATTGAGCGCTTACAAGACGCATATCAAAAGTTATTCAAATCACTCATAAGAAAACAGAAATGGGTTTTAACAGCAACCGTTGTTCTGTTTGTGGGTGCTATTGGTTTATTTATGAGTATGGGCGGTGAGTTTATTCCAACACTTGATGAGGGTGACTTTGCAGTAGAAACAAGGGTTATGACCGGTAGTAGTTTAAGTGAAACCATTGACGCCTCTCAAAAATCTGCACGTGTGTTGTTAGATAATTTTCCGGAGGTAAAAGAAGTGGTAGCTAAAATTGGTTCTTCTGAGATCCCAACAGATCCAATGCCTGTAGAGGCATGCGATTTAATGGTGATTTTGAAAGAAAAAGATGAATGGACTAGCGCAACATCTCGCGATGAGTTAGCAGAAAAAATGCAACATAAATTAGAAGAGAGTATGGTAGGTGTTACGTATGGATTCCAGCAACCTATTCAAATGCGCTTTAACGAGTTAATGACCGGAGCACGCCAAGATGTGGTGGTAAAAATTTATGGAGAGGATTTATACAAATTAGCAGCCTACGCCAAACAAGTGGGCGCGATAGCTGAGAAAACTCCGGGTGCATCTGATATTTATGTAGAGCAAGTTGGTGGTTTACCACAAATTGTGGTGAATTATCATCGCGATAAAATTGCACAGTTTGGGTTGAACATTGCAGATGTTAATGCTACCATCAAATCGGCATTTGCCGGACAAAGTGCCGGACTGGTTTTTGAAAATGAAAAACGATTTGATTTGGTTGTTCGCTTAGATGAAAGCAATAGAACAAATATTGATGACATCAAAAGTTTATATGTTTCTACACCAAGCGGAGACCCCATTCCTCTCTTGCAATTAGCAGATGTAGAACTTAAAGTTGGTCCAAACCAAATACAACGAGATGATGCCAAACGCAGAATTGTAGTGGGTTTTAACGTACGTAACAGCGATGTGCAAACGGTAGTAAACAGTATTCAAAAAAGTGTAGCACAACGTATAAAGTTTGAACCCGGTTACTACACCACTTACGGAGGTACTTTTAAAAACTTAGAAGAAGCTCGAAACCGATTACTTATTGCTGTTCCAATTGCATTGTTACTCATTTTTGTATTGCTCTTCTTTACCTTTCATTCTTTCAAACAAGCTGCACTCATTTTTACAGCAATACCACTAAGTGCAATTGGAGGTGTGTTAGCACTCTGGTTACGCGATATGCCTTTTAGTATTTCTGCAGGAGTTGGTTTTATTGCATTGTTTGGTGTGGCAGTGCTTAATGGTATCGTGTTGATTGGAGAGTTTAATCACTTAAGGCAAACACATACCACTGACCCACTTGAAATTATTATGCATGGAACATTGAATCGATTACGTCCGGTATTAATGACCGCCTTAGTTGCCTCATTAGGTTTCTTGCCTATGGCACTCTCAGGTGGTAATGGTGCAGAGGTGCAAAAGCCATTAGCTACTGTAGTAATTGGAGGTTTAGTATCAGCAACTTTTCTAACCCTTTTTATTCTTCCTATTCTGTACCTCATGTTTGAAAAACGTAGTTTTAAAAAACCAACCACACTCGTTGTTTTATTAATTGGTTTGATGAGCACCGTGTCAGTAAATGCACAACAAATTAGTTTACAAGAAGCCATTGACATGGCTTTGAAGAATAATCCAAAGGTAAACGCTGCTGAGCTTTCGGTAAACTATCAACAAGCCATAAAAAGCACCTCCACTGAATTACCGAAGACTGACATCACCTATATGCAAGGGCAGTATAATAGCTTTTACAAAAACGACAATAACATCACGGTTATGCAGTCGTTGCCATTTCCATCTGTATTTGGTGCACAACATAAGCTTGGCTCAGCTCAAGTAAAATCAGCAGAGTTGCAGGCCACAGCTACTAAAAACGAACTCATACTGGCTGTTAAAAGATCATACACGCAAATTCAATTTCTACTTCAGCAACAGCTTTTGTTAATACAAACCGATAGTTTGTTTGCGCAATTTGAGAGAGCGGCTAGCATTCGTTATACAAATGGTGAAGCTACGTTATTGGAAAAATCAACCGCGGCCTTACAGGCAATGGAAGCCAAAAACCAATTGAAGCAAGTTAACATGCAACTTCAAGCAGAATTGGTAAAACTAAACACCTTACTCAACTCATCAAACCAGAGCATAAAAGAAACCGAATTGAAACCGGTGCTGCTTTCCTTTTCAACAGATAGTATGTTGGTAGAACGCAATGCTACTTTACAAGTATTAAAACAACAGATTACCGTGTTTAATCAAGCACGTAACCTAGAGATTAATCGTTCGCTTCCTGATTTAAAAGTTGGTTACTTTAATCAAACGCTTATCGGATCTATTAATCAAACAGATGGTGTTGTAGCCGGCAGCAATACGCGATTTCAAGGTTTTATGTTAGGTGTGAATATTCCGCTCTGGTATGCACCACATGCAGCTAAAATAAAGGCCGGAAACTTACAACGCAGTATCGCTCAAAAGCAATATGACGAGTATTCGTTGGTAGTTTCGAGTGAATGGAAAACTGCTTTGGCCGCCTATAAGCAAGCTCAAATCAATTTGGATTATTACAACACCGGAGCATTACCAAATGCAAACCTCATTTTACAACAAGCTCAATTAGCGTATAAGCAAGGGGAGATAAGTTATAATGAATATTTGCAAGCCGTAAAAAATGCAACAGGCATAAAACACAATTATCTCATGGCATTGAAAGAGTTTAACTATGCCGCATATCAACTTCAATTCTTAGTAGGATTTTAAAAAGCAGCATCATGAAAAAATATATTTATAGCACCTTATTTGTAACGGTTATTTTGCTTGGTGCAGCATGCGGATCGAAAAGCACGGAACAAGCCGCCAACAGCTCATCAGATAGCAGTAGTAATGATTTGGTGAGCTTAACGGAAAGTCAATTTAAAAATGTAGGTATTGAATTAGGCGGTGTGAGTACACAAAAAATTACCACCAAAATCAAAACCAACGGAACACTGGATGTTCCCCCTCAAAACCTTATGCATATTTCGGCACCGTACGGTGGTTTTTTGAAAAGCACAGCTTTACTGCAAGGTATGCATGTACATAAAGGAGATGTAATTGCCGTAATGGAACATCCTGATTACATCCAATTGCAACAAGATTATTTAGAAAACAAAAGCTCGTTAGCATTCGCTAAAAGCGAATTCGAACGTCAACAAACATTAAGTAAGGAAGATGTAAGCAGTAAAAAAACGTTGCAGAAAGCTAAAGCCGATTATGAAACCCTATCGGCACGTGTGCAAGGTTTGCGTGCTAAACTGGAACTCATCCATATTAACCTCACCAAATTAGATGCCGGTGAAATTCAAAAAACAATTGAGTTGCGTGCGCCTATTAATGGGTATGTAACTAAAATACATGCCAGTATTGGTGCCTTTGTTACCGCAAATACGGTATTGTTTGAAATTGTAGATACCGAGCATTTGCATGCGGAAATAAGCGTATTTGAGAAAGACATTAACAGCATACAAGTTGGACAACGTGTAAGCCTGGTGTTACCAAACGAAAGTGAACCACGCTATGCAAAAGTGTATTTAATTGGCAAAGAAATTACACCGGAACGTACCGTGCGCGTGCATTGTCATTTAGATAAAGAAGACACCAACTTGTTACCCGGAATGTACTTAACTGCCTATATTGATGTTCAAGGCATGGAAGCTACCACACTGCCTGAAAAAGGCGTAGTAGAGTATGAAGGACATCATTACATATTTGAACAAATTAAACATGAAGGTGGGCAATACACCTTTAAACGTATAGAGGTGCAACACTTAGAAAGTGAAAATGGAGTAGCCGCTATTTTTTCAAAAGAAGACCTGAAAGGAAAAAATTTAGTAACGAACGGAGCCTATCAGTTACTATCAGCCATGATGAATACTGCTGAAGAATAATGAAATCATTGACGCATGCGCAGCAATCGCTGCGTGTGTGTCATTAACTTCTAAACGAAATATCTTTGATGTTTAATTGAAGATTCACATGTCCATTGAAATGGTTCTCTTCAACGGTGTAGCAGATATCAAACGAAATACCTTGCGATACTTTATCATAATGTTCGCCAAGGCCAAATGCAATAGCTTTGAATATACGTCCACCCTCTTCTTGGGTTAAACTCATTTTTAAGTGATTGTTTCCTACAATCATCACATCACCAACATCCCACACATTTTTGCTCATAAACACCGGGTTTTGATTGCCCGGACCAAATGGCGAAAACTGTTTCAACACATTGAAAAACTTAGGAGAGATGGCACGCAATGGAATCTCGGCATCGTACTCGATTTCGGGAGTTAAACTGCGCTCAGCAATGTTTGATGCTACAATGCGTTCAAACTTCTCACTAAATGGTTTTACGTTTTCAAGCTTTAGGGTTAAACCTGCAGCATGTGTGTGTCCACCATATTGCTCCAACAAATCGCTACACTCTTCAATAGCGCTGTATAAATCAAAACCTTCTACAGAGCGTGCGCTTCCTGTAGCTAATCCATTACTCTCTGTTAAGATAATAGTTGGTCGGTAATACTTCTCAATTAAGCGCGAAGCAACAATACCAATTACACCTTTATGCCAAGCATTATTAAACAATACGGTTGATTTGCGTTCGGCAAATTTTTCGTCATGCTTAATCATTTCAAATGCTTGAAGGGTAATATCACTATCAAACAACCTTCGTTCTGTGTTATGCTGATTAACTAACTCTGCAATTTCTTTTGCGGTATCGTAATCATCGGAAGTCATTAAGCGAACAGAGTCTTTTGCATCTGCAATACGACCTGCTGCATTAATTCTGGGGCCAATAAAAAACACCACATCACTTACACTGTATTCCGGTTTTTCGGCATAGGTGTCGAGTAATGCTTTTAAACCTTTATTAGGGTTTGATTTAAGTTTACGCAAACCGTGATGAACTAGAATACGGTTCTCATCCAAAATAGGAACTAGATCAGCTGATATACTTATAGCCACTAAGTCGATGTATCGCTCTACCTCAGTAAACGGTATGTTGTGTTTTGATGCGTAAGCTTGAATCAATTTAAAACCAATACCACAACCCGATAACTCTTTAAACGGATAAGGGCAGTTAGCTTGTTTGGGATTTAAAATAGCAACTGCCTCCGGAATAGTATCACCAGGCAAATGGTGATCGCAAATAATAAAGTCGATATGCTTTTCTTTAGCGTATGCTACGCGCTCTACCGCCTTTATACCACAATCAAGTGCAATGATTAAAGAGAACCCATTTTCAGCAGCCCAATCAATTCCTTTTGCCGAAATACCATACCCTTCCGTGTATCTGTCTGGAATATAGAAATCGATATGCGGGTAACGTGCTTTGAAAAAGGAGTAAACAATGGCCACAGATGTTGTACCATCTACGTCATAATCACCATAAACCAATATTTTCTCCTCAGCAGCAATGGCTTTTTCAATACGCTGAATGGCATCGTGCATGCCCAACATTAAGTATGGGTCGTGCAAATCAGCGTATTGTGGACGGAAAAATTTACGCGCAACCTCAAATGTTTGAATACCACGTTGAGCCAAAACACCTGACAACGTTTTATTTACATTAATAGCAGAAGATAGATTCTCTACTATCAACTTATCAGGTTCTTGTATGGGTAGCCAACGTTTCGTCATTTTTTCGTGGTGCGAATTTATTAAAATTAGCCCATAATGGCTAACCTTTTCTGGTGGTTAGTCAACCCAATCGGCTATAAACACGTTTGTGTCGCGGGTTCCGCCATTATTTCGGTTTGAGGAGAAGACTAATTTTTTGCCATCCGGAGAGAACATAGGAAAGGCGTTGAATTTGCTCTCAAACGTTATTTGTTCCATGTTACTTCCATCCAAATTAATCATAAACAATTGGAAGTCATATCCTCTATCGCTGTGATGGTTTGATGAGAAGATAATTTTTTGGCCACTTGGATGAAAAAATGGAGCCCAATTGGCTTTACCCAAATGAGTAATTTGCTTCAAGTCGCTTCCATCCACGTTCATCACAAAAATTTCCATATTGGTGGGAGCAACCAAGCCTTTAGCCAAAAGTTCTTTATATTCTATCGTGTCTTTCCCTTGCGGGCGGCTTGCACGGAAAACAATTTTAGATCCATCAGGCGAGAAAAATGCACCACCATCATAACCTAATGTGTTGGTTAAACGCTTCACATTTTTGCCATTGATGTCCATGATATATAGGTCTAAATCGCCATCACGGGTAGAAGTGAATAGAATTTTATCACCTTTAGGTGAAACAACAGCCTCGGCATCATAACCCGGAACCTCTGTAAGTTGCTTTAACAACTTACCTTTTTCATCGCTAATAAAAATATCGTAGTTCGGATCGATTGACCATAAGTATCTTCCGTTTGTTTCCGGAGCAGGCGGACAATTCACGCCACCTTTAAACGTAGAGGCGTATAAAATGCGTTTGCCATCGGGCATATAAAAACTGCATGTGGTACGGCCTTGACCATTACTGACCGGCATAGGTTGGTAAATTCTATTGTCGGCAGCCTCCTCAATATCCATCCAAAAAATTTGGTCACACTTCAATCCCCAAGCAGGGTTATTACTCTGAAACGAAAGCTTTTTACCATCGAAACTGAAATAGGCTTCCGCATTATCGCCTCCAAAAGTAAGTTGGCGTAAGTTGGCAAAGTGGCGCTCTTGGGTCGACATCTCCAACACTTCATCTTCTTCAGGATGTGTGGGAGCAATATTTGTATTTAAACTAGCCATCTCTTGAGCGAAGATGGAGGTGGCCGTAAACATCATAGAAAAAATAAATCCTACCGCTTTCATGTTTTGCAAATACGTAAACTAATTTGTTACGTTATCCCCAAAGCACGTTTTGATGTGCACATCACACTTTTAAGTAAGATTTAATATCCTTCACGTATTTCTCAAATGCTACCCTGCCTTTTGGCGTTATTTTACAGATGGTTAGCGGATAATTATTCTTAAATGTTTTTTCAACGGTGAGGTATTCGGCCACACGAAGTTTATCAATCTGTACACTTAAGTTGCCCGCAGTAGCTTTGGTCTTATCTTTAATATAGGTAAACTCAGCCTCGGCCACGCTCATCAAAATACTCATGATGGCTAACCGAAGCTGAGAATGAAGTAATGGATCAAGCTCTTTAAACACTTTGCTTTGCTCTATTTGTTAGTAAATGACCGGGTATAATGAAACCTCCCAAAACACCTGCGGCAATTAGCCACAAATGTATGATTGTATCCGGCCAAATGTATCCGCAAACTGCTAAAATCCAATTTAAATATCCACCCCAAACCAAAGGTTGATATTGTAGTAACTTGCCTGAAACGAACAACCAAATAGCATAAATGACCATAATAGTTGGATAGAACGCTCGCCATTGCTCACCGGCCGACATAGCGAAACAAACGACAAACATAGAAACACCAAATGCAATCATTGCTGCGTCCATGCTCTTGCTCACGTATGTTTTAACTTTGGGTTCTTTACGCTTACTCATCAAACCACCAATAAAGGTTACTATTCCTCCTAATGGCATCAAAATCATCCAAGGTAGCCCGTGTATTTCGGTCCAATGAAAGTGAAGAATGGCGATGTTTGAAAGCGCGGCTACGAAAACCAACCACCCCCAAAAATAGTAGTAGAATCCACCCTCTTTAATATCATTCTTGGTACTGGTAATCATTTCCTCGATTACTAGTAATGCTTCTTTTTCATTCATGTGTTTATTGTTTAATAAGTTTAACCGTTGTGGCACCTTTTGTAGATGCTATTCTTACAAAATATACTCCAGGTGCAATATCTCCAATACTTAGAGGGTGCGTAGCTACATAATAATTCTCTTCGCTAAAAACTTTCTGACCAAAGGCATTTACAATCGTCAAATCAACTACTTGTTCTTTTGTTTCAACTCGTAAAACATTATTGGCCGGATTTGGATAAACTGAGGCATCCAAAATTGCTGTACTAATTGGTTTTATACCTGTACTGAAGTTAATACGAAAATCATCTATATAAAATGCGCTGCCCGGAACGGGATCAAATCCATCAAAGCTCGAAGTAAAAATAGCGAATGCAGAATCGGGTTGTTGATTCGATCGGTATTGAAATTTTACAATAGCTTCTCTATACTCTGAAACCGTATCTTTAGTAGAGAAAACAGCTTCAGCGATAGTATCGGTTTGATTAGTTGAATCATTCCAATGCGTAAGTGCCATGTAAGCATTACAACTATCGTTTATTCCCGGTATGTATTTATAAAAGAACGAAAATGATTGAGGTCTTCCGTTAAAGGGTACTTTTATTTTACTAAAATCAACCTCCACATTTTCATCTAGGATTGGACCCGATGCAAGCAATCCGGGTATGTTTTGAGTTGCGCTTTCTTGTGTAAGAAGCAAAGCAGCATACTGGCCACTGTGAGCAGCCTCACTTAAAATAGTACTCTTCTCAAAACCGAATTGCGATAATGCGTTTAATGTATACCAATAGCGTGGTTCTGAATATCCGCCATTGTCTTGCCAAGTTTCAAAACCTCCGTTAAATAAAAAGTTTTGTGCGGGAAGCATTGCTGTGTATCCTATCATCAGCATTGCTAGAATTAGTTTAGTTCTCATGGGTTAAAAATTGTTTGACAAACGTAAACTAGTTTAAATTATAAACCAAATATTTATTTTAAAGCCCTGTTTAACAGGGCTTTGCTTTTACAACAGGTTGCTTATTTCTGCTTGCACATCAACTGTTTTGTTATGTGCATACCACGTATGAAGTTGAATAACGAACTCATCATGTGAGAAGTTTGGATTCTGTTTATACTCCAAAACTTTAGCCTGCATAGTAGCCGGACGAGGTCCCCAACTCCATAATTCCTTATCATCTGCAACAGCAACTATTTTAGGAATTGCTCTACCTCCATTAGTTAAATACCTATCCATTAAATCAATGTTTTCGTCTCGCAAGACTAGCTTTAGTTTAATGTTCGGATTCAACTCAGCTACCTTTGCAAACACCGGCAAATTTTGAGCAGCATCTCCACACCATGCTTCAGTAATACATAACCAAGTTTGAGGTGTTGTTATCGCTTTCACTTTTGCTTCTAACTCGGCAGAGATTTGTGCTGTTTTATAGATACGCTCCATACGTTGCAAGTTTAACTTCGTATAGGCAACCATCTCTTCAGATTGGTTAATACCAGTGGTATGACCTTCTGAAACTAGGTCATGTATTAAGGCAAGGTAAACATCATAGCTCATTCCTTTTAGAATGTAGCTCTCAAAACTGAACGCTTTTGTACTCATGTTTCTATTCTAATAATCCTATCAAATCAAACTTATCAAAAACAGTTGCGGAATGTGGTGCATCTTTTAGTTCATCGGTTAAATCTTGTCCGGCCCAATGCTCGTAATGCTTTCCATTTCTCCATAACCTGCTTTTCGTTACATCATATATCTTTCCATTATACGCAACCCAAACTTCATTTTTATCTTGTCCGTTGCGCAGCGCTAATTGAGATCGAGTATATTTAGGTAACTCACTCATTAATTTACTAACCCGCTTTTTAACAAGTACTCGGCAATTTGAACAGCATTTGTAGCAGCACCTTTACGTAAATTATCGGCAACAATCCACATGTTTAGTGTGTTTGGTTGAGTTTCATCACGTCTTAGTCGGCCAACAAAAACCTCATCCTTGTCGTGTGCATCTAGTAAAGGCATCGGATAAATATTGTTTCCAATATCATCACGTAAAACTACGCCTGCTGTAGCGGATAATTTATGACGAACCTCATCCATTGTAAAATCCTTTTCAAACTCCACATTAACGCTTTCACTATGGCCACCCATTACAGGAATCCGCACGCACGTAGCTGTTACTTGAATAGCATCGCTACGCAAAATTTTCTTGGTTTCGTTCACCATCTTCATTTCTTCTTTGGTGTAACCATTATCCATAAAAACATCAATTTGTGGAATACAGTTTTTATCGATAGGGTACTTATAAGCCATCTCTCCAATCACACCATTTCGCTCATTATCCATTTGTTGAACAGCTTTTACACCTGTACCGGTAACGCTTTGGTAAGTTGAAACAACAATGCGCTTAATACCATATGCCTGATGTAATGGAGCTAAGGCCAGCACCATTTGAATAGTAGAACAATTAGGGTTTGCGATTACACGATCGCTTTTAGTTAATACATCTGCATTAATCTCAGGAACAATTAACTTCTTTTCCGGATGCATGCGCCAAGCAGAAGAGTTGTCAATAACATAAGTTCCTACTTCAGCAAAGGCTTCAGCCCATTGCAAGGAAGTTGAACCACCTGCAGAGAACAGCGCAATTGCAGGTTTCTTAGCAATTGCATCTTGCATACTGTGTATGGTATACTTCTTTCCTTTAAACTCAATTTCCTTACCCACCGACTTTTCAGAGGCAACAGGTATTAACTCAGTAATGGGAAAATTGCGTTCACTTAGAACGCGAAGCATAACTGTGCCTACTAATCCGGTGGCACCAACAACAGCAATTTTCATGAATAAACTTAGATAATGTGGCGCAAAACTAACTTATTTCAGGAAGGTATAAAAAAAAAGTCCGCGAGCGTTGCTCGCGGACTTTAACTATAGTCAATTTTCGATTACTCAGGTCTAATTAAGGTAACTGTACCATTCAACGTTTTCTTCTCCCCATTCAACATCTCATACTTGAATACGTAGAAGTATGTTCCTGCAGGACAAGCTGTACCATCATTTTGGTTTGTACCATCCCAGTCCTTGTCAGCATCCGTACTTTCAAATACTTTGGTTCCCCAACGATTATAGATCACTAGATCGTACTTAGTTTGTCCTTTAATCTTGATGTCGAACACATCGTTGCTACCGTCTTTATTCGGAGTGAACACATTGTAAATTTCAAACTCTACAACGAAACGATAAGAGATGGTATCACAAACTTTGTCAACACAAATTGGTTTAGCCGGATCTTGAGTGAATGCTTCCAAGCAGATGATTACATCACCGGTATCTTTACCGAAATCGTAATTCCAATCCTTATCAGCTTGCACCGCATCACGAGTAGCTACTTGTTGACCGTTTTTGTATGCAGTCCAAGTATACTCAGATGCTGACACCGAAGTATTATTGAAGTGGAACTTAGGATTGTTTGGTAATGAATCAATAGTGAAGCTTGCATAAGGTCTAACAATCTTAACGGTAGCGGTATCATACAATGGGCATTGAGGTAAACCAGGCGCATATGCCGTAGGAATCAATATCACTTTAACGGTACCTGTATCTGGTCTAGTTTGTGTGAAGCGGTTATCTGTGTTCGACTTGGTAATCGAACTCAACTCAGTTAAGTAATCCTCGGTGCGGAAGCTGTACTTGAATTGAGTATAGCTAATCGTATCAGACTGGTTAGTGATAAGGAACGGTTGATCCACGCAAACTACTTGTTTGTCGATAGTCATCTTAGTAGGATAAGCACGTTTAACCTTAATCATCAACGGATAATCGTTTCCACCTACAGTATCAGGATAGTATACAATCTTACAACCTTGGTTATCAGATTGAGGGTTGTTATCATCACCTCGAGCGAAGATGTAAAACGTACCAGAATCAGGATAAGTGAAGGTTAACGTATCATATTGGTTCAAGCTAGCGGTAAACTGGTTGTTCGCATCACCCCAAAGAATATCTGTACGTCTTGTAGGTTTGTCGGTAGGACCGTTACCACCTTCAACGTCAGCTAAGTTTACTACCTTAACGGTGAATGGCGCGCAACCAACAGTATCAGTAATAATCTTAATCTTAGGACGTGGACCACTGATGTATAAGTTTGCAAAGCCTGTATCCTTACAGCCTTGTGCAGTTTCTACTACTAACTTAATACGGAATGAACCATTTTTTCTAAAGTTCCATTCTGCGGTATCAACAGAGTATGCGTCAGCACGAAGAGCAGTATCAGCAGTTGTACGCTCACCAAACCACCAGTAGTTTTTATTCACTCTGTAACCAGAGCCTGTTTGTGGCTCATAGCGAATACTGTCATACGGATTGTTTCCGAATCCTGGTAATGGTGTCATCGTTGATCTGTCGTAGATAAGTACTTTAGCACCGCAATTAAATGTTCCTGCTTGTATAACCGGATTAGAGTTTGGCTCAGAAACATACACTGTACAAGTGGTAGTATCCCAGCAGCCTTTAAAATCTCTACTTAACACGGTTACATTATACTTACCTGCTTGTTTGTATTTATGAACCGGATTAGTCCACATCGCAGAATCACCATCGCCAAAATAGTATTTCACTTTTTCGATAAAAGTACCATCAGGGCGGTATTCATTAATATCAATTGAACCGTCTCTCCAATAGTTAATCGTATCGTAGTGGTATCCATTAAACGGAGCACCGTAAGGAGTTCCTGTTTTAGGGTTGAAGTTTGGATTGAAAATCGGATCCGATAGTGAGCAATCAGGGCGGTAATAGCGAATTGAATCGTAGAAGTAAACTGGTTCGTTTTTACAGAACACCTCATCCCACTCTCCTTTTTCGTTTCTTGTCTTCACTGAATCAATTACACCACGAACCAATAGTTTGTTATCTACCTCAAACTTCTTACACGTTTTTGTACTTACTAAAGAGTGCGTAACCGGTCTTGGAGCTGAGCCAGGACGTTTACAATCATTCTCAAATGAACTTGACCAATACTTGTGTTGAACCGGTAATAACATTTTAGCTTTATCACGGATATCCATCAAGTAGAAAGTTTTTAGGGTATCTTTATTAGCTACCCAGAAGAACTTACCACACTCTTGCCATTGAACGGAGTCTCCGGCTGTATTTGGACCAATGCGCACCAATGAACCAAATGGGTTATTGGTAGGGTCGTAAATACGACTTGTATAATTGTCTATCCATAAGGTATCTACATCTACACCAGGTATACCATTAGGGAATACAATACTATCGTAAATTTTACCTAAAATATCCTCACCACAAGGGCCATAGTATACTTGGTAACGTACACGTCTGAATCCGTTTACAAAATAGCCATCAGTTTGGCCCGGTTTACCATAGTAGAAACTATCTACAGTAACTGAGTTATCACCCCAATCAATAGTGGTGGTTCCAACATTCATTTGGGTACTATCAATGTAAACAAAGTTTACGATATCGTTCTTACAGTATAATTTACAAACACCATTAGTTGGAACTTTGGTAACAGGATCATAAGTTGGATCAACGAAGAATCGGCCATCCAAGTCTGTAATATTTAGGAAGTTGTGATACCAAACCGTATCTGATAAACAAGGGTTGGTAGGATCACCGGTACCAATAATTAAACCAACAGTAACATCACCTAATGGATGGGCAGGAGTAATAAGAGGGAAACCACTTGCTACACCCGGACCATATTGGTACCAGAAACTGGTTCCTCCAGGGCTCGACCATAAGTTTGGAGGTAAGAATTGTCCAAAGTCAGGACGATTTGCAAAAGGAGGTAATGATAATCCACCAGGTGTGGCTCCACCACCAAAATCTACGAATCCGTCTAGTGCGCATGGTGTTTGATCCAAACGATCAGCCATAGAGTCATGGCAGAAACGAATCCAGCTTTGACCGCAATCAGGGCTGATACCAGGGTACTCACCTAATAAATCAGTTACGGCACCAAACATGAATTGTATACCTGCATTATCAGGACCTGAGAAAGGACCAGGGCACTCTACCCCTCGTTTTCCTAAACCACGAGCATCAGGCTTCATTAATTTTAACTGAACTTGATCATCATGTTCACAATCTAATGAATCCAATTTTGTGATATCGTTAGGAATAATTAGGCTCTTATTACCTACGTTATTCATGGAATCTTTTAAGAATAACCTAACCGTGTTACATCTAATTACACCACGATTGAACATGTAGCGATAGAAAGTTATGCGATTATTAGTACTCTCTTCAAATGTACTATCATAATGATGTCTATATACTTCACCATTAGCACTAGTATATTTCAAGTACATCGAATCTCTCAGAGGATCAATGATGGTATTTTTTGGAATAAAACCGTAACCACCTTGGCTTGGGAGTGTGTTACCCCAGAAGCCTACCAATGGATCAGGAGCACCGTTGTTGAGCGTGAATCTATTATATGGAGCTAAATCGTTTGGATTAGGCTGTCCATTTTGATCTCTTGATTGAATCGTATCAATACGTGGCCAAGGCACATTACCTAAAATTGGATCGTTATATGTTCCTTGTGTTAAACTCCAAGTTCCGTTAACAGGATCAAGGTAAACCGGTTTACCCCAGAATAACGTATCCCAATCTTGTACCCAAATTTTACCACCTAAGTTAGAAGGTATTAACGTATCGGCCGGAGTACGGGTATAGCGATTTAGATCCCATGGCATGTAATCATGTCCATAACGGTACCACTTGTAAATCACATCCCAATCGCGGTAGTTGTGTAATGGTAAAGAGTCAGCCGAGAAACGGCAATCTAATCTGCGGCCCGGGAACACTTTACCGCCTTGACGCCAATATCCATCACTAAAATTATACTGATCTTGCGCATTAGCCCATCCACCTAAAGGCGGATAACCCGGTTTAGGTACTAGATATGATGTACATTGAGGAGCGAAATCATCACCGAAATCCCATAAACGGAATACGTGTTCTGATTTATAATATTGACTTGTATTCACAAAATCAACGGTATTGTAGTAGCCACTCGCCAATGCCTGACATTGGTTTTTGTCAGTAGGAGCAATCACAATGTTATTTTGAGGATCTTCAATACGAGAACGAGGGCCCAATACCTCAATAGGTAATATGGTATCTTTCCTACACCTAATTTGGGGTTGATTTGGCCATAAACGTAAACGAACGTT
>JACCDH011424766.1_pt1 | contig 38183 bp, 33 predicted proteins | sample 7442481 | NCBI WGS metagenome assembly JACCDH01 (sample SAMN15323433, study PRJNA562643) | freshwater metagenome | isolation source: river surface water | place: USA:Blue River Watershed | collected 2017-08-15 | reverse complement strand
TATAAAGCTAATAATTACTATATAAGCAATTGATTATCAATATTTTAAATCTTTATATTTTACAATGGCTAACCATCAAAAAGATTTCTTATTTGTATTAATTAAATCGCTTTCAAAATCAGAGAAACGCCAATTCAAGATTTTTGCAAGTCGTTTAGAGACTAGTTCGAATACAAAATTCATCGAATTGTTCACTATTTTGGACAAATCCGAAGTCTATGACGAGAAACTTATTTTAAAAAGTGGTAGCATCAAAAAAGTACAATTATCCAATTTAAAATCCTATTTGTACAAACAAATATTGGTAAGTATTCGCTTGAATATTCCGAGCCAAAATATTCGCTATCAACTGCGTGAACAAATTGATTTTGCTACTATTTTATACAACAAAGGTTTGTACAAGCAAAGTTTGAAAATCTTAGATAAAACGAAGCAGCAAGCTTTAGAGAATGACGAAAAACACATGGCGTATGAAATTGTGGAATTTGAAAAACTAATCGAATCACAATACATTACCCGAAGTATTCAAGGACGTGCCGACGAATTAGCGGTACAAGCTAAAGAGTTGAACTATCGCAATACTATTTCAAGTAAATTATCTAATTTATCGCTACAGTTGTACGGCATTATGCTTAAAACTGGTTATGTAAAAAGCGACGAAGAATACCATCAAATTGACGATTATTTCAATAAACACATCTCAAAATTTGATGAAAACAAATTTGGTTTCCGAGAGAAATACTGGTATTACAACGCCAATCTTTGGCGAAGTTTCTTAGTTCAGGACTTTTTGTCTTGTTACAAATTTGCGCATAAATGGGTGACTCTTTTCTACGATAATCCCAATATGATTTATCTCAATCCCGTATTTTTCTTGAAAGGAAACCATTACTTATTGGAATCCTTGTTTATGTTGAAATACAAAACCAATTTCAAAAAATATTTAACCCAATTAGAAGAGACTATAAACGATCCTAAGTTTCCTGTAAATGATAATATTGCTTCATTGTCGTTTCTTTATTTGTACAACAATAAATTAAATTTTCATATTCTTGAAGGAAGTTTTGCCGAAAGCGAATACTTGATTCCTGAAGTTTTATACAAAATGAATCAGCATAGTGAGCATTTAGACGAACATCACGAAATGTTGTTTTATTATAAAATTGCGTGTGTTTATTTTGGAAACGAAAAATACAATGAGTCCCTATTCTATTTAGAAAAAATAATTAACAACAAGAACTTAACTATGCGAGAAGATTTAATGTGTTTCTCACGCTTGTTGTATTTGATATTACACTATGAATTGGGTAATGATTATTACTTAGAGAATCAGTTGAGGAGTACGTATAAATTCATGTTGAAAATGAATGACTTACACGAAGTTCAAAAAGAAATTATTCGCTTCTTAAAAAACCTAAATTCAATTTATCCTGGAGATATCAAAAAGGAGTTTATTAAAATGAAAGAGCGCTTTGTTGAATTAGAAAAAAACACCTACGAAAAACGTGCTTTCTTATATCTTGATATTATTTCGTGGTTAGAAAGTAAAATCGAAAATAGAAAAATTGGCGATATTATTCGAGAAAAAGCCGAATTGAGTAACCGATAAAAAGACTTCATTTTCTTTATTAAAAATATTACTTACATTTGTAAGAGGCGTTTACGCTTTTTAAGTTCTAAATACATACAATATGCAAAACATTCCTAGTGTTGACTTGCGTGATTTCCTGTCGGATGACCCGGCACGTAAACAAAAATTTGTAAATGAAATCGGAAAAGCCTACGAAGATATTGGCTTCGTAGCATTAAAAGGCCATTTTCTAGATGACCAATTAGTAGAAAATTTGTATAGTGAAGTTCGAAATTTCTTTTCGCTGCCACTAGAAACCAAATTAAAGTATGAAATCCCAGGAATTGGAGGACAACGTGGTTATGTTTCTTTTGGAAAAGAGCACGCCAAAGGGCGCTCTGCAGGAGATTTAAAAGAGTTTTGGCATTTTGGTCAATACGTGAGTAATGATTCAAAATATGCAAGCGAGTATCCTGAAAACGTTACTGTTAATGAGTTAGCTAATTTCAATTCGACCGGTAAAAAAGCCTATCAAATGCTTGAAAAAACTGGAGTGTATGTTTTGAGAGCATTGGCGTTACACATTGGCTTAGACGAATTCTATTTTGATAATTTTATCAAAGACGGAAACAGTATTTTAAGACCTATCCACTACCCTCCTATTACTGATGAGCCTAAAGATGGTGCGGTTCGTGCCGCTGCTCATGGCGACATCAATTTGATTACACTTTTGATGGGTGCACAAGGAAAAGGCTTACAAGTACAAAATCATAATGGCGACTGGATTGACGCTATGGCACAGCCTGACGAATTGATGATTAATGTGGGTGATATGTTATCAAGACACACTAACAACAAACTAAAATCAACCATTCATCAAGTGGTTAATCCACCTAGAGAATTATGGGGAACATCTCGTTATTCGATTCCATTTTTTATGCATCCTGTTAGCGATATGCCGCTGAATTGTTTGGAACAATGTATTGATGCTACACATCCTAAACAGTTTGAAGACATCACGGCTGGCGAATACTTAAATGAACGTTTAGTAGAATTAGGATTGATTAAGAAATAAACTTAACTCATCTTTTTATAGTGTATTAGAACACAGATTTTAGATTTTTTTTAGAATCTGTGTTCTAAAATTTATTCTAACAATGGACTTACAAGAACAATTAAAAAACCTATTCCCTGATCACCAAATGGCTAATGAACCTGAAGCGGTCATCGAAAACGAACACGAATTATACGTTCAAGCTGAACCCATGATTTGCAAATTCGAAAAACGCAAAGGAAAACCAACTACAATTATTGCAGGATATGAAGGTGCCGATGAAGATTTTAAAATTTTAGCCAAAGAAATCAAAAGTAAACTTGCTGTGGGTGGAACGTTCAAAGATGGAGAAATTATCATTCAAGGAGATTACCGAGATAAAATAATGAAAATGCTACAGGAGAAAGGTTTTAAAACCAAACGTGTAGGCGGATAAATTCGATTTACGAAGTACGATATTGAATTTACGAAGTTAAATTTTACACCTTAACCAAAATGATAAAATCATCTGAATTGATAGTAAACCCTGACGGGAGTGTGTACCACTTAAATCTACAACCCGAAAACATTGCCCACGATATTATTTTTGTAGGCGACCCAGATCGGGTGGAAAAAATCACACAATTCTTTGACAGTATCGAGTTTTCGACTCAAAAAAGAGAATTCAAAACCCAAACAGGCATTTATAAAGGGAAACGATTAACGGTACTTTCTACCGGAATTGGTCCTGATAATATTGATATTGTCTTGAACGAATTGGATGCTTTGGTCAATATTGACTTCAAAACACGTCAGCCAAAAGAACATTTAACTTCTTTGAATATCATTCGTATTGGAACTTCGGGTTCTATACAGGCGGATATTCCTGTGGATAGCTTTGTGTTATCTCAATTCGGAATTGGTTTAGACAATATGTTGCGTTCGTATAGAGTAGATGCCGTAACCCATACTGATATGGAAGACGCTTTTATGACTCACACCCAATGGGATGTGCGCAAAGGGAGACCTTATGCTATTGCCTGTTCTGAAACATTAGAAAAAAGAATAGAGAGTGACCAAATGCACAAAGGAATTACAGCAACTATAGGTGGTTTTTATGGGCCTCAAGGACGTGTGTTGCGCTTACCCATTCAAGATAACAACTTGAATACTAAAATGGATCACTTTCATTTTAAAGGCAACCGAATTACGAATCTCGAAATGGAAACAACCGCCATTTATGGACTTTCAGCCTTGCTAGGACATAATGCGTTGTCTTTAAATGCAATTATTGCCAATAGAGCTAGCGGGACTTTCAGCGAGGACCCTACCAAAGCCGTTGATGAATTGATTGCCTACACTTTAGATAAATTAGCTGAATAAACCATTTATGACTTCTTTAAAAATTGTTGGCGTTCCAGAACATTTTAATTTGCCTTGGCATCTTTGCCTTGAAAATGGCGAATTTGAAAAAGAAAACATCGATTTACAATGGACTGATGTACCTGAAGGAACCGGAAAAATGTGCCAAATGCTTCGCGATGGAAGTGCTGATATTGCGGTGATTTTAACCGAAGGTATTCTCAAAGATATTGTCAATGGAAATCCAACTAAGATAGTCCAAGTGTATGTCGCATCGCCATTAATTTGGGGAATTCACGTGGCAGCACATTCTAAGTACCAGACACTAGCCGATTTAGAAAACACCAAAGTAGCTATTTCCCGCCTAGGTTCTGGCTCTCAATTGATGGCGTATGTCAATGCCAAAAACCAAGGTTGGAATACCAATGAATTGCAATTTGAAATTGTCAACACCATCGATGGTGCGGTAACCGCTTTGACCAATGGCACGGCTGATTATTTTATGTGGGAACATTTTATGACAAAACCGCTAGTCGATCAAGGCATTTTTAGACGCCTAGCCGATTGCCCTACTCCTTGGCCTTGTTTTGTAATTGCGGTGCGCGAAGAAGTACTGGCTATACAGCCCGAAGCCATTGCAACACTACTCAAAATTATTAATGCCAAAACGCGAGATTTCAAAACCATACCGAACATTTCAGACCATTTAGCCACTACCTACCATCAAAAAACAGAAGACATCAAAGAATGGTTGTCTGTAACCGAATGGTCTCAAGAAAAAATAGATCTAGCACTGTTAGAGCGCATTCAAAAACAATTGTTGGAATTACACATTATTGATACGATCCTTCCTGTAACACAGATGGTATAAATTAAATATTCTTTTTTTTGAATCATATTTTTTATTTTAAAGAAAAATATTACATATATAATAATTTATAGATAAATAATTTTTATAAATTTGATAATTATTAATCCAAATCACTAATCAACGAAATGAAAAAAGTATTCTACTTAACTGCAATTTTATTTAGCTTCTATATCAATGCACAAGATAGGGAATTTAAAATAACAAATGATGGAATGACAGACTATGTTGTAACCATTGTTGAATCAAAAAATCAGGAAGAAATATATAAAAAAACTCTAGATTGGGTTACTGTTACATATAACACACCTGTTAAAGTTATAAAAGCACAACTTCCAAGCGAATATATAAGAATTGAAGGATCAATACCTGAATTCCAATGCATTTATCAAATAGAAATATCATTCAAACCAGAAAAATATAAATTTGACTTAATAAGTGTTAATAGGCAATTAGGGGATATAAATATGCCATTAGAACTTGATAAAAAAGATATGCTTAATAGCAAAGGGGAAGTAAAATGGATATATAATTTGTATGGTAAACTGACTCCAATTTTTAATGATTTAAATAATAAACTCAAAGAATTTATACTAAGTGATAAAATACCATCAAAAAAAGATGAGTGGTAACAAAATTTTATCCCCCCTGCTGGCGCTAGCATCTTGCTCGTGCCTAGTAATTAACTCAAGCCAATCCCTCGTTGTGAAAAATCCCCTAACTTTGAGCTAATTGAAATCAAACTTACTAATAAATTACATACAGAGCATAAAAAAACTCCATCATTGCTGATGGAGTTTCTCCTGTGTTGAAACAATTTTCTTATTTCCAACCACCACCTAAGTCTCTGTAAACATATACTGAGGCGTTAATTAGCTCTTTTTGGGTATCAACCAATTCTAATTTTGATTCTAATGCATCGCGTTGCGTCATCAACACTTCAAAATAATCTACTCGCGCTGATTTGAATAAGTCATTGGAAACCGAAATAGAACGATCCAAAGCCCCTACTTGCTGGGTTTTCAAATTGAAACTTTTTTGTAAATTATCCACTTTAGACAATTGATTAACTACTTCTACATAGGCATTCAAAATGGTTCTTTCGTAATTGTACAACGCTTGCAACTGACGAGAGTTGGCACTTTTAAACTCGGCTTTAATTGCATTTCTATTAATTAAAGGAGCAGCCACATCACCTGCTAGAGAGTACAATAACGATTCAGGTGTTTTAAATAAATAAGACGATTTGAATGCATTCCACCCCACAGAAGCTGAAATATCTAAAGAAGGATAAAACTCGGCTCTAGCCACTTTTACATCTAATTTGGCGGCTTCTAATTCCAACTCAGCTTGTTTAATATCCGGACGATTGGCTAATAATTGCGCCGGAATACCTGCTTTTAATTGCGAAGGCAAGGCCGTTACTAAACTCGATCTGTCTCTTTTAATTTCTTGCGGATAACGTGCTAATAAAAAGTTGATTTTATTCTCCGTCTCTTTGATTTTTTGAAGAATATCAAACTCCATACTTCTGGAAGTAAATACTTCAGCTTCAAATTTCTGAACAGCTAATTCAGTAGCACGTGCCGCTTCTTTTTGGATTTTTACAATTTCCAAAGCATTTTTTTGAATTGCAATACTTTGCTTTACAATCTCCAATTGGTTGTCATAGGCCAATAATTCGTAATACGAACTGGCTATTTCAGCAATCAAATTAGTAATTACAAAATTCTTACCTTCAACTGTAGCCAAATAACGGCTAATAGCTGCTTTCTTGCTGTTGCGTAGTTTTTTCCAAATATCTACTTCCCAATGTGCATAAGCCGCCAGTTTATAATCTTGTAAGGCTTCTGGAAATTCTTGTCCTGGAGTAATTTCAGTAGAAGCATCACCCGCACCTTGGCTAGTGTATCGTCCTACTTTCTCTATTCCTGCTCCTGCGCCTAAACCTACTGTGGGTAGCAAAGCGCCTTTACGCACACGAATATCGTTTCTAGCAATTTCAATTTCTTGTAACGTAATGGCTAATTCTTGGTTGTTTTGTAAGGCTACGTCAATTAAATCAACCAGGTTTTTATCCTTAAAAAAAGTATGCCATTGTAAGGTAGCCAATGTTGCAGTATCTTTAGAAGAAGTAAACGCTTCTGGAAGTGCAGCAGTAGAAGTTACCGGCTTAATATCAGGTGCTTTACAGCTAATTACCGCTAGACATACGCCTAGCGGAATAGCATATTTAGTAAAATTTAATTTAATCATTGTTATTAATTTCTTCAGTTAAAGGATTTTCGTCTTCGTTTTTAATGAATTTCACTTTTTCAGAAATTCTTCCAAATAGGTAATACAAACCAGGAATAATTAATACTCCACAAACCGTTCCTATCAACATTCCACCAGCTGCTGCAGAACCTAATGTTCTATTTCCAATTTTACCTGGATCAGAAGCCAAAGCTAAAGGTATTAGACCTGCGATAAAAGCAAAAGAAGTCATCAAAATAGGACGAAAACGCACTTTGGCGCCTTCCATAGCAGCATCAATAATTGAGGCTCCTTGACTATGTTTTTGGGCAGCAAATTCTACAATCAAAACAGCATTTTTACCCAAGAGACCAATGAGCATTACAAAGGCAACTTGTGCATAAATATTATTAGCCAAACCAAATAATTTTAAGAATAAGAAAGCACCAAATATTCCTGCGGGTAATGATAAGATGATTACCAATGGTAGAATAAAACTTTCATATTGCGCAGCAAGAACTAAATAAACAAATCCAAGACAGATTAGAAATATATAAAGCGCTTCGTTTCCTCTAGCTACTTCATCTGCAGAAATACCCGCCCAATCAATTCCAAAACCTCTTGGTAGTGCTTCTTCGGCTACTTTTTTAACCACTTCAATAGCAGTACCACTACTATACCCAATTGCAGGAGCACCACTTATTTCAGCAGCATTGTACATATTATGTCTTGTTATTTCAGACAATCCATATACTTTTCTCATGGTCATAAACGCAGAAAAAGGTACCATTTCATCACGGTCATTTTTAACATATAATTTTAAAATATCCTCAGGCAAAGCTCTATATTCAGGCGCTGCTTGGACTATAACTTTATATTGTCTATCGTATTTAATAAAGTTAGTCTCATAATTACTCCCCACTAATGTTGATAATGTATTCATAGCATTTTCGATACTTACCCCTTTTTGCTGTGCAAGATCGTTATCGATATCAAGGATGTATTGAGGAAAACTAGCACTATAAAAAGTAAATACTGACGAAAGTTCTGGGCGTTTTTTTAATGTAGCCACAAATTCTTTACTTACCGTTTCCATTTTTTTATAATCTCCAGAACCTGATTTATCTAACAATCGTAATTCAAAACCACCTGCAGCACCATAACCTGGAACGGCTGGAGGTTGGAAAAATTCAATGGTGGCGCCAGGAATATTTTTAGCTTGTTCTTCTAACTCTTTAATAATTTCCTCAACATTTTTATTTCGTTCATGCCAATCTTTTAAATTAATCAAACAAGTTCCCGTATTAGCACCTGTTCCTTCAGTTAATATTTCATATCCTGCAAGAGCAGAAACAGATTGTACCCCTTCTATTTTTTCGGCTACTTTTTGTAATTTTTCGGCCACTTCATTCGTTCTTTCTAATGAAGACCCTGGAGGAGTTTGAATAATTGCATAGAACATTCCTTGATCTTCTCCCGGAATGAATCCAGAGGGTAAGCTATTATTGATAAAAAATATACCAGTACAAAAAACTAATAAAACTCCAATAGATAGTGTTCTTCTATTAATAAATAAGGTTAAAATTTTTAAATAATTAGAAGTCAGATTATTAAATCGATGATTGAATTCATCTAAAAATCGATTTACTAAATTCTTTGGGCGAACAACTCCGTGATTATTTTTAAGCATTATAGCACACAATGCAGGAGTTAACGTTAAGGCGACAATTCCGGAAAGTATGATGGCCGTTGCCATTGTGATTGAAAATTGACGGTAAAATATACCAACAGGCCCCGACATGAATGCCACGGGAATAAAAACCGCTGCCATTAAGAAGGTTATTGCTATTATGGCACCTCCAATTTCTGACATTGCTTTTTTAGTAGCTTTTCTAGCAGAAAGATGTTCCTCTTCCATTTTGGCATGGACTGCTTCAATTACCACAATCGCATCATCTACAACAACCCCAATTGCTAATACCAGTGCAAAAAGCGTTATTAAATTTATTGTGATACCAAATAATTGCATAAAGGCAAAGGTTCCAATTAAAGAAACTGGAACAGCTATTGCTGGAATCAAAGTAGAACGCCAATCGCCAAGAAATAGAAATACGACTAATCCAACTAAAATAAAAGCTTCAACCAAGGTATGAATTACTTTATCAATAGAAGCATCTAAAAATTTAGAAACATCATAACTGATTTCATAATCCATTCCTTTAGGAAACGATTTTTTTAATTCTTCTAATTTTGCTTTAACATCTTTGATAACTTGACTAGCATTACTACCATACGATTGTTTTATAGAGATGGCAGCTGAAGGTTTTCCGTCTATACTGGAATAAATATCATACATAGAACTTCCAAACTCAATATCGGCAACATCTTTCAATCGAAGTAATTCTCCATCAGGGTTAGCTCTAACTACGATATTTCCATATCCCTCTTTTGTTGTGTACCTTCCTTTGTATTTTAGTACATATTCAAAAGCTTGCGATCGTTTGCCTGAACTTTCTCCTGTTTTACCTGGCGAAGCTTCTAAACTCTGATTACTCAGTGACTCCATGATTTCATCGGCCGATATCTTATAGGCTAACATTCGATCTGGTTTTAACCAAATTCGCATTGCATAATCTCGGTTTCCTAAAATATCTGCAAATCCAACTCCGTTAACACGTTTTAAATCGGAAAGGATGTTAATGTCCGCATAATTATATAGGAATTTCTGATCAGCACTTTTATCGTTACTAAATAAATTGACATATAAAAGCATATTAGGTTCTTCACGGGTAATTTTCAGACCTTCCCTAACAACTAATGGAGGTAGTTTGTTAATCACAGAAGCAACCCTATTTTGAATATTAATAGCCGCTTGATTAGGATCTGTTCCTAAATTAAATACCACTTGAACAGAAGCTTCCCCATCATTTCCTGCATCAGATGTGATGTATTTCATACCAGGAACTCCATTAATAGCTCTTTCTAATGGAATAACAACCGCTTTTACCATTAATTCTCCATTAGCTCCAGGATATGCCGCAGTAATATTTACTTTTGGAGGCGATATAGATGGAAATTGAGTTACGGGTAAACCTGTTATTGCTAGCACTCCCAAAAAAATAATAACAAGGGATATTACTATTGACAATACGGGTCTTTGTATAAATTTATTAAACATGAATTTTGTATTTTAATAATTAATCTATTCTGCTTTCAATTTCAAATGAGCAAGAACGTCTAAAGGTTTTTGATACAAATAATTAATCTTATCACCATCATTTACTTTTTGAACGCCTTCTAGCAAAATTTTATCAGATTCTTCAATACCACTTTGTATCACATAAAGATCTGGTAATTCTCCCTTAATTTTAATTTCTCTCGACTTAACAACCTTGTTTTTATCTACAACAAAAACATATTTTTTATCTTGAATTTCGTAAGTTGCTTTTTGAGGAATAATTAATGTATTTTTCACTGGAACTGTCATTACTACTTTACCTGTTTGTCCATTTCGTAATAATTTTTCAGAATTAGGAAAGCTTGCTCTAAAAGCAATATTTCCTGTTTCATTATCGAATTCACTTTCTATTACCTCTATTTTCCCTTTGTATCTAAAAAGTTCATTATTTGCTAAACGCAAATTGATAGTATTACTTCCCCGCGTATTTTTATTGGTTTCATATTCCAAATATTCAGGTTCAGACACATTGAAGTAGGCAAACATTTTACTATTATCAGAAAGACTTGTCAATAATTCACCTTCATCAATTAGGCTTCCTAATTTTTTAGGAATACGATCAATTGTTCCAGAGAAAGGCGCTCTAATCTCAGTGAATGATAAATGTAACTTTGCTAAGGCTACCTCTGCTCTAGCTTGCTCTAATTTAGCTTGTGCCATGGCTTGTTCATTTTTAGAAACTACATTTTTATCTGCCAAAGTTTTGGCATTTTGCAATTCTATTTCGGCAGCTTTAGCTTCTGATTGTGCTTTTAATAATTCCGCTTCATAAATTTTTGGCATGATTCTGAATAACAACTGACCTGTTTGTACAAATTGTCCTTCATCAACATAAATATTTTGCAAAAAACCTTTTTCTTGTGCTCTCAATTCGATGTTTCTAATCGAACGTATTTGAGTAACATACTCCTTAGTAAATGAAGTATCAATTCGTACAGGATTAGTTACACTGTACTTTTCTTCTTCTTCTCGAGTTTCTTTTTTTTGGTTGCAACTTAAATTGCATAACAAGGCTATAAAGCCAATGAATAAGGCTATTCTCTTCATGGGTAAAATAAAATTAAATGTTTTTAAATGTAAAAAGACAGACTCTCAAAACAAGAAATCCAAACGTTTACTAGACGATATAAAGTATTCAATGCTAAAAAAGCATTACGTAACAATTAATTGGACTAATTACTATTTAAGAATCTAAAGGTTTTTTTTCAAATCCTTAAAACCTTATTTTTAAGGTAAATAGGTGTAGAGAACGGAGCTACAAAAAGGGTAGAAAAATTTCCTTTCTGGCGATAATTTGATTGAAACAAGATCGCAGAAATAGAGCTCCAATTATCAAAACAAGAGTTTTGTGCTAAAAAATTAGATTGAAAATCCGAAGAATCATCATTACTATGACAATCCTCTTCTAATTCAATGTCAGTAAATTCAAAAACAGAAAGATTTGTGTTTTCTTTTGATTTGTATTGCTGTAACAGATTTTGTTGAAAATTAGTAACAATAGAATGAGTTAAAGGCAACTTACTTGCCCCAACAGCAAAGTTATTTTCGTAACCTAATAGAAAAAAATATAGCGATATGAAAAATGATAGTATTCTCATTGGGACAAAATTAACCAAAAAAAGTAATCAAAATACGATTTTATATTTTTTATAACATCCTGAAATAACATTAAAAAAAAAACTTAATTTATTATGAAGTTTTTGTTTTACAAAAGGAGAATAGTACTTTTGGAATCTATACAAAATACAAATGGCACGATTCAAAGAAAATGATTTACCAAAATCAAAAATTACTTTAAGCGCACTTCAAAAAGCGGTATTAATTTTTCAATATTCAGGAAAACACCGTTGGAAATTTTATGTGGGTTTACTGTTTTTATTATTAACAGGAGGTACTGCTTTGGCTTTTCCAAAATTGATGGGTTTATTAGTGGATTGTGTCAAAAATAAAGACAATGCACAAGCTAATTTTATTGCGTTAAGTTTAGTAGGTATTTTATTCATGCAATCTATTTTTTCCTTTTTTAGATTGTCTTTGTTTGTCAATTTTACAGAAAACACTCTAGCTAATCTTCGTTTGGCTTTGTATAGCAATTTGGTGAAACTTCCCATGTCTTTCTTTTCTCAAAAACGTGTAGGAGAATTGAACAGCCGCATCAGTTCAGATATTACCCAAATCCAAGATACTTTAACATCCACAATTGCCGAATTTTTAAGACAATTCATTTTAATAATTGGGGGAATTACTTTATTAGCTACAGAAAGCCTAAAACTAACACTTTTAATGTTATCAGTAGTTCCTTTAGTAGCTATAGCCGCAGTGATTTTTGGCCGATTTATTAGAGGATATTCTAAAAAAGTTCAAGATAAAGTTGCCGAAAGTCAAATTATTGTAGAAGAAACCATGCAAGGAATCAGTATTGTAAAAGCATTTGCTAATGAATGGTACGAAATTGAACGCTATAAAACGAAAATAAAAGAAGTTATTCAAATTGCAATAAAAGGCGGAAAATACCGTGGCTACTTTGCTTCTTTCATCATTTTTTGCCTTTTTGGTTCCATTGTAGCGGTAGTTTGGTACGGTGTGCAATTGAGTATTGCTGGCGAAATGAGTGTAGGACAATTAATTACGTTTGTTTTATATTCTACTTTTGTAGGGGCGTCTTTTGGAGGTATTGCCGAATTGTACGCACAAATTCAAAAAGCAATTGGTGCTACTGAACGTGTTTTTGAATTATTAGAGGAAAACCCCGAAACGATTAATACTATTACTCCTACTGCTATTGAAAAAATTAATGGTAATGTTAGTTTTAAAAATGTAGCTTTTCATTACCCATCTAGAAAAGAAATGAAGGTACTGAAGGGCGTTAATTTTACCGCTCAATTTGGACAAAAAATAGCCATTGTAGGACCAAGTGGCGCTGGAAAATCAACAATAGCTTCACTTTTATTACGTTTTTATGCTATTGAAGAAGGTAGTATTGAAATTGACAATAAAAATATTTATGATTACGATTTAGAGCAGCTCCGTGGTAATATGAGTATTGTGCCTCAGGATGTTATTTTGTTTGGCGGAACTATTCGAGAGAATATTGCCTACGGAAAACCTAATGCTACCGAAGAAGAAATTTTGGCTGCAGCCCAACAAGCCAATGCTTATAATTTCATTGAAAGCTTTCCTGAAAAATTAGATACTTTAGTGGGTGAACGCGGTGTGAAATTATCTGGTGGTCAAAGACAACGCATCGCTATAGCAAGAGCATTGTTAAAAAACCCAAGTATCTTAATTTTGGACGAAGCCACTTCTTCTTTGGATAGCGAAAGTGAAAAACTAGTTCAAGAAGCACTCGAAATATTAATGGAAGGAAGAACAAGTATTATTATTGCACATCGTTTATCTACGATTCGTTCTGCTGATCAAATTTTAGTTTTGGACCAAGGTATCATAGCCGAACAAGGTACTCATCAAGAATTGATAACTCTAGAAAATGGGATTTACAAAAATTTGAGTAATTTACAGTTTAGTAACTCTTAAATAAAAAAGCCATTCTTGTGAATGGCTTTTTATTACAAACTTTTTCTTCTATTTCTTTCCGTTTTTATCATCGATAATTCGCGACTAGTTTGACCCGCTACCGACGTATTTTCTTCAGCACGACGAATTAAATACGGCATCACATCTTTAACAGGGCCAAAAGGCAAATATTTAGCCACATTATATCGATGAGCCGCTAAGTTATAACTAATATTATCACTCATTCCGTATAGTTGCCCAAACCAAATGCGTTCATCATTGGTTTTAATACCTTTTTCTTGCATTAAATTCATCAAAGTATACGAACTTAGTTCATTGTGGGTTCCCGCAAAAATCGCCATAGTTTCTATATGCTCTAACATATATAGAATCGCTGCATCATAATTTTTGTCGGTCGCTTCTTTTGAAGCACATATAGGTGTCGGATATCCTTTTTCTTCTGCTCTTGCATTTTCCTTTTCCATATACGCACCACGTACTATTTTCATTCCGATATAAAATCCTTCTTGTTTCGCTTTTTCATGCAATTTTTTCAAATAATCCAAACGATCCCAACGGTACATTTGCAAGGTGTTAAAAACAATTGCTTTTTCTTTATTGTACTTTTGCATCATTTGAGCAACCAAATCATCTGCAGCATCTTGCATCCAACTTTCTTCAGCATCAATTAACAAAGCAACATCTTTATAATGAGCGGTTTTACAAACCAAATCAAAACGGTCTACTACTCTAGCCCATTCTTCTTTTTCTGCTGAAGTTAACGTTTCTTTTGCTCCCACTTTTTCGTATAAATCCAATCGACCTAATCCCGTTGGTTTAAAAACAGCAAAAGGAATGGCTTGGCGTTCTTTGGCAAATTCAATAGTCTTTAATGTCATTGCCAATGCGGCATCAAACTGTGCTTCTTCTTCTTTTCCTTCTACAGAATAATCCAATACAGATGAAACTCCTTTAGTAAACATTTTATCTACAACTGAAAGGCAATCGTTCTCGTTAACACCGCCACAAAAATGATCAAAAACCGTAGCTCTAATTAAGCCTTCTACCGGCAAATGTGCTTTGATGGCAAAATTAGTTACCGCTGTTCCGATGCGGACAAGAGGTTCATTATCAATCATTTTGAATAAAAAATAGGCTCTATCTAACTCCGTATCACTTTTTAAAGCAAAGGCAATTTGTGTATTATTGAATATATTTTCCATTAATTGTTATATTTTTTTACAAATATAGAGAGAGTTTTCAATACTATTAATCAAAAAATCCCTTATTTTGCGTTCTTAATTAAAACAACACAATGCAAACAATTCAAGCTAACAATTATCCCGTTCATTTCAATGAAAAAGGCTATGAAGCCTTAAATTCTCATTTGAAAGCAACTAAGTATTCTAATCTGTTTATTATTACAGATAGTAATACAAACGACTTTTGTTTGCACAAGTTTTTGCCTTACTTAGAAACAGATTTGTCTATTGAAATTATCGAATTTGAAGCTGGGGAAATCAATAAAAACATTGATACCTGTATCGAAATTTGGAAAGTCTTAACCGAATTAGGCGCTGACAGAAAAAGTTTAGTCATCAATTTAGGTGGTGGTGTTGTAACTGATTTGGGAGGTTTTGTAGCCTCAACCTTTAAAAGAGGTGTTGACTTTGTTAACATTCCTACTACTCTACTTTCGATGGTAGATGCTTCTGTAGGCGGAAAAACAGGAGTGGATTTAGGTAATTTGAAAAACCAAATTGGAGTAATCAATGTTCCGTTAATGGTTTTAATTGATACGCAATATCTTGAAACGGTTCCTCAAAACGAAATGCGTTCTGGTTTAGCCGAAATGTTGAAACACGGTTTGATTTTTGACAAAAACTATTGGGAACAATTTTTAGACTTAAACAGCATTGACTTTACTGATTTAGATGAATTAATTCATCGCTCCGTTGCAATTAAGAATGAAATTGTGATGCAAGATCCTACGGAGAAAAACATTCGTAAAGCTTTGAATTTCGGACATACATTAGGACATGCAATTGAGGGCTACTTTCTAGAAAATGCAACTAAAACCACATTACTTCACGGTGAAGCAATTGCCATTGGAATGATTTTAGAAAGTTATATTTCATGGCATAAAAATTTAATCTCTGAAACGGAGTACCATCAGATAAAATCGACAATAAAATCCATTTATGACGACATTACTTTTGAAGAAAATGACATTCAACCGATCCTTGATCTGTTAATTCATGATAAGAAAAATGAATTTGGTACTATTCAATTTGCTTTAATCGAAGGAATTGGCGCAATAAAAATCAATCAATTAGTTGATAATGAATTGATTATTAGTGCTTTCCAAGACTACAAGTCGTAATCTTTTTTTTAGCAAAAAGGATTGCATTTCGTATATATATTTTTATACATTTGCCTCGATGAAAACGAATCAAAATACAATGTACTTCAAGCTAAACAGCTCCTTAGGTGACCATCCTTCTTTAAGAATATGGAAACGCTTAAATGCTTTCAAAGGAAGTATTAGTTTTGACATTTTCCAGTATTTAAAAGCCGAAAATGAAAAACTTCAAATTGTGTATGCTAATATTAGAGTTTGAATTTTAGTTTAATTGTTATTTCAACTTTATTTAATCTAAAATTTTGACAGCTAAATGAATACAAAATATTTCGACTTAATCAATCAAACCTATTACTTCCCTCAAGAAGAATTTACTTTAAACAAAGATAACCTCCAATTTCACAATATTGATTTGATGAAATTGGTGGAACAATACGGAACTCCATTAAAATTTACCTACCTACCTCAAATTTCCAATAACATTAACAAAGCCAAAGCTTGGTTTCGTAAATCAATGGAAAAAAACAAATACGAGGCCAAGTATTACTATTGTTATTGTACCAAAAGTTCTCATTTTGAATATATTATGAATGAGGCTTTCAAAAACAATATTCATATTGAAACGTCATCTGCATTTGATATCAATATTGTGGAAAATCTTTTGGAAAATGGTAAGATTAACAAAAGTACGTACGTTATTTGTAATGGTTTCAAAAGAGATCAATATGTTGAAAATATTGCTCGATTAATTAATACAGGTCACAAGAATACAATTCCAATTATTGACAATTACGAAGAACTAGATTTACTTCAATCACAAATAAAAGGAAAATTTAAAATTGGCATCCGTATTGCCGCTGAAGAAGAGCCTAAGTTTGAGTTTTATACTTCGCGTTTAGGAATTGGATACAAAAACATTGTGCCTTTCTATAAAAAAGAAATCAAGGAAAATAAAAAATTGGAACTGAAAATGTTGCACTTTTTTATTAATACAGGAATCAATGATAATGCTTACTACTGGAACGAATTGGTAAAATGTATCAAAGTATATGTAGCCTTGAAAAAAGAATGTCCTTCATTGGATGGATTGAATATTGGTGGTGGTTTTCCTATCAAAAATTCGTTGACATTTGAATACGATTACCAATACATGATTGACGAAATTATCAATCAAATTAAAATTGCTTGTGATGAAGCAGAGGTAGCTGTTCCTAATATTTTTACTGAATTTGGTTCTTTTACCGTTGGCGAAAGTGGTGGTGCGATTTACCAAATTTTGTATCAAAAACAACAAAATGATAGAGAAAAATGGAATATGATTGACTCGTCTTTCATCACTACACTACCCGATACTTGGGCAATTAACAAGCGTTTCATTATGCTCGCTGTGAATCGTTGGAATGATACCTATGAAAGAGTTTTATTAGGTGGTTTGACTTGTGATAGCGATGATTATTACAATTCAGAGCAAAACATGAATGCTATTTATTTGCCAAAATACAATAAAGAAAAACCACTTTATATTGGTTTTTTCAATACGGGTGCATACCAAGAAACTATTGGAGGTTACGGAGGATTACATCACTGTTTGATTCCACAGCCCAAACACATTTTGATTGACCGAGATGAAAATGGCATCTTGGCAACCGAAGTATATTCAGAACAACAAACTTCGGACGATGTTTTAAAAATATTAGGTTACAACAAAAAATAATTATACACACAAAAAGAGATTTAAAAATTTGTTATATTTGATTCAACCGTCAACTGTAACTTTTGATTTTTAAATAGTAAATTTTAAAAAATGAGTAAAGGACCAATCAGTCAGTTTATTGAAAAGCATTACTTGCACTTTAATTCTGCATCTTTAGTTGATGCTGCAAAAGCTTACGAACAGCAATTAGCCAATGGAGCCAAAATGATGGTGAGCATGGCTGGAGCTATGAGTACCGCTGAAATCGGAAAAATTTTCGCAGAAATTATTCGTCAAGACAAAGTGCAAATCATTTCTTGTACAGGAGCCAATCTTGAAGAAGATATCATGAACTTAGTAGCGCACTCTCATTATGAAAGAGTACCTCACTACCGTGATTTGACACCACAAGACGAATGGGATTTATTAGAAAGAGGATTGAATCGTGTAACTGACACTTGTATCCCAGAACACGAGGCTTTCCGTCGTTTACAAAAACATATTTATAAAATTTGGAAAGACGCTGACGATAAAGGAGAACGTTATTTTCCACATGAATTTATGTATAAAATGTTACTTTCTGGTGTTTTAGAAGAATACTATGAAATTGACTTGAAAGACAGTTGGATGTACGCCGCTGCTGAAAAAAACTTACCTATTATTGTTCCAGGTTGGGAAGACAGTACTATGGGTAATATCTTTGCTTCTTATGTAATCAAAGGAGATTTAAAAGCCTCTACTATGAAGTCTGGAATTGAGTACATGACTTTCTTAGCCGATTGGTATCCAAAAAATAGTGCTAATGGAATTGGATTCTTCCAAATTGGTGGAGGAATTGCTGGGGATTTCCCTATTTGTGTAGTACCAATGTTGTACCAAGATATGGAAATGCATAACATTCCATTCTGGAGCTATTTCTGTCAGATTTCAGATTCTACAACCAGTTACGGTTCGTACTCTGGAGCTGTTCCAAATGAAAAAATAACTTGGGGTAAATTAGACATCAACACTCCAAAGTTCATTATTGAATCGGATGCTACAATTGTAGCACCTCTAATTTTTGCTTATTTATTAGACCTATAGAATATATCCCAATTTATGAAAAGAGTAATTGTTGACTACGCTAAACTTACCAATGAAATTTTAAACTTGTTAGTCGAAAAATTTCCTGATGGTTATGATGATTCAGATGTTATTCGTTTTAAAAATGCAAAAAACGAATTAGTTGAAGCAGTAGAAGTAAGAACAGATGATACTATTTATTTAGTTAAAGTAAGTACAAAACTTTCTGACAGAATTGAAAACTATGATGAAGATGATGTAATTATCGACGAAGTGGTAGCGCCAATCAAAGGACTTGAACTAGACGAAGACGATAGTGATGAAGAATCAGAAGACGATAATCTAGATAAACCAGACAGCGATTCGGAAGATGGAGATGATGACGATGATGATAATGACTTTGAAGATATCGCAGACGACGAAGAGGAGGATGACGAATAATTATTAATTCACTACTACACAAAAAAGGCTACCTATTTTCATAGATAGCCTTTTTTAGTTTGCATTTTTTCTTACAAATAACGTTCCTCAAATACTTTTTGATGTTGTTTTTGATGCCCGATTAACATAAAACCAATAGCTCTAACAGAAATAGCATGCTCCGAAGCAACTCCTACTCTCTTTAATTGTTCTTCAGAAAAACTTTTAAAAAGTAACAAATTGGAATGCCTTACCGCTGATAATTCTGTTAGCAAACTCTGAAGACTTCTTAAATTTCCTTCTGTATTATTGGCAAATAAATTCTCATCGAATCCAGGAAGCGGAGTTGAATCATTTCTAGAAATTCGCAAAGCACGATAGGCAAAAATTCGTTCCGTATCAATAATGTGCTGAATTATTTCTTTGATAGTCCATTTTCCTTCAGCATACCGATAATCAAATTTATCCATTGGGATATTTTGCACAAACCGAATAAAATCATGCAAACAAATCTCTAACTCTTCAATCAAATCAACTTCGCCTGCCGCTTTGATATAAGTAGCGTTAAATGTTGAATATTCATTTTCGGATAATTGGCTTGTTTTCATATCAATGAATTAAGCTGAGTTTCTACTTGCATTAGTATTTCCAAAAAGCGAACGAGTTACAATTTTTTCGTATACCTTAATCAACTTTTCATCTGGATTTTTTTGTTTCATCAACTCATTGATTCGAGTTAATCCGTATTGCTGTATTGTCAACAATGGCAATACAATACGCTCTCTTATATCAATAGACGCTTTACCATCTGGATAGTTCTCCATTAACTCTTTGTGTCCTGCTATTTTTAATAACAAACGTTTGGTTTCCAAAAATTCATTATAAATAATTTGCCAAAATTCGCCAAACTCAGGATCCTTACTCATGTAAGCCGTCAAAGGGAAAAATGATTTAGCCAATGACATCATACTATTTTCTAACAAAGTTTTAAAGAACAATGAACCATCATACAGATTTTGAACTTTATCCCATTGATTGGTATCTTCAAAATATTTTAAAGCAGTTCCAACACCGAAAAATCCAGGAACATTTTGTTTCAACTGACTCCATGAACCAACAAAAGGAATCGCTCTTAAATCAGCAAAATCTAAATTTTCAGACTTACTTCTTTTTGACGGACGGCTACCTATATTAGTTTTAGCATAGTATTTCAAAGTACTCATCTGTTCTAAGTACGGGATGAATTTAGGGTGATTTTTAAAGCTTAAATATTTCTCATACCCTAACTCAGCTAATTGATCTAAAATCTTTTTTTCATCAAGGGTTAACTCATTCCTTCCTCTAGCGAATACCTGATTAGTAACACCTGCACTTAACAAATTTTCTAAGTTATGACGACAAGAGTCTAAAGTACCAAAATTAGAACTAATTGTTTGTCCTTGAACAGTAACTTGAATTTCATTATTCTCTATATTTGGACCTAAAGAAGCATAAAATTTATGTGTTTTCCCTCCACCTCTTGCAGGAGGCCCTCCTCTACCATCAAAGAAGATAACCTTAATTCCGTATTTTCTTGAAATTTCAGTTAACGATTCTTTTGCTTTATAAATACTCCAATTCGCCATTAAATATCCACCATCTTTAGTTCCATCAGAGAAACCTAACATAATGGTTTGTTTTTTATTTCGAGTTTCTAGATGTTTTGCATACGAAGGATTAGTATATAACTTTTCCATTATTTCATGTGCATTCTGTAAATCATCAACTGATTCAAAAAGAGGAATAATATCTACTGTAGGTAAATCCCAATCACTTAATTTAAATAATGCAAAAGTCTCCATCACATTTAGAGCACTTTCATTATTACTAATAATATAACGATTTGATCCAAATTCGCCATTATTTTTTTGTATTGTTTTGATGGCTTGGATAGAACCTAATGTTGAATTTGTCATTTCATTTTCAAAATCTTCAGGATTTAAATTTCCAGAAACATTAGATAAAATGTTTATTTTTTCGCTTTCGGAAAGCTTAAAATAATTGGTTGGAAATACATTGGTCCCTGATTGTATATAGAAATTCACAACATCCTTAAAAACAGCGTCATGAACTTTGCTATTTTGACGAATATCTAAAGTTGCAAAATGAAACCCAAACAAATTTACTTTGATTAATAATGCATCTAATTGATCTACATATAGCGACTGATGTTGTTCAACAATTATGGTTCTAATCCTTTTTAATTGAGAAATAAATTCGTCAAGCGTGATAAAAATTTCACCTTTAGAATAAAAAACAGATCGATACAATTTTTGCTCTAACTCTGATACCAAAATATCTACACCCGAAAATGTTAATTTTCGTTTCAAGCGCCTCATCTCAACATAATAACATTTTAAGATAGAGGTTCTCAAACGATCAGCTACTTTTAAGGTAATGTCAGTAGTTACAAAAGGATTTCCATCTCGGTCTCCACCTGGCCAAAATCCTAGTTTTATCAATGGATTTTTAATAGAGTTACCATTAAATAAATTCTTCTCTAGATAATGAACCATTTCTCCTGCTGTTTCATAAAAAACATTTTCTAGATACCAAACTAAACTAACGGCCTCATCATATGGATTTGGTTTTTCATTTTGGATGAAAGGGGTCTTTCCTAATTGTGCTAATAATTGCTTAATTCCTAATAAATTATTTTCGCGAATTGCCGCAGTCAAATCATTGATAATTCCCAAAACAGCCCCTGGATAAAATTGTGTTGGATGCGCTGTCAATACAGTTCTAACATTAAAATTTTCAAGAAACTCTATTAATTCTTCTTGACTATTTTTATCATCTGCTTTCTCTTTAATGTCGCGCAAAGAACCTCTTCCTTCCATATTGTTTACCGCAGAAAAAGCAGCATCTTCAATAGCATCAAAAAGCACAATTTGTCTTTCAATGTATTGAATAAAACGAAACATCAAATCAATTTTATCGGATTCAGAATCAGTATGCAAATATTTTTTTGCAAAAAATTCCACGATCTCTCCTGGAGTTTCTTGTTTTTTAAAACCTGTTTCACATACTTCAGTGAATAAAGGCAACAAAACGCCAGTATTGTCAATAGAATCAAATGGTAGTGTAATAAAAACACTATTATAAATATGATATTTTGACAGAACATCTTGATTAAAACGTTCAATTTTAGGAAGGGTATACATGGTTTAAGTAGTAGTTAGTTGTTGTTTTATAATTCATTTGACATAAAAAAACCCCAAGCAGTAACTTGAGGTTATATATTATATAGCATCAAGCATTACATGTTTTTAAAAATTGTATGCATCAAACGCTTCTTGTCATTAATACTTTCTTCCAATGAAATCATGGTTTCAGTTCTATAAACTCCATCAATATCATCAATCATGAAAATCACATCTTTTGCGTGTTTAGTATCTTTAGCTCTAATTTTACAGAAGATATTGAATTTACCTGTGGTTACAGAGGCAACTGTTACAAAAGGAATTTCATTAATTCGTTCTAAAACAAATTTAGTTTGAGAAGTATTGTTTAAAAATACACCTACATAAGCAATAAAAGAATATCCTAATTTATCATAATCAAGTACTAAAGATGAGCCCATAATGATACCTGCATCTTCCATTTTTTTAACTCTTACATGGACTGTACCTGCAGAGATCAATAATTTTTTAGCAATATCCGTAAATGGAACTCTAGTATTATCAATCAACATATCTAAAATCTGGTGATCTACTTCATCTAAACGAAACTTACTCATAATTTTCTCAATTAATATTATTAATTAACTAAAACAAAGAATAAAAATATACATAAAAATCAAACAATGGAGGATATTATTATTTTTTTATCAATCCATTAACAAATTTTATATTATTTAAATAAAAATTGGCCTTTTGATCTAATTTAGGTATAGCATCATAATCATCCGTATACATAGCTCCTTGAGCATCATATTCTACATGACCAAAACGATTTTCTAAATCTTCTATTTGATTAATGTAAGCATTAAAACAAATCTGATCGTCAATCAATTCTTCTTTGTATTGTGATGCAAAATTGATGATTTTTTCCTTACCGTCATAATTTATTTTGACATTTTTATACAAAAAATCACAAAAAACAGGATTATTTTGTGAAATATTCAAATATTCTTCGATTCTATTAGTAACTATATCGTTTTCGCTAATTATATTAAAAGCTGAAATTAATGAAATAAATACATATTTTCGAGTTTGTTCTCTTTCATAATCATTTGGAAAATGACCGGCTTCAAATAAAATGGTAGCTACTCCTAAATACTGAAATGTATCTCCAATACAATTGATATTGAATGAATCATCAAAACGACCTACTTGTCCTGGTATGAATTGTTGTAACACTTGATTAATTCCAGCAATTACATTAATAGCTTTCAATCTTGATTCATTAATTTCGCGTTCTTCATTATACGAAGGTGCTAAAAATGACATTGTAGCTGGTTTTCCTGTATTGGCCACTCCAAAAATAGTACGCTGATCATGAAGATTAAAACAAAAATCAGGTTTAAATCGCTCAAACGTAGCACGCAATACTTGACTTTCTGGCTGCGTTAGATCTTGAGAATCGCGATTTAAATCCACTCCATTTGCATTAGCTCGGGTGTACAAAGTGGCACCGTCAGGGTTTAGCATTGGAATCCAACAAAATGTAAATGTATTTAAAAAGTGCTTCGCTAAATCGGAACCACTATGTAATAAATTTAAAAAATCAAACAATCCTTTAGTAGTAGTGCTTTCATTACCATGCATTTGCGACCAAAGAAACACTCGGATTGCTCCTTGCCCAATTTGATATTGATAAATAGGTTTATCCAAAACTGATTGTCCAATAACCTGCAATTGGTTGTTGGTGTTTAATCGGTTTAAAATAGGCTCGATATGATTCAAGGTAATGTAACGACCTTGGATAGATTGTTCTTTATTTTGAACAAATACTTCTTCTAAATTCATAATTTATAATTTGCATGTAAAAGTAAACAACTTAATAGTAAAACATTTTTCTAATTTACCCGAAACCCATTTTCAGGTATTTTACCCTTTACCCCTACAAAGTGTTGGTTTAATAATTCTAAATCGGATTCTAAATTCCCTGATGGTAACAATGGTTGGCCAAATCGCACTTCTTTTTTTCCAAAATCAAAAGCAACTGGAATAATAGGAACATTCGCTTTCAAAGCGATATAATAAAACCCCGTTTTTAATTCGCTTACATATTTACGGGTTCCTTCCGGAGCTATTGTTAAACGGAAGACTTTTTTTGTAGCAAATAACGCCGCAATCGCATCTACTTTATTCAAGCCTCCTGACCTATCCAACGGAGCTCCTCCCATATATCTAAAATAATACCCAAACGGAAAACGAAACAATTCTTTTTTGGCAACAAAATTCATTTCAAGTCCAACAATCCCACGAGTAAATATGCCCAAATAAAAATCGTGCGCACTGGTATGGGGCAGCACCATCATCACACATTTTTTTATTTCTGGATTAATTGTTCCGACTATTTTCCAACCCATGATTTTGAAAAATAACCACTTATAGAATTGTTTCTTCATTCTTTTAAAATTTATTGCAAATAAAAACAATTAATATCTTATTTTTGAATAAATCCCCGCATATATGATTCGCAAACTCTTGAGCTATCTCTTTCCAATAACGATTTACAAAACCAAATCGAATTGGAGTAAATCAATCGAAGTTACTTGGGTTAATGGAGAATTAGTTATGGATTCCCAAAACACAAACTATTCTTATGGAAGTTTGCAACGCATTTTGAGACATGGATTAAAAAAGATTGGCTTTCGCCAAATCAAAAAAATGGATTCCATTTTAGTTTTAGGTGTAGCTGGAGGCAGTGTAATTAAGACATTAACTGATGAAATTCAGTATAAAGGAAAAATTACAGGTATTGAAATTGATACTGAAATAATAAAAATTGCAAATTCGTACTTCAACTTAGATCAAATCTCCAATCTAAATTTATTGAATACTGATGCGTTTGAATTTGTATTGCAAACCAAAGAGAAATACGATTTAATTATAGTTGATATTTTTCAGGATACTAAAATGCCTGCTTTTTTGTTTGAGATTTTTTTCACAGAAAGACTTTGTTCTTTACTTCAAAAGAAAGGGTTTATACTATTCAATACGATGATTTTAACAAAAAATGATACTTCAAGAAATGAAAAATATTGTTCTGAATTTTATCAACCTAATTTTAAAATAAAACGAATCCCTAAAGTTGAAATCCACAATGAATTAATCCTAATTGAAAACATAAATTAGTATTTTTTTTACTAACTTGTAGGTAACTATTTTTAGCACAAATGAGAAAAGCAGTCAAAAAATTATTTTTAGGAAAATCATCTAACGGAAAACAAGCTGAATTTGATCCAATTGAGAAAAGAATTCAAAACATAAAATCCATTTGGAATAATGATCATCAAGACGACAATGGTATAGAAAAGATTTTTCGTTTACTTCTTTCCTCCTCTCAATTACTATTTCCGGGTATTTATATCAAATATTTTTCTAGAAAAAAGGGGATTGAATACCAAGATTTAGCTACTGATTTTTATATCATACTCAAAGTGAGCTTTCCTATTGTGATTTTAGTAAATCAATGGCAACATTATCAATGGGTTATTGTACTGATGACCTATGTTTTTTTAGAAACCCTTTTTTACATTCCAACCTTAATTTTTGCTTCTGATTTATTTTCTAGACCACGTTCTTACAGAAGATCAATGTTGTTGTTGTTTTTCAATTATTTGGAAATTGTATTTGCATATGCAGTTTTCTACTCGTGTGGAAACTATTTAAACAAACCGTTTCAAAATTGGTTTGACGCAGTATATTTTAGTATTATCACTTCATCATCAATTGGTTATGGAGATTTCCATCCTGTAACCACTTTAGGAAAATTTTTAGTGAGTACACAAGCCTTGTTGTTCTTATTCTTTATTATCCTTTTTCTGAATTTTTTTTCAACTAAAGTTAAAAGTAAAGGGTATTTTGATCACGAAAACAACGAATAATTAAAGCATTTTTCGCGCTTTTTCTAAATCTTCGGGAGTATCAATACCAATGCCAACATGAGTAGTTTCTACCATTTTGATGCGTTTTCCAAATTCTAAATAGCGTAATTGCTCTAATTTTTCGGATGCTTCCAAGGATTTCATTGGCAAACTATAAAAATCTAATAGAGCCTGTTTTCTAAACGCATAAATACCGATGTGCTGAAAATAATGTGCTCCTACATTTTTTTCTCTTGGGTACGGAATTACAGAACGGGAAAAATACAAAGCATAACCATTTTGATCTACAACTACTTTTACATTATTGGGATTATTGATATCGGCTTCATTAGTAATTTCACGCATTACAGAAGCCAAATCCACTTGTCTAGCCGTATCTTCTTTGAAAACTTGAATAACTTTTTCCAAAGGATCCATATCAATAAAGGGTTCGTCACCTTGAATGTTGACTACAATATCAACATCTAAGTTTTGAACTGCTTCGGCAATTCGATCACTCCCCGACTCGTGTTCTTTAATACTCTTAATGGCTTTGCCCCCATTAGAAACAATTTCGTCAAAAATGATATCCGAATCAGTAACCACAAAAACATCATCAAATAGTTGTGTAGTAATAGCGGCTTCATAAGTTCGTAAAATGACTGTTTTTCCTCCCAAATCTTGCATTAATTTGGCTGGAAATCGTGTTGAGGCGTAACGTGCGGGAATGACGGCTATTATTTTCATATTTTTTTTAACTAGATAACAAATGTAGTTTATTTTTTGAGTTTGGTACTTTACTTTGTATTAGTCCACAAAACTTTCGTCTTTAAAACCAATCAAATACAATTTATTTTTAGCCCGTGTCATGGCAGTGTACAGCCAACGGATATAATCGGTATTGATTCCGTCAGGCAAATACGGTTGCTCAATAAAAACGGTGTTCCACTGCCCTCCTTGCGATTTGTGACAGGTTATTGCATAAGAGAATTTAACTTGTAACGCATTGAAATACTCGTTGTTTTTTACCTTCTGGAATTGCTTGAATTTGGTTTCACCTTCATAATCTTTCAGCACTTCTTGATACAAACGATTCGATTCTTCATAAGTCAATGAAGGCGACTCACTTTTAATGGTATCCAAAAGTAAAACGGTTTCAAAAGGCTTCTGATTTGGATAATCTACCATTCGGATTTTGACTTTAGCAAATTTAAAACTGTACAATTCTTGGATGCCAAATAGTTCCAACACTTCGATAATGTCGCCATTGGCAATAAAACCAGCTTCATCCGAATCTTTCAACCAAAAGTAATTGTTCTTTACCACCATTAAAAAGTCCCCTGTAGACAGTTCACTTTCTCGGTCTAATATTCGGGTTCGAATTTGTTCGTTGTATTGATTCGCGCGTTTATTGGAACGAACAATAAAAGCGGTATCTTCTATACTGTAATTACTGTACGCCGAATGAATCGCATCTTGAATATCATACCCATCTACCAAGCGAACAATATCTTTGAATTTACGAACATCAAATTGAAATTCGTCAATAAAACTATCTTTTAATAGTTCTCGAAGTTCGGTAGCATTAAATAAAATGCCAGAGTTTTCTTCCTGACGCATCACCTCGTCTAATTCAATTGATTCTATTTCTTTGTCATAATGTACAGCCAAAGTATGCGTATCTAAGGCAGGACTAACCTCTAAATTAACAGGAGGCAACTGAGCAGTGTCACCCAACAGAATCATTTTGCAATTGGTTCCCGAATACACATACGAAATCAAATCATCTAATAAAGAGCCATTCTCATATAATTTTGAATCGGAATTAACATCAGAAATCATCGAAGCTTCATCGACAATGAAAATAGTATTTTTATGTTTATTCGGTTGTAACGTAAAAGAGACTCCTCCTCCCGAAGATTTCTTTGGGAAGTAGATTTTTTTGTGAATGGTAAAAGCCGGCTTATCAGAATAATTAGCAATTACTTTGGCCGCACGCCCCGTTGGAGCAAGCAGAACATATTTTTTATTAATCGCAACTAAATTATTGACAATGGTAGCAATAACCGATGTTTTTCCTGTTCCTGCATATCCTTTCAGTACAAAAATGGTGTTGTTTTCCATTTCAGTTAAAAAAATAGCAATCTTTTGAAAAAACAAATCCTGTTTGTATGTAGGTTCAAACGGAAATTTTTTCTTTAAAAGACTGTAAAACAGGGAGGAATTCATTGGTGCTAATTTGACTGCAAAGTAAACAATTTAGAATTATAAAAATCAATTTCAAACTCAATAATCAAGGATAAATTATAATAGCAGAGTTTGATTTCTTTATTGCTTTTTGAAATTGCCATTGAAATTGATTTTTCGTATGTTTGCATTGTTGAAACCAATAGTATGAATACAAACATTACCGAAAAGAAATATAAAAAACTTTCCATTCAAGTTGCTTTGAACGGACTTTCTTTTTGTTGTTTTGACACGCTAAACAATACGATTACTTCATTTAATGAGGTACATTTTGACACCTTTCATAAGGCTACTAAAACCGAAGATTTGTTTGCGGATGCGTTTAGTGATTATCCTGAACTCAAAGAATCATACGATGAAATTCTGATTATACACAATAACAATTTATCCACTTTTGTTCCTGAACCGTTATTTGACGAAAACTTTTTAGGAAGCTATTTGCAATACAATACCAAAGTATTTGAAACTGATTTTTTTGCTTTTGACGAAATTGCCAATTGCCAAATGAATACGGTTTATATTCCGTATGTGAATATCAATAATTTTTTTATTGACCAATTTGGCACTTTTGAATACAAACATGCCAATACTATTTTGGTTTCTAAGTTGTTGATTGCTTCTAAAAACAATCCAGAGAAAAAAATGGTTGTACATATCAATTCAGGGCATTTTGAAATTATGGTGGTACAAAATCAAAAATTGTTGTTGTTCAACTCGTTTGACTACACTACTCCTGAAGATTTCTTGTATTACATTTTGTTTACAGCCGAGCAATTAGGTTTAAATCCAGAAGAATTCCCTTTGGAATTGATTGGTAAAATCGATACCGAAAGCGAGTATTACCAATTAGCTTATAAATATATTCGTAATGTGTCTTTAGTAGACGTAAGTGATTTACAAGCCAAAAATACTTTCTCAGAAGCAGAGAACAGAACCCATTTTATACTTTTCAATTCATGAGAATAATTTCGGGTAAATATAAAGGAAGACGACTATCTCCTCCCAAAAACCTTCCTGTTCGTCCTACAACCGACATGAGTAAAGAAGCCTTATTCAATGTGCTGAATAATCATTTTAATTTTGAAGGACTTAAAGTTTTGGACTTATTTTCGGGTACAGGAAATATCAGCTTTGAATTTGCCTCCAGAGGTAGTTTCCCAATTACTTCGGTAGATGGTGATTTTGGTTGTGTAAAATTCATCAAACAAATCGCAACCGAATTTGATTTTACTATTGCTGCTATCAAAAGTGATGTTTTTGCTTTTCTTGAAAAAAATAAAACTACTTACGATGTTATTTTTGCCGATCCTCCTTATGGTTTAGATCAAAAAACATTTGAAAAAGTAGTTACCCTAGTATTTGAAAAAGAACTTTTAGAAGAAGACGGCATGTTAATTATTGAACATTCTAAATACACTAAAATGGACCATTTGCCTCATTTTTCTTTTCAAAAAAGTTATGGTGGGTCTTTCTTTAGTTTTTTTGAGATTGCATCTTCTGAAGAAGATTAATTTTTCCTTACAAATAAAAAAAGCAGACCTATAAGCCGGATTCTGTCTCCGATAAACGGAGCCTTATCATTTATCTAGGACTTACATTACTGCAAGCCTCAAGCTATCTACCCTTCAGCAACGGACGAGAAGCCCTTAGATGCTGATATACTTGATATTTCACCGCATAGAGTTTACCTGGTTTCACTACAGCATTACCTGTACCTGCTTTCTGTTGCACTTGTCCTAATTCATCTCGAAATTTCGAGACCAACCGACGGGTGTTACCCGCTATGCTTCTCTGTGGTGTCCGGACTTTCCTCCCTTCGCAATGCGAACGGCGATAAGGCGGTCTGCGGTGCAAATTTACAATTTTATTTACCGTAATTCATAATTGATTGTATTAGTCTTTCATACTGCTAAAATTCAAATTCAGATTATTGTTAGTAAATTGGGGATAAGTCATCTTGTAATTAGAAAAAAGCTGTTGCTTTTTGAAAATTCATATCCTATATTTGCTTTCTAATACGTTTTCAATGGAACAATTTATTGTATCGGCTCGCAAATACCGTCCACAAACATTTAAAGATGTTGTGGGGCAAAAAGCCATTACTAGTACTTTGTTGAATGCCATCGAAAACAATCATTTGGCCTCTGCTCTTTTATTTACAGGGCCTCGTGGTGTAGGTAAAACTACTTGTGCGCGTATTTTGGCACGAAAAATTAACCAACCTGGTTATGACGACCCCAATGAAGATTTTGCTTTCAACGTATTTGAATTGGATGCTGCATCCAACAACTCAGTGGATGATATCCGAAACTTGATAGACCAAGTACGTATCCCACCACAAACTGGGCAATACAAAGTGTACATCATCGATGAGGTACACATGTTGTCTTCGGCAGCTTTTAATGCGTTTTTGAAAACATTGGAAGAACCGCCAAAACACGCTATTTTCATTTTGGCTACAACCGAAAAACACAAAATCATTCCAACGATTTTATCGCGTTGTCAAATATTTGATTTCAAAAGAATCACAGTTAAAGATGCTAAAGAGCATTTAGCCGATGTCGCTACAAGTCAAGGGGTACAATTTGAAGATGATGCCTTGCATATTATAGCTCAAAAAGCAGATGGGGCAATGCGTGATGCTTTATCAATTTTTGACCGAGTAGTTTCTTTTTGCGGCACCAATTTGACTCGTCAAGCGGTGACAGAGAATTTGAATGTTTTAGATTACGAAACGTACATTAATGTAACCGATTTGATTTTGGAAAACAAAATTCCAGAATTATTAGTTGCTTTCAATGAAATTCTAGCTAAAGGATTTGATGCTCATCATTTTGTTGCTGGATTGGCTTCGCACTTCAGAGATCTATTGGTTTCCAAGAATCCCGCTACTTTGTCTTTATTAGAAGTTGGAGAACAAGCACAGCAGATGTATGGTATTCAAGCTCAAAAATGTGATGCTAATTTCTTATTGAAAGGAATCGAAATTGCTAATGATTGTGATTTGAAATACAAAGTCAGTCAAAACCAGCGACTACTTGTAGAACTTTGCTTAATGCAATTGGCCTCCATCACTTTCGATGGAGAAAAAAAAAAGTTGAGCAATTTATAATTCCGCCTACTCATTTTAAAAATTCAGGCTATTCTATTGTTGAAGTTGTTAAAAATACTGAAACACAAGAAAAAACATTTGTTCCTTCGCCAGAAATTAAAGACGTAACTCCCCCCGAAGCGGTAATTGAAACTCCTAAACCTATTAGCGAACCAATAACTGAAGTAGCAAAACCTACTATTTCGGATGAATCAGAACCTAAAGTTTCGGCGCTGTCTTTATCGAGTATTCGTGCGAAAAAAGCATTGGAGGAAAACTCAAAAACCGTTGCAAAAGAGACACTTCATTTGCCTACAGAGCCATTCACAGAAACCGAAATGTTATTGCAATGGAATAAATATGCGCAACGTTTAGGAGATAAAGGTTATAAAATCATGGAATCTTTATTACTGATTAATGATCCCGTTTTGAATGGAACGCATATTACCATTGAATTGCCTAACGAAGGTTCAAAATTAGATTTTGAAAGCGAAAAATTAGGATTGTTGGGCTATTTAAAGGGACATTTGCACAACCACGACATTACTATTGAAGTAATTGTAAATGAAAGCTTTGAAAGCAAACGTAGCTTTAATGACCAAGATCGTTACAATCGTTTGCATCAAATTAATCCGAACATTGAATTGTTAAAATCAACATTCGGATTGGATATTACATAAGCGATTTTCTAAATTTTCCCGTAATACATTGCTTTAACAATTCCGTCTGCTAAACCAATTTTAGGAACATAAATGTTTCTAGCTCCACTCCATTTCATAGCATTCAAATAAATTCGTGTTGCCGGAAGAATTACATCGGCACGGTCTGAGTTCAAACCTAATTCAGCAATACGTTGTTCATACGTCAATGAATTTAAAAAAGCATATTGCGAATTAATATAAATATAAGACAATGGTTTTTCTTGAAGTTTTCCAGACATTTTGAATAACTTATTGATATTTCCTCCAGAACCAATTAAAGTAACCTCATCATATTCTTCAGTATGGGTTCGAATCCATTTTTCAATTTCATCCCAAACTACTTCGTGAACCATATTATTCAATAAACGAACCGTTCCGGCTTTAAATGATCTAGAAACAATCATTTTTCCGTTAGAAAACAAAGTAAATTCAGTGCTTCCTCCTCCTACATCAACAAAAAGATACGTTTGGTCTGTTTTTAATAAATGATGTAAATCAGTTGAAGCGATAATTGCAGCCTCTTTTTTGCCATCAATAATTTCAATTTTTACACCTGCTTTTTTCTTAATGATTTCAGTTACTTCTTTTCCATTATACGCTTCGCGCATTGCCGAGGTAGCAAAAGCTTTATACTGCTCTACTTTGTGTACTTTCATCAATAAACTGAATGCTTTCATCGCATCACACATTCTATCAATGTTTTCTTCTGAAATGGCTCCAACAGTAAACGCATCTTGTCCCAAACGAATTGGCACACGAACCAAAGAACTTTTACTAAATTGAGTTTCTTTACCGTCTTGTTCTACAATATTAGCAATAAGCAATCTCATGGCATTGGATCCAATATCGATTGCGGCGTATTTTCTTATTTTTAACATCAAAAATGATTAGTGGGTAAATTTATTTATGTTTTTAACGCTATTATACAGCCATTTCTGGTACGACTTTATTTTTATAATAGTTATACGTTTCTAATTGTGCTCTAAAAACAGGATTATTTCCTTTTTGTCTGTATTTATTATCTAATTTTTGAGAATGGAATCGGGCTTTTACATTTCCTTTCCAGCCCAAATCAAAATTATCAATTAATTCTTGTTTAATTTCTTCATCATAAATTGGGCATGTTACCTCAACTCTGCCGTCTAAATTTCTAGTCATAATATCAGCTGATGAAATATATACCTCAGTTTGACTTGCGTTACCAAAAATATAAATTCTTGAGTGTTCTAAATAATTATCTACAATACTGATAGCTTCAATATTTTCACTCATTCCTGGAACTCCAGGTATTAACGAACAAATTCCTCTTACTTCTAATTGAATTTTAACCCCTGCTCTACTTGCCTCATATAATTTATCAATCATTTCAGTATCAGAAAGACTATTCATTTTTAGTTTCATGTACGTCTTTCTACCTGCCAATGCATGTGAAATTTCTCTATCAATTAATTTATGGAAACGACTTCTTGTATAATGAGGAGAAACGATTAAATGTTTGTATCGATGTACTCTATAATTAGTATCAAAGAAATCAAATATTTTAGAAACATCTTTCAAGATTTTTTGATGTGCAGTAAAAAGTGTTACATCCGTATATACTTTGGCTGTCGCTTCGTTAAAATTACCCGTAGATATAATTCCGTAACGCTTGATTTTCTTACCTTCCAATCGTTCAATAACACAAATCTTACTGTGTACTTTTAAGCCTTTGATTCCAAAAATAAGTTCGATACCCTCGGTTTGCATTTGCTCTGCATAGGATATATTACTTGCTTCGTCAAAACGAGCTTGCAATTCGATTTGAACAGTTACTTTTTTACCGTTTTTCGCTGCATTGATTAGCGAACTAATAATTTGCGAATTTTTGGCCAAACGATACAATGTAATTTTAATCGTGGTTACTTTTGGATCCAAAGCTGCCTCACGCAAGAATTTAATAACATAAGAATACGATTGGTACGGCGCATTAACCAAATAATCTTTTACCGCAATTTTTTTCATTATGTTTTCGTCCAAACTCAGTCCTGGAATTGGCAATGGCGGATTCGTTTTATACAACAAATCAAACCTTCCTAAATTTGGAAAATCCATATAATCTCTTCTGTTATGATATTTACCGCCAGGGATAATACTATCGGTAGCATCAATTTTCATATTAGTTAAGAAAAAATGAAGCGTGTCTTTGTCAATCGTTTGATCATAAATAAAACGGACAGGTTCTCCAATTCTTCGATCTTTCACACCCGCAGAAATTTTTTCTAACATACTCTTACTCATATCACTATCAATATCCAATTGAGCATCTCGAGTAATTTTTATCATGTGTGCAGAAACACTTTCGTAATCGAAAATATCGAAAATTTTATTCAAATTAAGACGAATTACATCGTCTAACATAATCACAAATTGTTTTTCTCCTTCGGGAGGCAAAACAACAAATCGGTTGATTGTTTTTGGGAGTTCAATAACGGCGTAACGAATTTCTGAGTTCGTATCAACATCTTCCTCTTGAGTCTGAATCTTAGTAACTAACTTCACCGCTAAATAACCCGCGGTATCTTTTAAAATTGGAAAGTGATCCAAATCGTTCAAAATGATAGTAACCAATTCAGGACTCACTTTTTGAACAAAAAAATCTTTTAAAAAATTTTCTTGATCTTCGGTAACATCGTGTTCATCAATCGTAAAAATATTTTCTTTTTCTAATCGAGCTTCAATATCATTTAAAATATCCAAGCTCTCTGCTTGTTGATCAATAACAATCTCCGTAATATCATTTAATAATTGCTGAGCTGAAATACCGTTAAAAAACTTTTCTCCTGAGATTCCGGTCAATGTTAATCTTCGAATAGCAGCAAACCGAACTCTAAAAAACTCATCTAAATTATTGGAAAAAATTCCTAAAAATCGCATTCGGTCTAAAAGTGGTACTGTTTCATCCCCTGCTTCTTGAAGTACTCTAGCATTAAAAGCTAACCAACTTTTTTCTCTATCAATATATTTTTGTTGCAACACTTGTTTTTATTTTAAATCTTTTGGAAATACTATTTTTTGAGTTTTCCCCTTATCAATTTTACTCCAATCATCTGTTTCAAACTGTAAAGAAACAAATCCAGATGTAGGAACATTAAGAATAAAACTATCTCCAAATTTATTAACAAAATTTGTAATAGCCTCATTATGTCCAAAAAGAATAAGACTTTCATAAAGATTATTACACGATTTGATTACTTTCTCGAGTTGATTTTCATCAAAAGTGTATAAATCTTCTTTATAAATTATATTTTCAATTGGGAAAGCAATATTTTGAGCAAAAATTATAGCCGTGTCCGAAGCTCTTTTGGCTGTACTTGTCCAAAGTAAAAAAGTTTTTGGAATGAAATTCAAAATACAAGAAGAAACTAAATGAGCATCTGAAATACCTCTTTGAAGTAAGGGTCTATCAACATCTTTAGTAGGTGTTGCCCAACTTGATTTTGCGTGTCTAACTACTATTACATTTTTCATACTATATGGGGGATTAGTTGTTATCGTATTCCAAAAAAAATCGTTTGTGAGACAATTTACGAAAGATATGTATATAAATCTCTTTTTTTAACTCTTAATTACTGTTCTATATCTCAAATCATAAAAAGAAAGAAAACTATTCCTCAAAATACCACCAAGTAACCCTTTAACGAGTTTTTAAGTCTTTCAAAGAAAATAAATATCGCTTTGCATTTTATAGAATTAACTTAGATATAAATATCACTATATCAAATAGTTAAATATTTATTATATATAATTAGGTAACTGATTCTAAAGAAATCAATACTACAATAGTCCAATTATTTCTTTTCTAACGATTTAAAAAAATCAATATGAAACCAACATTTACTCATCTGGTTAGACTTTTCGTCTTCTTTTTATTTCTCAATTCATCAGGACTTTATGCCCAAATAGGATCGGGTATTGCACCTGTAAACTCTCCTAGCGGTGGATTTAATATTGACGGAACACTTATATCAAACTCGTCAAATGGAGATTGGTTAGATGGTACTGGTACGGGAGGTTTTGTTCTCGCTAATTCTGGAACTCCTATAAACATAAAGACAACGTATCATTTGTATGATGAATACAATAGTTTGACAGATACTATTTTTGGAGGTGGTGACAAAGTGAGTGACAACCCAAACAATATGACTTGGGCAGTAGGTACTGCCAATAATAAAACTGATATGAACAATGCCTTAATTCATTTTACAACGGATGCAAACGGTAATGTTTGGTTTGTCTTTGCCGCCGACCGTTTAAGTAATTCAGGAAATGCCTACATTGATTTTGAATTTTTACAAGATGAACTAACAAAAACAGCAACTGGTTTTGCAACAACCGCTTCTAATTCAACTGGTGGAAGAACAGAAGGTGATTTTTTATTGACCGTTTATTTTGAAAGTGGAGTTGCAAAATTTGATATTCAACGATGGAGTCTAGTTAGTGGTGTTTGGCAATATAAAACGTATTATTCATCACTTCCTGTTAATTCAGTATATGCTGCAGGTAATACAACTAGTATCCCTGTACTTTTTTCTGCTTTTGGAACAAACACTTATCCGCAAAATACATTTATTGAATCAGCTGTTAATTTGACCAAAGTATTAGGAACAATTGATCCTTGTGCTAATCTTAAAATCAAGACTATTTTTGTAAAATCAAAAACATCTACCTCTCCGTCTTCCTCCATAAAAGATTTTTTTGATCCACTAGCAGTAAGTAATCTTACGTTGGGAAGTGCTGATGCTGGAGATGATGGCACAATTTGTTCTGGAGGAAGTTACCAACTCAAAGGTGTAGCTGTTCCAAGTCCAAATTATTCTGTTGTTTCTACAACTTGGTCCGTAATTAATGGTAGTGCAACAATAGCTAACCCTTCGCAGTTAAATTCTTACGTTACCATTACCGGAAATTCTGCAACATTACGCCTTACAGTAGAAACTCATCCAACCAATGGTGTTGGTACTCATTGTATCGTTTATGACGATGTTATTATCACTTCGGTTCCTTCACCAAATTGTTCAATTACTGGCGTTGAAGGTCCAATTTGTCCATCAACAACCAATTCCTATTCTGCTCCTTCTGGAACAACTTATCTATGGAGTATTTCAGGCAATGCAACTATTAGTGGTAGTACAACATCTCAGACGGTTAATGTTGTTAGTGGACAAAACTGTAATCAATCTTATACTTTATCATTAGAAACAACAAATGCAAGCGGCTGTACCATCACTTGTTCTAAAACCATTTCTGTGAATGATACTACGGCTCCTGTTATTGTTACAACTTCTGGCGCATTAAATCATACTATCGAATGTAGTAATACTGCGGCTATTGATTCAGCCTTAACAGAAGTACCTACAGCAACTGATAATTGTTCGGCTAGTCCAACCTTGCATTTGGTGAGCGATGTTACTACTGCGGATAGCAATTGTGCCAATGCCTATTCAAGAGTGAGAACTTGGAATTTTACCGATGCTTGTGGTAATACTAGTACCAATTTTGTGCAAACTATCTCTGTGGTTGATACTACTGCTCCTGTTATTGTTACAACTTCTGGTACATTAAATCACACTATCGAATGTAGTAATACTGCGGCTATTGATTCAGCCTTAACAGAAGTACCTACAGCAACTGATAATTGTTCGGCTAGTCCAACCTTGCATTTGGTGAGCGATGT
>JACCDH010284497.1_pt1 | contig 38287 bp, 30 predicted proteins | sample 7442481 | NCBI WGS metagenome assembly JACCDH01 (sample SAMN15323433, study PRJNA562643) | freshwater metagenome | isolation source: river surface water | place: USA:Blue River Watershed | collected 2017-08-15 | reverse complement strand
TGAAATACGTCAAGAATGCGGTATTGGTTACAGTGAATGTGAGTTCAGATAATACGGGAGCTATAAAAATGTATTTACCTGCTGGTACCTATTCTAATATTGTGGTATACCAAGGTTTGTGTTTTACACCACCAATTGGTCCGATTACGATTACGAATCCACCTTTTATTGCCGATTTTAATTATGCTATAAAATATGGCTGTGATGAAGATACCGTTACGCTTGTCAATAATTCTACTCAGTCGGGCTTTATGAGTTATAGCTGGGATTTTGGTAATGGTACCGGCGATACGGCAAAAAATACCACGGTTATTTATCCTATCAAAGCCGTGCAAAATGTAACGCTTATCAGCTCTAATGGAGTTTGTAAAGATACCGTTGTAAAACAGATAGATACGCGTCACTCTCTAGATGCTTCCTTTATCGTAAGTGAAGATTCTATATGCGGTAATACTCCTATTACGTTTACGAGTACGAGTACTTTTAATTCACCTTCGGGCTCTGCAGCGCCTTCTTACTTATGGGATTTTGGTGATGGTGCTTTTGATAATAACCCAACGGCGACGCATACCTATGCAGCACCTGGGGTGTATACCGCTACTTTGTATGTAAATGATTTTGTACCCTGCATTGATTCTGCAAAACAAATTATTAGTGTTTATCCTGCACCGAGCCTAACGTTTTATACCGATAAAGATTCGCTCTGTGAGGGAAATGGCATTACCTTCTATGCGGTATATGACACCTTAGGTATTCGTCAATTGATGTGGGATTTTGGTGATAATTCTAAAATTTATAATCGCGATTCTATCTTACATGCCTATGATAGTAGCGGTACCTTTACGGTAAAGTTAACTGCAAGCTATCGCATCTGTCCAGACTCTACTTACGAAAAATCGGTTACCCTAAAACCTTATCCTATGGTTGATTTAGGTCCTGATACGCTAATGTGTCCAAATAGTAATCCTATCGTATTGTTTGATCGTATACCAAAAGCAAATACGGTAAGTTGGTGGACAACTGGAGATACCGCATCTTCAATTGTAGTTTATCATCCGGGTATTTATGGTATCACTGCAAATATGGACGGCTGTATAACAAGTGATAGCGTAGAAGTGAAAAAAGATTGTTATATCGAAATGCCCAATACCTTTACACCTAATGGTGATGACTTAAATGATTATTTCTTCCCTAAATCTTTATTGTCGAGAGGCGTAACAGCCTTTAAGATGTCTATCTTCAATCGTTGGGGTCAGTTGATTTTTGAAACTACTAATCCTGAAGGCAGAGGATGGGATGGCAGATGGAATGGCGTAATGCAACCCAATGGTGTGTATATCTACTTACTAGATGCCACGCTCAAAAATGGCAAAACAGAGCACTACCAAGGAAATGTAACCTTATTGAGATAAAAAAAAGAGCCCCATTTTTGGGGCACTTTTTTAATTTTCAATTAATAATTTTCTTATTATTTTTTCATGTGCAAATTCAACCTCCACCATATAAATACCATTGCTTAATTGGTCAATGGGTATTTGCATAGATGCGCTTGGATTGAATTCCATCAATACGCTACCCATCATATCTAGGACGCGAACATGTTGTGCACTTGCTGCGCCCACAAGATTAAAATATTGCTTTGCGGGGTTAGGGAATATAAAAACAGCTTTTTGTTCTTGTTGGTCGATGCTCAAGGTGCTACAATTACCGGTGCCCCAAATACAATCTGCAAATAAAGGATAGTCGATAAAAGGATTTCTGTTATTTTGAATAGCATAAACCGCCTCGTTTCTATCGATTTCTTTTTTGCTTACCGGGTCTTTGTGGTGCCATTCTAAAAGCATTTGTATAGCCCAAGGTTTCAGATTTATCTTGTCGGCCATCTCCCAAGTAATAAATTGATTACTATCACCCAAGTAACGTGTGCTCACATAAAAATAATTTCTTGCTAGGTCGCCCTTAAACGAATCAATTGGTTCAAAGCATTGTCCAGATGGAGCACCTGCATAGCTTTGATTGCCAATGCGCGAACCATTTTGGGATGTAAAGGTGAAAGGCGCCGCGGCTTTTCCATAAGGCAAATTACTTCGTTTACTATTAACCCAAGCATCCGATGGTATCACTAAAAACAAATCGGTATACATAGGAAAACCGTATATCGTATAGGAATTAGCGCCGCCAAAAAAACTTTTAGGCCAAGAATGCTCACGGTTGTAACAAAAGTTTTCAGCTGATGCAGAGGTGCTTCCACATTGATTACTACCAAGGTTATACTCATAAGGTGCAGTAGCTCCTGGCTTGTCGGAATACATATCCCAAAGTTTGCCGTTAGGCTTTACATCAGTAGTATAAAAGGCATTCCATAAACCGGGGGTATAGGTTTGTGCGCTGTGCCCTTTGATGATATTGTATAAAGCAGTGCGCAAAGGTGCACCCTGTTTTCCAAAAGCGGTGGTATAATAAGTAGCCGGTGGCTGTGCTTGTGTGTTTGTCACGAGCGCACAACAAATGCTTAAGAGTACTAAAAAACGCATATTCAAAATTAAGATGAAGTATAAATGTAAGTAAATTATGCGTGATTTCGTTCGCCAATTTGTTGACGCCACATCGCATAATACAAACCTTTCTCTTCTAATAAAGATTGATGCGAACCGGTTTCAACTATATTGCCTTTCTCCAAAACATAAATGGTATCGGCATGCATGATGGTCGATAAGCGATGCGCAATCATGATTGTAATATGTGCACGTTGTGCAGTAATGCTTTGAATAGTTTGTGAAATTTCTTCTTCCGTTAGGGAATCTAAAGCTGAAGTGGCTTCATCAAAAATCAATAAGTTAGGATTGCGCAATAAGGCTCTAGCTATGGATAAACGTTGACGTTCTCCACCCGACAATTTCAATCCACCTTCTCCAATCAAGGTATCTAAGCCGTTGTCAGCTCTTGCTAATAGATTCGTGCAGGCTGCTTGTTGCAATACTTTAGTGAGTAACTCATCACTAGCGCTTGGATTGACAAATAATAAATTCTCTTTGATGGTACCCGAAAATAATTGCGTGTCTTGCGTAACGAGACCAATCTGATGACGCAATTCTTCAAAGTCAATACTTGTATGGCTCAATTGGTTATACAATACATCTCCTTTGATAGGGGTATACAAACCCACGAGAAGTTTTACTAAGGTAGTTTTACCTGAGCCAGAAGGGCCCACAAAAGCAATGGTTTTGCCTTTTTCTACACTAAAGCTAATGCTATTAAGTGCAGCTTGTTTAGCTGTTTTATGTTGGAAACTGACCTGGTCGAATTGTAAGCTTTGAATAGCGCCTAATGCAATGGGTGATGCAGGTTTTGCTTCTACGGGTTTATTCATCAAGGCATCAAAATTACCAAGTGATGCTTGTGCTTCTCTGTAAGCCAAAATAATATTCCCTAATTCTTGTAATGGACCAAAAATAAAAAAGGAATAAAACTGCATCGTAATCATTTGTCCGAGCGTAAGATGTCCTTTAAAAACAAAATACAATAAGGCAAACATGATGCACTGACGAATGAAGTTTACGAAAGTGCCTTGCACAAAAGAGATGGTGCGTATGCTTTTTACTTTGTCCAATTCTAATTGTAAAATTTTTATGGTATTGCCATTCAAGCGTTTTACTTCTTGTTGCGTTAGCCCTAGGCTTTTTATCAATTCTATATTACGAAGCGATTCGGTAGTAGCACCTGCCAAAGCTGTAGTTTCTTTTACAATGCGCTTTTGAATATTCTTAATTTTCTTAGATAATAAATTGGTAAGCCAGCCTAATAAAAAAGCGCCACCTAAATACACCACGACCAACCAAGAATTGAGGGTGATGGCATAGATCATAACGAATACGATACCTACTAGGGTGGTGAATAAAATATTAACTAGGGCACTGATTAATTTCTCACAATCGGTACGCACTTTCTGAAGAATAGAAAGCGTTTCTCCACTGCGTTGGTCTTCAAATTCGCCAAAAGGCAATCTCAAGGCATGTTTCAATCCATCGGTATAAAGAGCAGCGCCAAATTTTTGGATGACTACATTAAGGGTATAATCCTGAAAGGCTTTCGCAATGCGCGATACCATGGCTACCGAAATCAATAGTAATAAACCTTTGGTAATGCCGGCAATAAAAACAGCTTGTTTGCCTGCGTAGGCTTGAGCATTTTTTGCAAAAGGATCTATGATATAATGCCCCATCACATAAGGGTCTAGCAAAGAAAAGATTTGGTTAATAGCCGCTAAACATAAAGCTACAAGCAATAGTTTTCGGAAGGGCTTTAAATAGGTAATTAATAATTTCATAGCTGCAAAGGTACTCTTTGTTATACACTTAAAAACTAAGCTATTTTAATAAAAAAGAGGATCGCTGTTGCGATCCTCTTTTTTATATTGCTGGATTGAAATATTTAGAAAGAACTGGTGATGCCAATTTTAAAGCCGCTAAAAGCAGGCTCATATCTACAAACCCCACCGGTGCAATTGATACCTTCTACTTGTTTTACAAAAGCGGCCGTATATCGATTGGCACCTTTGGTATAGGCTACGAAACAATTATAGTAGTGATTAGCTTTACTAGCTAATTCGGGATTTGGAGAAATATTATACATGTCGGATAAAGCGAAGGATAATTTAGGCGCAATATTATATTCTACTAAAGCAAATAACCATGATCCATAATCTTGTTTGGTATTCATATATTGAAACTCGGTACGGATAGATTTTTTTCTATTGATTTTATAAGTAAGTTCTGCAAAAGGTGTGAATGCATACAAGATGCCTGCCCCAGGTACTACTTGATATACTTCTTTGTTGAATTCCAAATATTGTACACCACCTTCTATGGTCCAATTAGGGATGCCTCTGTATTCTGCTTCCGCAAAGAACTCTCTAAATAATTTACCCTTATCTAAAGTGCTGATTTGGGTATAATTGAGGGTGATATTCGTTTGTTCATTAGGTGAAATCAATACATCTGAACCTAAAGAAATTTCTGAGATATCTTGAGAAGCAGGTGTGTATCTGCTCATGACGCGTTGTGGACGAATACGTGCAATTACCGGCTGCCAATTCATCATGCCGCGCAACAAAATTTCATTAGGAGAAGTACGCATCACAAAGTTTTCGGTGCGCTTACCCGAGATATTGATAGCCAGCCCTTTTTTGGCGTAGCCCAAAGTAGAATACAAAACCGTACCACTCAAATTTTGTAGGCTATTATCTTTTAAAATAGCTTCATTGGACTTGTAAGCCGCTTCTACATACCAACTAAAATCTCCTTTGTTCAGGGTATTGTAAACCGTATAGGCGTTGGTATTATAGGTAGGCACAAAGCGCGTGCTCAAAGCTTGGTTGTTGATATTGTTGACAATAATATCCATGCTGCTTTGGTCTAATGTTCTGTTGAGTATACCAATGCCGGGTGTGATATGAATATCATTACCTAGGGTATAATCACCTTCCATATTAACCGCTTTGATAATAGGCTGGTATAAATTTTCTCCTGCTTTAAAAAAAGTTGGTACTTTCTTTTGTTGGCCGGCAAGTGCCTTCAAGGTAATATGCTCACTAACTTGGTATTTTAAATGAAGCCCCACTAAAGCATTGTCAATTAGCAAACCTCTGTCTTCATAGGATCGAAATAAAATTCCACTGCCAATCTGATCGTAAATATAACCAAAGGAAATACGTAAGTCTTTAAACTCTTTACTGATATTCCAAGCGCCTATCCCAAAACCCGTAAAGGCTTGTCCGGGTGTCAATAAAATAGAATTTTGAAAAGCATCGGCACGGAGGGTAGCGGTAAAGCCTTTATTATTGTTGTAACGTAAGCTCAACCAGGTTTCGCCACCGCTCAATAAATTATCGTAGAGTGGATTGCCATTTGCTTTTATAGAGGAGTCTCTACTGAAGAAATTTACATTCGTCATCAAGTCGCCGGTAATGGTACCTTGGGCAAAACTGAAACAAGGAATGGAGCTCAATAGGAGACCGTAAAATAATTTTTTCATTAAGGAGTTGTTAATTGTCTAAATATTTTGGCTAAATTAGCAATCTTCATATACTTTAGCAACATAATTGCAAGTATTTAAAAAAACAGTAGCTTATGAAAAAAATGATGTTTGCAGTAGTAGCCAGTTTTATAACGGTAGCTGCATGGGCGCAACAAGCAGAAACGCCTGATACACAAGTGAAAGACATTGCCTCTGGCAAAAAAGTAGCTTTCAACCAGTGTTTTGAAAAAGGGAAAGTAACGGTAGTTAGCTTTTGGGCTACTTGGTGTGTGCCTTGCAAAAAAGAAATTAAAAATATTCGTGAGCAATTGCCAGAATGGAAAAAAGAAGCAGATTTTAATTTCATGACGGTTTCTATCGACGAATCTAGAACGGAAGGTTTAGTAAAAAGCTATGTAAAATCGCAAGGATGGGAATTCCCAACCTTCATCGATCCAAATGCTGATTTAAAACGCTCTTTGAATTTTCAAAATGTTCCTTTTACCATTATTATCGATAAAAAAGGTAAAATTGCGTTCATGCATAGCGGCTATGAAGAAGGCGGCGAACAAGAAGTATTTGAAAAAGTGCTTGAATTAAGCAAGCAAGATTAATAGGTATTTATTTAAAGAAAGAGCCCCGAATGTTCGGGGCTCTTTCTTTTTAATGTGAAGATCGGTTGATGCCGAAATTATAAATATTACCACTTTTAAAACGCTCACCCGTTTTGTTGATATAGATATAGAAATCGTAGGTGCTCGATTTTCTGATGAAATCATAGCTTGGGGTATAGTAGCGTTTATATAAAACCAAACTATCGCCTTTGATGCCGGTCATTTGCTCAATCAATTTATCGTTGAACATATAATCGATATACTTCTGTTTCTCAAATTCGCTGTAGGCATCTTGGAATGCCCAAATCATGCGGTTTTTCTTACTTAATGCACTAAAAGGATGCTGCATAGCATCTATCGCACTAAGCTTCGGAAAATTCAAGGCTGTTTTATACAATTCATGATAGCGAATACTATCGGCCTTAAATTGATTTTGCACATATTCGGGCACGGCATTGGCTTGCTTGTGGAGTATAATTTTGAAATAAGGGGCCATAGCTCCTTTGGGTATGCGCATGCGCGCAATTTTGTAGCCCGCCTTTCTAAATTCTACAAGCTGACCTTGCTCTACGCTTATTCTAAAAACCCCATTGCTATCACTCTGCGTTTGCTCATTGGTAAAAATGTTCTGAATACTTACCTGTCCCATCATTTGTTTGCTCGCCCCTTCCATAACTATGCCATGAATTATGCGTTGTTGCGCCCGGCCTGGTAAAGCCAAGCTGAGCAGGAATAATGTGAAAAAAAGATATGGGTAGCGCATTGGTACACCAAAAATAAAAGATTACTTGTTAAACTCAATACAAATTGTTGTTAAGTGCATGCCCTTCATTTCATTGCAACAATGTATCTTTGCACTGCTATGTACGCACTCCTTCGCTCTATATTATTTCAATTTGCACCCGAGGCGGTTCACGTTTGGACCATGCGCCAACTCGATAGGGCTTATTCCATTGCCCCAATTAGATTCTTGTTAAAACGCAGCTATCAAAATAAATCAGCAAGCTTGCACCGAAAACTTTGGGGTATCGACTTTCCCAATCCTGTAGGTTTAGCAGCGGGTTTTGATAAAGATGCCAAACACATCGATGCCTTGGCTTGCTTAGGTTTTGGTTTTATAGAAATTGGTACCCTTACGCCCAAAGCGCAAGATGGAAACCCTGCGCCGCGCTTGTTTAGATTGCCTACCGATAAGGCTTTGATCAATAGAATGGGTTTTAATAATGGCGGTGTAGATGCGGCTGTGCTAAGATTACAACAACGCAAAGAGCGCATTATTATAGGTGGTAATATTGGTAAAAATAAAATTACGCCCAACGAGGAAGCGTATAAAGATTACGAATACAATGTAAAAGCATTGCATGCGGTGGTCGATTATTTTGTGGTGAATGTAAGTAGCCCAAATACGCCGGGACTGCGCGAATTACAAGAGAAAGCACCCTTGATGGACTTATTGCACAAAGTGCAAGCGGTCAATAAAGCATTACCTAATCCTAAACCGGTCTTATTAAAAATAGCTCCCGATTTAACGGATTCGCAATTAGATGATATTATTGAAATTGTAGCGGCAACGCAGATTGATGGTATAGTAGCAACGAATACAACGATAGATAGAAGCCAGCTGCAAACACCAGCATCGGAGGTGGAAGCTATCGGTGCGGGCGGACTAAGTGGCAAACCGGTTACGGCGCGCTCCACAGAAGTGATTCGCTATATTCATCAAAAAACAAATGGTACGATACCCATGATTGCGGTTGGGGGTATTTTCACGGCAGCAGATGCTATAGAGAAACTTAATGCAGGCGCCTCTTTGGTACAAGTATATACAGGCTTCATTTATGAAGGTCCGGGTATGGTAAAAAGAATTTGTAACGGATTACTCCAACAAAAAAATAATTAAATAGATGTTTACCCTCAGTGCACTCCTCAGTTTATTGACCCTTACTTTATTAGAAATCGTATTGGGTATCGATAATGTCATTTTTGTATCCATCATTATGGGGCGCATGCCCAAAGCGCAGCAAAAAAAGGCGCGCTATTATTGGATGTTTGGTGGTATTATCATTCGTATTGCCTTATTAGCTAGTTTGACCTGGTTGATCCAACATGGTAATAAAGTGCTATTCACCTTGCCTTTGCTCGATAAAGGTTTTACTCTAAGAGGCCTCATCATGTTGGGTGGCGGATTATTTTTATTGGTAAAAACGGTAGGTGAGATTCATCAGAAATTAGAAGGCGAAGAGCATGGTGGTGCTACCTCGAAAGCTAAGCCCAACGCTTTTGCTTACATGATCTTGCAAATCTTATTAGTAGATATGGTATTCTCTTTTGATAGTGTGATCACGGCGGTGGGTATTGCCAATCAAGTGCAGATTATGATTGTAGCCGTTGTGATTGCTATGTTTGTGATGTTCTTATTCAGTGGTCGTATTGCTGCTTTTATCGATAAGCATCCTACCTTAAAAATGCTGGCCCTTTCTTTTTTAGTATTGGTTGGTTTTGTTTTATTGGTAGAAGGTTGGGATTCGGCAACGGCAGAAAGCATGCATCTCAAAAACTATGTTTATTTTAGTATGGCCTTTTCTTTTTCGGTTGAATTATTGAATATGCGATTGAGAAAAAAATCACATCCGGTAGAATTGAACGAACCCGATATGGATGCCAGTATGAAAAACGATACGAACGCTTAATCATGAATATAAGAATATATAGTTTAGGCTTATTGTGCAGCACCCTCTTTTTCTTTGCGTGTAAGCAAACCCATAACAGCTCGCTTACCGATGCGGCAGTGTATCACGAACCGAGCATCGAGCCCTATACGCAAAAAATTATTAGTTCGCCCGAAGATGCAGCTTTGTATTTTGCACGCGGAAAAGCGCTCTGCGCTTTAGGTATAGATTCTATCGGCTTGATCGATTTTAAACAAGCATGCCATTTAGATTCTACGAAAGCAATTTATTTCAGTGTGATTGGCGATTTATTATTTGAGCATAAAGATATTTCTGGATCGGTGCAATGGTTGCAAAAAGCGATTCAATTAGATCCCGAAGATCCAGTAGCGCATTTAAAAATTGCTAAGATGTTTGTCTTCCTTCAAGAATACAATAAAGCTTTTGCAGAGATTAATACGGTACTTAAACGAGATGTATATAATCCCGAAGCTTATTTCTTGAAAGGGGTTATTTATAAAAATGCCAAAGATACGAGTCATGCTATTTCTAGTTTTCAAACGGCCGTGCAAGTGCAGCCCAATTATACCGAAGCGATAGAGCAATTGGGTTTATTGTATGCGGCACAAAAAAATGATTTGTGTTTAAAGTATTTTCAAAATTGTTTTAAGATCGATTCTACTAATGTATTCCCTTTGTTTGCTATAGCCAACTATTATCAAGCACAAGGCGCCATTCCTAAAGCAAAGGAATATTATCAGCAATGTATTTTTAAAGACAATCAATATAGCAAAGCTTATTTCAACTTGGGTTGGTTATTAATGCAAGAAGATTCATTAGAAAAAGCGAGCAGACAATTTGATATCATCACCATGGTAGAACCAAACAATGCTGAAGCCTATTATAACCGCGGCTTATGCAAAGAGTTGATGAAAAAATATGCCGAAGCGCAAGAAGATTATCAACAAGCATTAGTCTTCGATGCTCAAAATAAAAATACCAAAGACGCTCTTAAACGCATACAAACCTTTATAAAAAAATAAACCTATGGCACTCATCGCACCCAGCATGCTTTCTGCAAATTTCTTGCATTTAGAAAAAGATATCGACATGATTAATAATAGTGAAGCCGATTGGTTTCATTTAGATGTTATGGATGGTCGTTTTGTTCCGAATATTTCTTTTGGTATCCCGGTGATTCAAGCGATGAAACGCGCTACTAAAAAAGTTTGCGATGTGCATTTGATGATTGAGCAACCAGAAAACTATGTAGAAGCTTTTCATAAAGCGGGTGCCGATGTATTGAGTGTGCATATCGAAGCAAGTCTTCACTTGCATAGAACCTTGCAACATATCAAGTCTTTAGGTATGAAAGCTGGTGTGGCGGTGAATCCGCATACGGCTATCAATCAATTGGAAGCTATAGTGCAAGACGTTGATGTGTTTTGTTTGATGAGTGTGAATCCAGGTTTCGGTGGACAAAAATTCATTCCACAAACCATCGATAAAATCAAAGCTTTAAAACAATTGATTTTACAATCGGGTAGTAGCGCTTTAATAGAAATTGATGGTGGCGTTACCTTAGATAATGCGGCATCGATTATTGCTGCTGGCGCCGATGTTTTGGTGGCGGGCAATACCGTGTTTTCTGCTGCCGATCCTAAAGCGGCTATCGCAGCTTTAAAACAACTATAATAAGTTTGCCCTTTTCTCGTTTATTAGCGTACATGAAATTAATCAACCGCCCTTTTTTACTGATGCTGTGCATCTTGCTGAGTAGCAGCATGTATGCGCAACAAGCATGGGTAAAGGGTAGCATTAAAGATGAGCAAGCACGCCCCATTGCCGATGTGCTCATCAGCATAGCGCAACAAACTGTGCTCAGCGATGCCAATGGTTTTTTTCAAATCGCTGTGCCGGCAGAAAAAGATATACGCCTTCAATTAAGCAAAACAGGTTTTATTGCTCAGCAATATCCACTGCGCTTAAAAAAAGAGGAAAGCCGAATCTTAGCAGTGCAATTGAAAGAACGCATTTTTGAAATTAAAGAAGTCGTTAAAAGAGCCGACCGCCAACGCTTTGAGGCTGGTGCTATTATTGTAGATGCGAGCAAAGCTAATATCAATCCAAGTACTATTGGAGGCATCGAAGGTTTGATAAAAACCTTAGTGGGCAGCACTAATGAGCTCACTTCTCAATACAATGTACGCGGTGGCAATTACGATGAGAATTTAGTGTATGTCAATGATTTTGAAATTACGCGACCCTTTTTAGTGCGCAGCGGACAGCAAGAAGGACTCAGTTTTGTAAACGCCGATCTTACCAGTCATGTGCAATTTTCGGTTGGCGGTTTTCAAGCCAAATACGGCGATAAAATGTCGAGCGTATTAGATATCACCTATAAAAAACCGAAACAATTTGCTGGTTCTGCATCTTTGAGTTTATTAGGCGGTAGCTTGCATCTAGAAGGTGCTAGCAAAAATAATAAGCTCACTTATTTAGTGGGGCTCCGACAAAAAACCAATCAATATTTGCTACAAGCACAGCCTACCAAAGGCGTGTATAATCCTTCCTTTACCGATGTGCAAACCTTGATTAATTATAAAGTCAATGAGCAATGGGAATGGGAATTTTTAGCTAATTATGCGCGCAATCGTTTTACTTTTTATCCAGAAGAACAAACGGCTAGTTTTGGTTTGGTGAATAAAGCCTACCAATTGCGCATGTTTTATACCGGTGCTGAGCTCGATCAGTTTGATACGAGATTTACAGGTGTATCTACTACGTATCGACCGAATAAAAACCTACGCTTAAAATTTTTAGCGAGTACCTATGCTAGCAATGAAAAAGAAACTTACGATATCAGTGGCGAGTATTTATTAGGCGAATTAGAAACCGATTTAGGCAAGGCTAATTTTGGTCAAGTGAAAACCTATTTAGGCACGGGTGTGATTCAAAATTATGCGCGCAATTTTTTGCAAGTGCAACAACATACGATTGGTCATCGCGGCTCCTATATTTATAAAAAACAAGTATGGTTATGGGGTGCCGATTTCCAATCGATTAGCATCAAAGATCAATTGCTAGAGTGGGAGCGTAGAGATTCAGCAGGTTTTACACAGCCTTACAATCCGGCGCAATTGACGATGATGAAATCGTATAGAAGTAATGCTGATTTGAGCTATGAAAAAATTCAAGGCTTTGTGCAGAATAATTTCAAATTGAACGATTCTTTAGATCTTACTTTTTCTGTAGGCTTACGCTTTAATTATAATTTTTTAAATCAAGAATTCGTGTTTTCGCCACGTATGCAAGTGGCGTATAAACCGAAGTGGAAGCGCGATGTGGTATGGCGTGCTGCTTTGGGTTGGTATGCACAACCACCTTTGTATAGAGAGATGCGCAATTTAGAAGGCACGCTGAATACGCAATTGCTAGCGCAAAAATCTATGCATGCGGTATTGGGTTATGATTATAATGCTCATTGGGGCCGTAGACCATTACGTATTACCAACGAAGTGTATTATAAAGCTTTGTGGGATATCGTGCCTTACGAATACGATAATATTCGCATTCGCTATTTTGGTAAAAATAAGGCGAGTGGTTATGCTTATGGTTTGGAGACGCGCTTTTATGGCGACTTAGTAAAAAATGCGACCTCTTGGATTAGTGTGGGGCTTATGAAAACAGCCGAAGATGTGAATGATGATTTTTATACCTTAAAAAATGTTTCGGGTGCAGATTCGGCAATCGTTCGACCAGGCTTTATACCCCGACCGAGTGATCAGCGTTTGATGTTGGGTATGTATTACGAAGATTATTTACCAAATAAGGAAAACATCAAAGTGCATCTCAACTTTATGTATGGCACTGGTTTGCCATTTGGTCCGCCCGATCAAATACGCTATTCTGATACTTTGCGCTTGCCAAGTTATAAACGCGTAGATATTGGTTTTAGTGCACAATTATTTCAACGCAAGCAAGACGCGCTTGCGCCAATGGCGCCACACAAAAAAATTAACTCCGCTTGGTTGAGTTTAGAAGTGTTTAATTTATTAGGCATTCAGAACACACTTTCTTATACATGGGTACAAGATCAAAGCAGTGGTAAAACCTATGCAGTGCCCAATAGGCTTACGAGTCGATTGCTCAATTTGAAATTGATTGTGAAGTTTTAAAAAGAGCGAAAAATAATTTTAAAAAAGTTTTAAAAAGATTTGATTAAAATAGAATAATAATTATCTTTGCACCCCGTTCAGTTTTGAACAGTGGGATGATCTCGTAGCTCAGTTGGTAGAGCACATCACTTTTAATGATGGGGTCTTGGGTTCGAGTCCCAACGGGATCACAAAAATTTCCAAGCAAAATAGCAGCTTTAGGAAATTTACAATGGGTAAAAACTTTTATCATTTGCAAACTATTGAATTTTCAGTACCAAACAGATGCCTTAGTTTTTACCCATTTTCTTTTTAGGTTTCGGCCTAGCGTTACTCTCGCCAATTGCAGCCTCTCGTTGTGTGTATGCACCGATTTTTTTCTTTACCCTTGGGTAAAAAAAGAAAAATAAAAAACGAATATTTTTTTAAAACGGCTCCTTTGAAATTACTCCGCTCTCGTGCTTTTTATCTACTAGTAGTCTTGGCTATTTTTTTAGCACAGCCGCTCTCTGCGCAGCTTTCGAGCAAGGGTAGGCGCATCGAAACGAGTGCCTTTGCTTATCCCGATACGTTTCAGTGGCGTCGTTTTGTGCCTTTGCAAAGCGCTATTGCGGGCATGGGTTTGGGTACGCTTTGGTATTTGAATAAAGAGTGGTATGCGCAGTTTCCACAAACGAGTTTTCATTATTTCAATGATGATTATGAGTGGTTGCAAATGGATAAATATGGCCATGTTTTCAGTGCTTATTTTGCGTCTAATCTCAGTTACCATTTATATCGAAGCACGGGTATGAGCAATGCAAAAGCCACAACGGCTTCTTGGTTGTGCGCTATGGCCTATCAAGGGATTATTGAATATTTAGATGGACACAGTCAAAATTGGGGTTTTAGCAAAGGCGATATGAAGGCTAATTTGGCGGGAGCTAGTTTTTTTGCGGTACAGCAATATCTTTGGAAAGAGCAACGCATTCAAATAAAGTTTGGTTTCTACCCAAAAAAATATAGCGATGAAGCGCTTAATGCGCGCACCCAACAAATTTTTGGTGCTCAGGTTTATGAGCAATTGATTAAAGACTATAATGCCCAGAGCTATTGGTTAAGCGCCAATTTGTATAAGTTGTTCCAGCACCCCAAGCTACCTAAATGGCTCAATGTGGCTATAGGTTATAGTGGCGAGCATATTTTTGAATATGCGCTGCGCAATCAGTGGAATACCCCTCAAAACCAGTGGGTCGACCGATCTAGCTTGCCCGCTTACCGACAGTTTATCCTCGCCCCCGATATCGATCTTGGGCAATTACCCTTCCGCAATAAGCGCCTAAAAAAGTTCTGCTCCTTGCTGACTTTCAAAGTACCTATGCCCGCTCTGATCTATAGCACCGAGGGTTCAGGGCGCTTCTCCTTCGGGTTTTTCTAGTTGATTTTGCCTTTTTACAAGCACATTTTTCAACCCTCCTTTTTATATATTTTTTATTATAAATAATAATTTATAATAATGAATAATAGCAATACTTTCAGCTATTTTTTAATTGAAAATTAAATAATTAAAATCAGTTGTATATGAACATAATTTATTATATATTTGCATTGAAATTAGTTTGCAAAAAAAATAGAACCATAATCTATTTTATTTAAATGTAATTAATTCATAACCAATAAATTATTTTCGAGAGGCCCTTAACCAATGGGACTCACGACTAACGGAGTTATGCCGATACCTACCGTCTCTACACCCCTCCCCCCAAACTGGTACGCTGTTAGAACCTTGCCTAGGCACGAGAAAAAAGTTTGCACTTATTTCTCGGACAAAAATATTACGTTTTATTGTCCGCAGAAAAGAACTTTAAAACAATGGAGCGATAGAAAGAAATGGGTAGACGAGGTCTTGATTCCAAGTTTTGTTTTTGTGCATATCGAAGAGCATCAAAAACTGGAAGTGCTTCAAACTAAAAGTGTCATCAACTTTTTATACTGGTTAAAAAAACCAGCTATCATTAAAGATAAAGACATCGATATTTTAAAACGCTTTTTAAACGATCATGCGCATTGCGAGCTCATTGAAGAGCATTTATTTGATGGCGATGCTGTTGAAATTACTTCCGGTGCCTTCATTGGCATGAAAGGAACCCTCGATACCTTACAAGGAAAAGTAGCGCATATCCAATTACCGCTACTCAACCGTGTTTATAAATTCAAAATCCCCAGCGCAAGCATTATAAAAGCGCTATAGCGCCTAAACTAAATCCTATGAAATCTCTAGTTTTAAAAATCAGCTTCTTACTAGCCCTCTGCATTACCTGCACTACACTAGTGAATGCACAAAAAGTAAGCTCCCAAGCCTATAATCAAATTGTATCGGCATTGGGTAGCAAAGGCATTAGTGAAGCAGAAATGCGTGATGCTCTTTCTGATAAGGGTATCGATGTGGCAAATATGACCGAAGAAGAAATTCTTAAGAATAAATCCCTCATCGAAAAAACTGTTGCAGAATTAGAAGCGAAGAAAAAGCAAGTGGCAAAAGAACTTCCACAAGCCCTTTCGGCTTCAAAACAAGATACCCTTGAGATGAATAATCTTAGTGTGGTGACCAAGAAAGTAGAACAATCGGCTACTAAAGTGCAAGTGCAACAAGTGGGTATATATGGGCATCAATTATTTCAAGATAATACCATTGATATTTTTAGAGTGTCTAAAGATGCATCGCCTTCTGATAATTATGTCTTAGGTGCGGGCGATAAAATCAATGTCATCATCTTTGGTAAATCGCAAGCCGACTTGCGTTATGAGATTAATGCTGAAGGTTATATCCAACCGGCTTCTATGCCTAAAATATTTTTAGGCGGACTTACGCTCAAGCAAGCACGCGAATTATTAACCAATCGTTTTTCTACCTATTATATTTTCAACCACGATCAGTTTGCGCTTACACTCAATACCTCTAGAACGCTTACGGTAAATATTTTTGGTGAGGTGGGCAAAGCGGGTACCTATACTACTTCGGCTTTAAACACGGCCTTGAATATGTTAGCGGTGAGTGGCGGACCCAATGAAATGGGAACGGTGCGTAATATTCAAATTATTCGTGGTGGCGAAAAGAAAATTTTTGATATCTATTCGTTCTTATTAAATCCAGCTAGCCAGTTCGATTTTTATTTGCAAAATAAAGACATCATTTACGTGCCGGCAGCAGAGAAAATTGTAAGCATACAAGGTGCGGTTCATCGTCCTTTGCGCTATGAATTAAAGGCCAATGAGCAATTGAAAGAATTAATTGAATTTGCTGGAGGCCTAACGGTAGATGCCTATAACGAATGGGTGCAAATAGATCGTATTGAAAATAATCAACGTGTGGTTAGAGATTATTCGCTAAGTTCAATTTTAAAAGGCACTTCAACCTTAAATCTTCAGAATGGCGATACTGTTCGTATCAAATCTATTTATGCAAATGTTAAACAAACCATCAGTATCACTGGTGCCGTAGAATATCCAGGCACTTATGATTTAAATGCTAACCCCAATGGGGCTATATTATTGAAGCGTGCTAAATTATTGAGCGAAGCCAAACTCGACCAAGCGCTATTAACCAGAACCAATACCGATCGTAGCAAGCAAGTAATTCCGGTATCGCTATCGGCATTGATGGCTGATTCTAGTTTTCATTTCCAAGCCGAAGATTCATTATTGGTATACAACCAAGCTTATTTTATCGATCAGTTTAGTTTGAAAATTTATGGGGAAGTCAGAAACCCGGGTGATCTTACCTACGATCCTAAATTAAGTTTGAAAGATGTGATTACCCATGCGGGTGGCGCTACTTTCAAAGCTAATTTGAGCAATGTAGAAGTATTCCGTGTCGATTTTCAAGCTAACGAAAAACCCTTGACTAAATTAATACCATTAGTATTAGATGAGCAGTTTAATGTTAAAAACGATCCCGCTTTTCAATTACGCCCATTTGATGTCATCGTTTTGAGAAGCGTACCGGAGTTTAAACTTCAAGAATTTGCCCAAGTGAGTGGCGAGGTGCGTTTGCCAGGCGCTTATTTATTCCCAAATAAAAAACATTCTTTTTATTTATCGGATTTGATTAAAAAAGCAGGGGGTATTACGGATCTAGCGGATGAAGATAATATTATACTAACCCGTGTATTAGATACACCAACTGTTATTGGCTACCAATCTGAAAAAGTTTTAAAACATGCTCATAATGATGATTATGATCCTATTTTATTGCCCGAAGATATGGTAACGGTTACCAGAAAATCCAATACCATTTCTATTGCTAATGGCGGTATTAATTTTATTGGCAATGCAGCCGATCTAAAAATGATGTATGTAAAAGGCAAGCGTGCCAATTGGTATATCGAGAATTTTACCGGTGGCTTTAATGAGCGTGCTGATAGAAATAAAGTGTATGTGCTATGTGCAAGTGGACGCATTAAAAAAACAAAACATGGTCTTTTCTTTAGAACCTATCCTAAAGTCTATTCTGGAGAAAAAATTATCGTTAATACCAAAAAAGAAAAAGCAGATAAAGCACAGAAAAAAGCAATTGATTGGGACAAGTTTGTTAATAAAGTGCTTTCTATTGCTACTACCGTAGCCCTCATCTCTTTCTATACCAAATAAATAAGCTATTTGTGAGTTCAACAGAAAACAAGTATCCATTTCAGGAACAACAAGCCGATGAAATCAGCTTGAAAGATATTTTGGCCGAGATCCGCTTATGGTTTCGTTTAGCTTGGCGCAAATCTTGGTTGATTCTACCCATTGCTTTAGCCTTTGGGGCCTTAGGCTATTATTATGCGAAATCTAAAAAGCCGGTCTATACGGCAGAACTCAAGTTTATCCTCAAATCCGATAATACCCCAAATGCAGCACTATCAGGCTTAACGAGTTTATTAGGAAGTAGTACTAGTGCTTCCGCTACTTCTTTAGAGCGTATTATTGAATTGGTAGGTGCCGAAAAAGTAGTGATTGATGTACTCTTTACGAAGAATAAAATGGGGAAACAAGATGATTTTATCATCAATCAAATCTATCAACAATTTCAGTTTAAAAAGGCTTGGCAAAAAGATAGCCTGCTCAAGAACTTTCAGCCTTTTAAAACTAAAAAGCCTATCGAAGACATGAGCGTTGTTGAGCGTAAGGCACTGAAAAGAATGATTGCATTGGTTTCAGGGCCTAAAGGTATATTACAAAAAAGCTTTGATAAAAAATCGGGTATTATCAGTTTAAACACGAGCTCTTTTTCCGAGCATTTATCCATCGCTATTACGGAGCAAGTTTACCAAACTTTTGTTCGTTTTTATATCAATGAGGCGAGTGTAACGAGTAATCAGAACGTGGATATGCTTCGCCGAAAAGTAGATAGTATTCGTAACGAATTGTATGCGGTGCAAAGAAGCGCTGCCGTGCAGTCCGACCAAGCCCTGGGGGTTTTATTACAACAAGACCGTGTTGAAAATAAATCGATGGCGATTAAAGAACAAATGCTTACGGTAATGTATGCCGAGGCGCAAAAGAATTTCCAAACTTACCAGACTACGCAATCGATGAATAAACCGATATTTTCTTTGATTGAAGAACCCTTTTCGCCTATAGAAGCTAAAAAAACAAGTAAGCTCCTTTTTGCCTTGCTTTTTGCTATGGGATCTGGTTTTATCACATTAGTGTTTATCCGATTGCGTATCAAAATCAAAAATGTATTAGCCTCCTAAAATTAGCTAATTTATGATTTCTAGAAAGCTCTTCAAAAAAATCAATCGCTTAAGCATTGTACCGCGCTTTATCATTTTCAGTTTAGATGTACTGATTGTGATTGCCACATTTTTATTTACGGTATGGCTTAGTCACGATTTTGCTTTGCATAGTATTGTTTGGAGTATATATTATTATCCATTATGGCTAAGTGTGGCTTGTTTTATTGGCGCTTTCTTGTTTTTCAAAACCTATGCTGGCATAGTGCGCTATACCAGCCTTAATGATATGCTCCGTATCTCTAAGGCCAGCTCCTTAGCTATTGTTATGGTATGGGTAGGGCTGCGTTTCTTACCTATAACACCAGGAGCATTTTTGCATATTGCCTTTTGGATTCTCTATTTGTTATTTTCTTTATTAGCCCTTATTGTTTATCGAAGTATTATCAAATACCTATTTGCCCAATACCGCCAGCAAGCAAAAACGAGTAAGACGGTGGTAATTTTTGGAGCGGGAGAAACGGGCTTAGTCACCAAGCAAGTTTTAGAATCTGCCCATCGGGGCATAGAAGTGATTGCCTTTATCGATGAAGATAAAAACAAAGCAAATAAATTATTAAATGGCATTAAAATTTTCCCAGCTAGCGAATTAGAAAGGCTTTACTTGTTACAAGGCATTGATCAATTAATTATCAGTATTGTTAATTTCAATTATAAAAGTCATTTGCAATTAGTTGATTTTTGCCAACAAAAAGGCATCAGTATTTTACATGTGCCCAAATTGCAAGATTGGCGCGATGGTAGTTTTAGCTCTAAGCAATTAAAATCCATTTCGATTGACGATTTACTCAATCGACCGGTCATTCAAATCGAAAACCCAGCCATCAGTGATCAAATCAAAGGAGCGCGTATTTTAGTCACCGGTGCAGCTGGTTCTATAGGCTCCGAAATTGTTCGTCAAGTATTGAGCTATGAACCGGCGCTTTTGGTCTTAGTAGATATCGCCGAAACGCCTATGCATGCTTTGATGCTGGAACTACAAGCCAACTTTCCGCAAGCGAATATCCAATACGAACTCGTTGATATTCGCCAGCGCGATCGCTTGGCTAAAGTGTTTCAGCAGTATCAGCCGCAGCGCATCTATCACGCCGCTGCCTACAAGCATGTACCTATGATGGAGCTCTCTCCTTTAGAGGCGGTCAGCAATAATGTATTGGGCACCAAGCAAGTGGTGGATTTAGCATTGGAGCATCAGGTAGCCCATTTCTTATTCGTCTCTACCGATAAAGCCGTAAACCCTACCAGCATTATGGGGGCTAGTAAGCGCATTGCTGAATTATATGTGCAGCTGCAAGCCGAAAAAAACACCGCTACCAATTTTGTCACTACTCGTTTTGGCAATGTATTAGGTTCTAATGGTTCGGTGATTAATTTATTTAAAGAACAAATCCAAAAAGGCGGACCCCTTACCGTAACCCACCCGGAGGTGATTCGTTATTTTATGACCATTAAAGAAGCTTGCAGTTTAGTGATAGAGTCGAGCATTATGGGCAGCAATGGCAGCATTATGGTTTTTGATATGGGCGAGCCTATTAAGATTAAAGATTTGGCAGAGCGTATGATTTATTTGGCTGGCTTGAAGCTAAATGAGGATATTGAAATTACTTATACCGGCTTGCGCAATGGAGAAAAATTGTATGAAGAGCTCTTAGCCAAAGAAGAAGAAGTGAACAAAACCTATCATGAAAAAATCTTTATTTTCAATCGCAAGGAAGCGGGTTTAGAACTAGAGCTCTGCAAATTGCTTCAAGTACAAGAGGCTGAGGCTATTAAAGCCGAAATTAAAGCTTTGGTGCCGGAGTTTATGGAGGTGAATTAATATGAGTAAAGTAATTTTAATAACTGGGGGTGCCGGTTTTATAGGCTCTAACTTATCTGAGTATTTTCTTAGTAAAAACTACAAAATAATATGTTTAGATAATTTCTCTACAGGTTTCTATCATAATATAGCTTCGTTTATTGATAATCCTAATTTCACTTTAATTGAAGGCGATATTAGAAATATAAAAGATTGTAGAAAAGCAGTTGAAGGTGTCGATTATATTTTACATCAAGCAGCATTAGGATCTGTGCCACGATCTATCAATGATCCAATTACTACCAATGAAGTTAATATATCGGGGTTTCTAAATATGTTAGTCGCCTCACGTGATGCAAATGTGAAACGATTTGTGTATGCAGCAAGCTCTTCCACCTATGGAGATTCGTCAAGTTTGCCAAAGGTGGAAGAAGTGATTGGGAGACCACTTTCACCTTATGCCATAACAAAATATGTCAACGAATTGTATGCAGATGTTTTTAGTAAGACTTATGGGTTGGAAACCATTGGCTTACGTTATTTTAATGTATTTGGTCGCAGACAAAATCCTAATGGTGCTTATGCAGCAGTGATACCTTTGTTTGTAAAGCAATTTATGAATTATGAAAGTCCTGTAATTAATGGAGATGGTAATTATTCTAGAGATTTTACTTATATAGACAATGTCATCCAAATGAATGAACTAGCTATGCTTACAGAGAATCTCCATGCAGTAAATACTGTTTATAATACAGCTTTTGGAGATAGAACAACGCTTAAGCAATTAGTACAACTATTGAAAGATAACTTAGTGCAGTTTGATTCAAAAATTGCTGAGGTAGAAGTACTATATGGGCCAAATCGAGCAGGAGATATACCCCATTCATTAGCAAGTATTGAAAAAGCAAAAAATAATTTGGGTTATAATCCCAAATATTCAATTGCACAAGGTATTAAAGAAGCCGTTTCTTGGTACTTTGAAAATTTAAAGTAACACATTTATGAATAAAATAGCAGTTATTGGCTTGGGCTATGTGGGTTTACCACTTGCCCGTTTATTTGCTACAAAATACAATGTAATTGGTTTTGATATTAATCAAACTCGAATAAATGAGCTTCAGAATGGGCATGATGCAACATTAGAAGTAGAGGAGGAACTTTTAAAATCCGTTTTAACTCCTAATAAAAATGATGTAAAAGGTCTTTATTGTTCTTTTGATTTGAATGATATAAAAGAATGTAATTATTATATAGTTACTGTGCCTACTCCTGTAGATAAAAATAATCACCCCGACTTAACTCCTTTATATAAAGCTAGTGAGACTGTGGGAAAAGTTTTAAAAAAAGGAGATATAGTTATTTATGAATCTACCGTATTTCCTGGTGCTACAGAAGAGGAATGTATTCCTGTTTTAGAACGAGTAAGTGGATTAATATATAATGAAGATTTTTTTGCGGGTTATTCACCAGAGCGAATTAATCCTGGGGACAAAGAGCATACTGTTGAGAAAATTCTAAAAGTGACTTCCGGCTCAACTCCTGAAATAGGGCAAAAGGTCGATGGATTATATAAAAGTGTTATAACAGCAGGAACACATTTAGCGCCAAGTATAAAAGTGGCAGAAGCAGCAAAAGTAATTGAAAACTCACAGCGAGACATCAATATAGCATTTGTCAACGAGTTGGCTAAAATATTTAATTTAATGAATATTGATACTCATGCCGTTTTAGAAGCAGCCGGTACTAAATGGAACTTTTTACCTTTTAAACCTGGTTTAGTGGGTGGACATTGTATTGGAGTTGATCCGTATTATTTAGCCCAAAAGGCACAAGAATTAGGCTATCACCCTGAAATTATTTTAGCTGGACGTCGTTTGAATGATAGTATGGGAGAGTATGTGGCTTCTCAAGTAGTAAAGTTGATGATTAAAAAGGGAATTACCGTAAATGGGGCGTCTTTATTAATGTTAGGGTTAACATTTAAAGAAAATTGCCCTGATGTTCGCAATACTAAAATAATTGATGTCATTCATGCATTATCTGATTACGGAATTAAAGTCACTATTTGTGATCCCTGGGCAAATCTTATTGAGGTTAAACATGAATATGATTTGAATGCAAGCAATGTGTTGCCTGAACAAAGGTTTGATGGTGTAGTTTTAGGAGTTTCTCATAGTGAATTCCTAAATATAAAAATTAGTGATTACCTAAAGACTATTAGTGTTTTTTATGATGTAAAAGGTCTCTTTAGATCAAATGCAGATGGTGTTTTATAAAAAAATTCTTTTCAGTTTTTTAGTTTGTTTTATAATTTTTTTATCTTTTTTTTTAATATCTATATTGTATAATAGAAATAGAATTAAACCGACTAAAGCAGAAATTATAGAATTACAGATATTCTATAAAAGTTTAATTATACTTGAAAGCAAAAAAGACATCATTAAGTTTCAAAATTATACTGTTGAAAAAATTGATTATCATTCCAATGGAATTGGAGAAATTAATATCATAAATATTATTAAAAGTAAAAAGGGTTTATGTTTTCATAGGTCTTTAATAATGCAAAAAGTAATGATATTGAATGGAATTAATATAAGACCAGTTTTTTTGTTTTCAAATCCATTTTCTTCAAATACAGGATTTTTTGATTTTTTTTCAAGTAAAATTCATACGCACAACATTTTTGAGTTTTGTTGGCATGGAAAATGGTATGTAATGGAAACAAATCAAAAGATTTTTGAACTTAAAACATTAGATCAGTATTTAATAAGTCAAAAATTATTTAAAACAAAGCCAAGATATATAAGGTATTTAAATAATAGAAATTCAAGGTTTATTAAACCTTATTGGATGCCTGATATTTATTAATATCACTAATAATAAAGAAAAATTATATTTATAAAATTATGTTTCAAAATAAAGTATTATTAATAACAGGAGGCACAGGTTCTTTTGGTAATGCCATGCTAAAAGGGTTTCTAAAATCAGATTTGAAGGAAATTAGAATCTTTAGCAGAGATGAAAAAAAACAAGAAGACATGCGAATAGAATACAAAAATGACAAATTAAACTTTGTTATTGGAGATATTCGTGATTTTGACAGTATCAATAATGCCATGGCGGGAGTGGATTATGTTTTTCATGCCGCAGCATTAAAACAAGTACCCTCATGTGAATTTTTTCCAATGCAGGCAGTACACACTAACATTACTGGAGCTGAGAATGTATTGGAAGCAGCAGCTAGAAATAATATTGAACGTTTGGTAGTATTAAGTACTGACAAAGCAGTTTATCCAATTAACGCTATGGGAATTTCCAAAGCGATGATGGAAAAAATTGCTATTTCTAAAGCTCGTGATCCCAGAGTCCAAAATGCAAATGCAGTTTATACGGCTACTCGATACGGAAATGTAATGGCTTCAAGAGGTTCAATAATTCCTTTGTTTATTAAACAAATTAAAGAAGGTAAACCATTGACTATAACAAATCCCCAAATGACTCGATTTATGATGTCATTAGATGATTCTGTTGACTTGGTTATGTATGCATTTAAAAATGGTAAACCAGGTGATATTTTTGTGCAAAAATCACCAGGAGCATCAATCCAAATTTTAGCAGAAGCATTAAAAGAATTATTTAGTGCTGAAAATGAAATAAATATTATAGGTGAACGACATGCTGAAAAGTTATATGAAACGTTATGTTCCAAAGAAGAAATGTCGAAGGCAGAGGATTTAGGAAGGTTTTACAGAGTTCCAGCCGATTTTAGAGATTTAAATTATACTAAATATCTACAAGAAGACGGACCTAAATTAGTAAATGAAGAGTATAATTCACACAATACAAATCAACTTACAAAAGACGAACTGAAAAAGTTGTTATTGACTTTAGATTATGTACAAGAAGAATTGAAAAATCATACCAATTAACTATGTTGCCATTAATTAAAACATATATCCCGCCGCGAGAAGATTTAATGCCTAAAATTGAAGAGGTTTTATATAGCGGCTACATTGCTCAGGGGGAAGTTGTAGAAAATTTTGAAAGAAAGTTTGAAGAATTTATTGGCAGTGGTTATACCTTATCGCTAAATTCTGGGACTGCGGCTTTACATATTGCATTGATTTTAGCAGGAGTAAAAGAAGGAGATGAGGTAATTAGTACCGCCATGACAGCTGAGCCTACAAATGTTGTCATTAAAATGGTTGGGGCAAAAGTGAGATGGGCTGATGTAGATTATGAGACGGGTAACATCTCTGCAAAAGCTATTGAAAGTGCAATAAATGAGAAAACAAAAGCTATAATAGTAGTTGATTATGCTGGTACACCTGTTGATGTTAATAGTATTCAACAAGTTTCATTAAAATATAATATTCCAGTTATTGAAGATGCTGCACATGCTTTAGGTACAACTTATAATGGTAAAAAAACAGGTAACCATTTCCCATTTACAGTATTTTCCTTTCAAGCAATTAAACATTTGACTACAATTGATGGTGGTGCCTTACAAATTCAAGATAAAGAATTATATGAAAAAGGTAAATTGATAAGATGGTTTGGACTAGATAAAAAACTTTCAAGATTAGATAATGATATTCAAATCCAAGGATTTAAGTATCACATGAATAATGTCAATGCGACTATTGGATTAGTACAATTAGAAACAATTGAAGACCTTTTGCAGCAATATCGAACTATTGGCAAATATCTTGATGTGAAACTTAAAGGATTGTCAGGTTTGGAAACAGTTGTACATTATCCTGATTCAGAATCATCCTATTGGTTATATACTTTAAAAGTGGACAGAAGAGACGATTTTATTAAAATGATGGCAGATAATGGTTTCATGGCATCTGAAATCCACAAACGAAATGATCTGCATACATATTTGAATGATTACCCAGCAGAAATGCCTAATCTTGATAAATTTTATTCTCGTTTGGTACATATTCCATGTGGTTGGTGGGTTACCTTGGAGGATTGCGACAATATGATTGATGTAATAAAAAAAGGTTGGTAATGATTCCTATCTACAAGCCCTATATGCCGGACAACTTATTGCCTGAACTGAATGAAATATTGTATTCAGGTCAATTAAGTTTTGGAAAGTATGGCAAACAATTTGAATCACAATTAAAAGAATTTATTGGTTGTGAATATCTATTATCTGTAAATTCCTATAATACAGCAATGTTGGTGGTTTTATCAACATTAGGATTGCAATTTGGAGATGAGGTTATCGCAAGTCCAGTAAGTTGTTTAGCATCCAACCAACCATTTGCTACAAAAGGGTTAAAAGTGATTTGGGCGGATATAAATCCTACTACAGGAACATTATGCCCTAAAGATGTTGAAGCTAAAATTACAGATAACACAAAAGTGATCTTTCATAATCATTTTTGTGGGTATGTTGGTGAAATTGATGACATTAATACTTTAGGTAAAAAATACGGTATTCCAATTATTGATGATGGAATTGAGGCTTTTGGTTCTGAATATAACGGGAATAAATTAGGTAATGTAGGTACAGATGTTACTGTGTTTTCATTTCAAACCGTTAGATTACCCAATACTATTGAAGGAGGTGCTATAGCATTTAAAGATAAAGCGTTATATGATATGGCTTTATTAATTAGAGATTACGGTATTGATAGATTAAAATTTAGAACAGCTGATGGCGAAATTAATCCTGATTGTGATATAACACTTGAAGGATATGGCGGACTAATGAGCGAAGTAAATTCATTTATTGGTACAAAACAAATGTTAGAAATAGAAGCGTTATTAAACATCCAAGCAAAAAATGCTTTAGAATGGAAAAATGAATTGCAAAATAGTACAGATGTCAAGTCATTACAAATAAACAATAAAACTAACCCTAATTATTGGGTATTTGGTACGCTTTCAGAAAATAGTAAAGAAACGATTGCTTATTTTAAATCAAGAGGTTATAATGCTACTGGGGTTCACATCAACAATAATATCTATTCTGTTTTTAACAATAAAATGAATTTAGAAGGTGTAAATAAATTTAAACAACAATTTGTAGCGATTCCTTGTGGTTGGTGGATAAAATAGAATTTATGAATACAAATCAAATAGACAAATCAGCAAGAATTCATCCAAGAGTAGTCTTAGGTAAATATAACAAAATTGGTAAAAATGTAGAGATAATATTGAAAGATGCAGAGGGATCTTCAGCGTTTTTTGGTGATAATAATATTATAAATGATAATACTAGAATTATTATAAATGGAAGAATTTCAGTAGGAGATTGGAATGTTTTTCATAATGATATGTTGGTTATGGCAGATGACCATATTAATATTGGACATAATTGTTGGTTTGGACAAAATACAATTTTAGATGGCGCTGGGGGGTTAGAAATTGGAAATGGTGTTAGAGTCGGTATGTATTCCCAAATTTGGACTCATGTAGCAAGTGGAGAGTTAATAGAAGGTTGTAATCTTTTTGCAAAAAGAAAAACTATAATCCAAGATGATGTTTGGCTAGTAGGAAGTTGTATTGTTAGTTCTGGTTTAACTTTAGGGAAACGAAGTACTGCACTTATAAACTCTGTATTAACAAAAAGCACAGAACCCAACAGAGCTTATGCTGGTAGCCCAGCAAAATTAATGGAGGGTGTCAATTTTTATAATCCTATAAGCATAGATGATAAATATAACATGATATTAGATTGGGTAAAAGAATTTGTGTCAATAGAAAAAAACATCAGTTTTGTTAAAAATGATTATGAAATTATATTAGAAAATTCAGAAAATTATGATAAGGTTACATTTACTAAGTTGCAATCAATTAATTATGAAATTACTGATGATAGTATTTTTTTCTTAAGTAATAAAAAATATATAAAAACAAACAATGAGCTTGAAAGAAAGGTTTACAAATTCTTATATGGAAATAAAGCTAGATTTATCCCATTGAATACAGATTCTAACTTTATAATATAAAATGCTAAAAAACATAATAGCCAATTACGTAGGTAAAATTTGGGGTATTATTTCTGTATTTATTTTTGTTCCATTTTATGTAAAATTATTAGGTATAGAATCATATGCAATAATTAATTTTTACACAGTTATACTTACAATTATGTATTTTGCAGATGGCGGTCTTTCAGCTACTTTAAATAGGGAAATAGCTCGAAGTAAGGATAATAAATATATTGGCAATATGCTGTTTACAATTGAGAAAGTTTATCTAGCAATTTGCTTATTTATAGTTATAATTATTTTCTCTTTTTCAGGTTTTATTGCTACAAATTGGTTAAATTCTCATTCATTACATCCAGAAGATTTAAAGATATACATTAGTCTGATGGGTATTAGTGTTGCTTTTCAATTATTTACTACTTTGCAAAATAGTGGTCTTATGGGCCTTGAAAAACAAGTGTTGTCGAACGGAATTCAGGTTTTAAGTAGTATGTTCAGGTCGGCTTTTGTTCTTGTACCACTTTATTTTTATCCAACGTTATTGACTTTTTTTATTTGGCAGGTTTCAATGAATATAATTTTCTTTTTTATCACAAGGTACAATCTATGGAAATTTATAAAAACTAATATTTCTTACAAGTTTGACAAAAAAGTTTTGAAAACTTTAGGCCGATTTGCAGGAGGTATGATGTTATTAGCTATTATTTCTTCTATAAACACACAAATTGATAAATTGGTAATTAGCAAGATCTTATCGTTAAAAGAATTTGGCTATTATTCTTTAGCCGGTATCCTTTCTCAATTACCAATCCTAATAATTACCCCAATTGCGGTTGCGATATTACCTAGAATGGTCAAGTATTCTACAATTACAGAAAAAGAAAAGCTAATAAAGTTGTTTCATGTTAATACCTTTTTTTTATCTGTATTAGCAACTTCGGGAGCTATGGTTCTTTTTCTTTTTACAAAAGATTTTGTTTTTATTTGGACTCACGATAACCTAATATCTAAAACAATCGAAAATGTGACGAAGGTTCTTTTAATTGGCGGTGTATTTTTATCTTTTCAATTTATGCCATATCATTTAGCTATTGCAAATGGTCATACTAAAACTAATGTAAGATTGGGTATAGTTGCCATAATTTGTATAATACCAACATTAATTTTTTGTGTAAAGCAATTCGGTTTGATTGGCGCTACTTATACATGGTTAATTATGAATATTTTCGCCTATTTTTATTTAGGATATTTTATTATTTCTAAATTTCTGAAAAATGAATTCAGAAGATGGTTAATTAATGGGACATTAATTCCTTTAATTATTTCTATTTCAATTGGTGTTTTAAGTTATTATTTAACATTAAATTTAACCAAAGGGTATTTTATCTTCTTGTATTCTACAATTATTTGTCTAATCTCATTTGTTATAAATTTAGTCATATTTAACCAAATGAATCCAGAATATAAAATTAATATAAGACAAGCATTTTCTGATGGTGAAATATAAAAAACTACTTTCTATTATAATACCGACAAAAAACAGGTTTGAATATGCAAAAATCTGTTTTAGTTCTATATTAAGCATAAAAAGTAATTTGTTTGAGTTAGTTGTAGTGGACAATAGTGATGATGATTTGCTAAAAAATTGGATTAGTTCAAATATTTCAGATTCAAGATTAAATTATATTAGAAAAAAAGAATTTCTAACTGTAGTTGAAAATTTCCAAGTTGGTATTGATAATGCTAACGGAGAATATGTTTGCACAATAGGAGACGATGACGGGCTAAACTCTGAAATAATAGAATTGGTAGAATGGGCGAAAAAACATGATATTGATGCAGTAACACCTAAGTTTATAGCCGATTATATATGGCCAGATTTAAATCATTTAAAAGGTGATTTTGCAATTGGTGGAACTTTAAAGATAAAAAAATTCAGTAATTCTTTTTCTTTTTTAGATGTAGAAAAGGGCTTACAACAATTAAGTAGAACTTGTGGTATGGATTTGGCAGATTCATTTTATATTCCCAAAATTTATTATGGAATTATCAAAAATGAAATTTTAAAAAAAGCTAAAAATAAGATTGGAACAAATTTTCCAGGGGTAAGCCCAGATCTTTCAGGAGCAATAGTTGCTTCAGCATATATAAATAAATATTGTGTTATTGATTATCCAATTTTTATTGCTGGAAGTTCTATGAAAAGTACTGCAGGGTCAAGTAATTTAAAAAAGCATCACGGTTCATTAAACGATCAAAAACATATTTCTAAAGAGGCTATTGCATCATGGCCGAAACAAATACCTAATATTTTTTCGGTTGAAACAGTTTGGAGTCAGTCAGCTTACATGTCTTTAAAAGCTATTAGTAGAGATGATTTAGTAGCCATTTATAATTTTCCGAGAATTTATGCTAGTTTGTTAATGTTTAATAGTATTTATTACAAATATGTAATTAGTTCTTTTATATTTACTTTTAAAAAATCATTTGTATTGAATTTATTTAAAGTCATAATTGAATATTTAAATTTAGTATTTAGAAGAGCAAAATACTTGATAATAAATTTAAGAAATAAATTTTTTGGAAATGCAATAATATTCAACGAAATTCAAAATATTGACCAAGCAAATTTTAAATTATCTAAATTTTTAATGGAGAATAATTTCTCTCTAAATAAAATATTACAAAATGATTAAAGTTTGTTTTCCATTAGAGGGGTTAAATAATTCAGGAGGATTAAGGGTAATTACCGATGTAGCTAATTATTTATCAGAAAATGGTTATAATGTAGAGGTTATCGTTCCTGATTACTCCAGTAGTCAGTTTTATTTATTTTCAGAAGAAATTGAATTGAAAATTGTAAAAACAAAATCCATTATCAATAAAAAAATATTTTACATTTTTTATTTAATCTTCTATTCAGCTCAAAAAAACTATAATATTTCTTTTGCAACTGGTTATAAAACACCATTTTTAATTTTTTTATCAAAACTGTTCAACCTTTCAAATACTAAAATAGTTTACTTAATTCAGCATTATGAAATCTCAAGTCAAATTAAATTCAATAATACACAAAATATATTATCAAAATTATTAAAAATATGTATTGCTAAAGTTGGATTTTTAGTGCCCTCCATTAAAATTTCTGTTTCAGAGTGGATTAAGGCCCAATTGAACGATTCAAAAATCAATGTTATACCAAATGGAATTGACCTTAATGATTTTAAAGTGAGTATAGAGCCTCAGGAAAGAGAGTTTTACTCCATAGGAATTGTTGGTTCAAATAAACCTATCAAAGGTTATAATCTGATAATTAAGGCTATATTAAGTCTAAGAAGTGATTTTCTTTCAAAAATTAAATTACATGTATTATCACCCGAAACCATTGAGCTTCCTTCAAATATTAACTCTAAACACATAGCCCCCAAAACAAGTGAAGATATTTCTAATTTCTATAATAGTTGTAATATATTCATATTTGGCTCATATGAGGAGGGTTTTGGTCTACCTCCTTTAGAAGCAATGGCATCTGGTTGTGTAGTTTTAAGCTCTGACTGTGGGGGTGTTAGATCATTTCTTGATAATACTAATTCTTTTTTGTTCAATCCTGGAGATTCACTTCAGTTAAAAAATACAATTGAATTTGTATTGGAAAATCCTTCTAAAATTGAGAAAATTAGAAAGTGTGGTATTTTAAGGTCTAGAGATTTTTCAATAGAAATCATGTTAAATTCTTATATTAATTTGTTAAGTAAAATACCCTAGTTGAAGTTTTTTAAAGATCTATTATTATATTCTGTCCCTTTTGCTTTAATCGTAGGGAGTAATTATAATTTAAAAAGTCTAATTGGAATTAATATTTCTTTTGGTTATATAGAATTTATTATTTTATTAATGTTATTGTATATTTTAGTTAATGGAAAGTTCTTTTCACCTACTAATTTACTTCGTGTATATCTTTTTGGGTTATTTTCAATTTTATTATCTTTATTTTTTTCAAGTAATTCAATTTCTTCGATTTCAATTATAGAATTAGTTAGATGGATAGAATATTTTTTACTTTTTGTGTGTGTTTATAGTTTAGTAGATAAAAATAATATTAAAAAATCCCTATTTGCACTTACAATTCCAACAATTTTGTTCATTGGTGTTTCAGTTTTTCAGGCTTTTACATTTAATTTTTATGAGAAAAGGATATATGGTACATTTCTATCTTCAGCAGATTTAGCTAATGAATCTATATCTAATCCCAATGTTGCAGGTGCATTTCTAACAGGAAGTTTTTTGTTATTTTATTCGTTTAAAAATCTAAACTTTGGAATTAAAAAGTATGTTTTAATTATGTTACAATATATATCTTTTGTTCTTGTTCTTTTTACATTATCACGAAGTGCTTTTTTAGGGGCAGTCTTAGGTCTCTTAGTATTAATTATTCTTTTCAAAAAAAGTTTAATTTGGTTTTTACTCAAGATCAGCTTTTTTGTTTTATTGCTATTTTCATTATTTTATTATTACATTCCCAAGTATGATGATATTGTGATATATCAAAGGGCTATTAGTACTTTTGATACTTCTACTGTTGCAGGGGCATCAGTTGCCGCAAGGATAGATAATTCCTCTAGAATATTAGATATTGCATTTGATAATTTGATTTTTGGAATTGGTTTTGGAGACTTAGAAAATCAATTTAATCTAGTTCCTGATAATTTTTATATACATATTTTTGCAGAAACTGGAATTGTTGGTTTTTTAATAAGTGTTTTTATGTTAATAGTTATCTTTTATGATTTATTTATTATGTTTAAAACGAATTCTTCTGATAAATTATTTTTTTATTTTTTAGCAGGTTTTATTTCAGTATTTATTACTTTTTTATTTGAGAATTACGCTGCTAATTTATTTAGAAGTCCTCGTCTATTAGGCTTATTTTGGTATTTGTTAGCATTGATTTATAAATATAATTCTATTACTAAGAAAGAAAAGTACAAGTTTAATGGTTAAAAACAGTATAGTATTTTTCACAAAATATACAGAGAAAGGTCCAAGCAGTCGGTATAGATCATATCAGTATAAATCATATTTAGAAAATGAATTTAATTTATATTACTATCCTTTATTTAATGATGAATATATTGATAATCTTTATAGAAATAGAGGTCGAAACTATTTGCATTTAATTAAAGCTTATATTTCCCGGATATTAAGAGTTTTAAGACTTATGGGAACTAATAAAATTGTTTTTATTGAGTATGAATTATTACCATATTTTCCGCCATTTTTAGAATATTTTTTATACAAAACAAAAGTAAATTTTATATTAGATTATGATGATGCAATTTTTCATAATTATGATAAACATAATAGTTATTTAGTTAAATGTTTGTTTAAAAATAAAATTAAAGTTATAGCAAAATATGCTTATTTTATTATTACAGGCAGTCCTTATTTGTCTTCGTACTTTTTGCAATATAATAAAGATGTAATAGAAATTCCTACGAGCATACTATTTGGAAAATACGATAGTTGTCTTAAAAGTATAACTGAAAATGATTATTTAAGCATAGGTTGGATTGGATCAAAATATACATCTATTAATGTTATTAACCTAAGTAGTGTTATAGAAAAATTTCAACATTTTAATCCTAAAGTTAAATTTAAACTTATGGGGTTTGATAAAAGCTTAGAATTTCATTTAAATTTCTCCAACGTTGAATTTTATGAATGGTCTGAGAATAAAGAATTATTTTTTTTAAATTCTATTGATTTAGGTATAATGCCTTTGACTAATACCTTTTTTAATCAAGGTAAATGCGGGTTTAAATTAATTCAATATATGGCTATGGGAAAGCCTACAATTTCCACTCCGTTGGAGGCTAATATTAAAATTAATAGGAATGGCAATAATATGTTTGCTAATTCAGAACAGGAATGGTATGAGTGTATCTGTAAATTTATTGCTAATTCTAAATTTTACAAGGATGTTGGAGTTAAAAACAAAGATATAGTAAGACAATATTACAGTGTCGAGGGTAATGAAATTTTATATTTAGATCTATTTAAGAAGATTAAAAATGTGTGGAATTAATGGCTTTCTTGTTATTAAAGCCTTAAGTGATGTTATTGGTCACTTAAGGATAATGAATAACTGTATTATTCATAGGGGGCCAGATTCTGATGGTGTGTTTAATATAACTTCACCTAATTTTTCATTGGCAATGGGAATGCGTAGGCTTTCTATTATTGATTTAAACAATGGGCATCAACCAATTTATTCCGAGGATAAAAGTAAGGTTATTGTTTTTAATGGAGAAATTTATAACTATCAAAATTTAAAAGAACAACTACTTAATCAAGGTTGTGTTTTTAATACTAATTCTGATACAGAAGTGGTATTAAGATTATATGAAAGTGAAGGACCAAAATCTTTTGGTAAGTTAGATGGTATGTTTGCTTTTAGTATTTATGATAAAACGATTGGAAAGGTTTTTATAGCTCGAGATTATTTTGGAGAGAAGCCGTTATATTATTCCCAAGCAAATGACACTTTTGTATGGGCTTCTGAATTGAAATCTATAATTTCGACATTACAAAGTAAACCTGAAATTGATACAAATAGTCTTTCTTTATATTTTCAATTAACCTATATTCCTGCTCCGTTTACTATATATAAAGGAATAAGTAAGCTTGAAGCAAATCATTATATAGAATTGGATTGCTCAAAGAATATTTTTTCGATATTTGAAATTAATAGACCAATTTGTAATTTCAATTTTAGTTCAAAGAAAGAGGCAAAAAATATTACTCATGATTTAGTCCAAAAAAGTGTCCAATCAAGATTGATTTCAGATGTTCCGATAGGTTCATTTTTATCTGGCGGGGTAGATTCTTCAATAGTATCTCTGTGCATGGCACATCAACAGAATAAAAAAATTGATACTTTTTCAATTGGATTTGATAAAAAATCTTTTGATGAGTCTGATAAGTCACGGCTAGTATCAAGATTAATTAATAGTAATCATCATGAATTTATAGTTACTGAAAAGGATTTAACAGCTAATATAGATGAAATTATTTTGAACTTTGATGAGCCTTTTGCGGATTCTTCAGCATTAGCAAGTTATTTAGTAGCATTTAAAACTAGAGACTTTGTAAAGGTAGCGCTTACAGGAGATGGAGGAGATGAAGTATTTGGTGGTTATAACAAGTACTACATGGGCAAGTTAAACCATAAATACACTTCTATTGTTCCAGAGAGTTTACATTATAAAAGTTTGAAATTTGTAGAAAATCTTTTGGCTTTTAAAGAAGATGATAGAGGCTTCAGATTTAAAATTAAAAGACTATTAAAGTCAATTAATTATAATGATGATTTTTATTTGAATATTATTTCTTTAGGTTTTACTGAAGATGAAGTTAATTCAATTTTAAAAATTAACTCTAATTACGCTATTGGTTTAAAGTATTTTAAGGATAAACTAGGATTAAACCCTGTTACAATTTCACACTTTAGAGCTGTAGATAAGCACATAAGTTTGGAAGGGGATATGTTAGTTAAAGTTGATAGAACAAGCATGTTGACTTCTTTAGAATGTAGAGCACCATTCTTAAGTAAAGAAATTTGGGATTTTACAAATCAATTACCTGAATCATATCTAATAAATGGTTGGGATAAAAAACATATTTTGAAGGAAGCTTTTAAGGATTATTTTCCTAAGAATTTTTTAAACAAATCAAAGAAAGGTTTTGGTGTTCCTGTTGGTGATTGGTTACGCTCTGACTTACGTTTAGAATTACTATCTTATATCGAGAAAAGTTTCATAATAAAACAAAATATATTTGATCTTGATAAAATTACAAATATTGTGTTGAATCATCTAATGGGCAAAGAAGACAATACTTTTAGAATTTGGTCATTTTATTGCTTTCAAAAATGGTACAAGAGTATTTATATTAATTAAAAAAATTATTTGAAAGCTAAAATTTTATTTGTAACCAATGTTGATTGGTTCTTTATATCTCATAGGTTGGTAATTGCTGAAGAAGCAAAGAAAAAAGGGTATGAAGTTATTGTTGCTGCTCAAGATACTGGTCGGTCCCAAGAAATTAGAGATAAAGGAATTAAATTCATAAACCTATCTTTTTCTCGTTCTGGAACTAATCCTTTTATAGAGTTAAAAACTGTTATAAACTTCTTTATACTGTATAAAAAAATTAATCCAGATATTGTGCATCATATTACACTTAAACCTGTGATATATGGTTCAATTATTGCAAAAATATTAAGAATCAGGGGCGTTGTAAATGCAATCAGTGGTCTGGGTTATAATTTTACTAAAGGTCGAGAAAGTCTTATTCAAAAGGCTATGCTTTACATAATGAAATTTGGGTTTAGGCGTAAAAATTTAGTGGTTATTTTCCAAAATGAAAATGATCAAGAAGAATTAGTAATCTTAGGTATTATTAACCACTTTAATGAAATTAAGAGAATAAAAGGATCGGGAGTTGATCTTGAACTGTATTGTGAATTACCCTTTCCAGATTTTAACATTGTAAAAATTCTTTTCCCTAGTAGGATGTTATGGGATAAAGGAGTTAAGGAATTGCGAGAAGCATCGATCATTTTAAAAGAAAAATATAGCAATAAGGTACATTTTGTTTTATCCGGTTTAGCCGATGAAGACAATAAAGCAGGTGTAACCCCAACTTATATGAAGGATTGGGAAGATGGTACTTATATAAGTTGGATAGGATATCAAAAAAACATGGTTGAAGTATATAAAAATTCACATATCGTTGTTTTGCCATCTTATAGAGAAGGAATGCCTAAATCACTTATTGAAGCATGTGCTATAGGTAGAGCAATTGTAACAACTAATGCGATAGGATGTAAGGAAACTGTTGATGAAGGAGTTAATGGCTTCAAAGTATCTGTTGCTAATTCAAGAGACCTATCGAATGCTTTAGAGAAATTAATTAATAATCATGACTTGATTAAACAAATGGGTCATAATTCTAGAGCGAAGGCAGAGAGAGAATTTGATGTAAAAAATGTCGTGGAACAACATTTAGAAATTTATAATAGTTTGTTAATTGGATAGTATACTTGTTACAGGCTCATCAGGTTTTGTTGGTACTTCAGTTTCCAATTACTTCGGAATAGAGAATACGTTTCAATATAAACGTGGTGATTGTTTAAAAATTAATTTAGCATCAGTAGTCATCCATCTCGCTGGCAAAGCCCATGATCTTAAAAATACATCTAATCCAGACGAATACTACCAAGTAAATACCGAATTAACTAATAAAGTTTTTGATGCTTTTCTAATATCTGAAGCAAAGGTATTTATCACATTAAGTTCAGTAAAAGCAGTCGCTGATGAAGTGCAAGGTGTACTCATAGAAGAGCGGACTCCCAATCCCATTACTCATTATGGTAAAAGTAAACTCTTAGCAGAGCAATATATTTTATCAAAAGAAATTCCTGAAGGTAAACGGGTATATATTTTACGACCGTGCATGATTCATGGTCCGGGTAATAAGGGTAATTTAAATGTACTTTATAAATTAGTGTCCAAAGGAATTCCATGGCCATTGGGTGCCTTTAAAAATCAACGCTCTTTCTGCAGTATAGATAATTTGCTGTTTATTATAAAAGAATTGATACAACGTGAGGATATTCCTTCTGGATTTTATAATGTGGCAGATGATGATGCACTTTCTACCAATGATGTCATTACTGTTTTGGCAGCATCGCAAAACAGACAACCTAAAATTTGGAAAATATCAAAAAGGCTAATTCAGTTTGTTGCTTATATGGGAAATGTGCTCCAACTTCCCCTTAATGAAGAACGCTTACAAAAACTTACGGAGTCGTATGTGGTAAGCAATGAAAAAATAAAAAAAGCCATTGGTAAACCGCTACCTGTTAGCGCTCAAGAAGGGCTTTTAAAAACATTTAAATCTTTTAATTCATAATGACACGAATATTTGATATCGTTTTTTCTTTTTTTGGTTTACTTTTATTAAGCCCTCTAATCCTTCTACTTTTTATAATTGGTTTTTTAGATACGGGATCTCCTTTGTTTCGTCAAGAGCGAGTAGGAAGGCATCAACAAGCTTTTCGTTTATTGAAATTTCGTTCTATGCATCCGAATACTCAAGCAGTAGCTACGCATTTGGTGCAAACGAGCGCTATTACCAAATGGGGTTCTTTTTTACGAAAATCTAAACTAGATGAGCTGCCTCAATTAATCAATGTGTTTATGGGGGATATGAGTTTGGTGGGGCCAAGACCTAATTTATTTAATCAAGAAGAATTAATA
>JACCDH011381021.1_pt1 | contig 38397 bp, 38 predicted proteins | sample 7442481 | NCBI WGS metagenome assembly JACCDH01 (sample SAMN15323433, study PRJNA562643) | freshwater metagenome | isolation source: river surface water | place: USA:Blue River Watershed | collected 2017-08-15 | reverse complement strand
TGCACTACACGGCGCTGCCGGACTGGGCGCAGTCGATCGGCATGGTGTTCTCGCTGATCCTGCTGGCACCGAGCTGGGGCGGCATGATCAACGGCATCATGACCCTGTCGGGCGCGTGGCACAAACTTCGCAATGACCCGATCCTGAAATTCCTGATCGTGTCGCTGTCCTTCTACGGCATGTCGACCTTCGAAGGTCCGATGATGTCGATCAAGACCGTCAACGCGCTGTCGCACTACACCGACTGGACCGTTGGCCACGTGCACTCGGGTGCGCTGGGCTGGGTCGGCCTGGTGTCGATGGGCTCGATCTACTACCTGCTGCCGCGCCTCGCGGGCCGCAAGGAAATGTGGAGCGTGCGCCTGATTGAAGTGCACTTCTGGGTCGCCACCATCGGCATCGTGCTGTACATCGCATCGATGTGGATCGCCGGCGTGATGCAGGGCCTGATGTGGCGCGCGGTGAATGCCGATGGCACGCTGACCTACACCTTCGTCGAGAGCGTGAAGGCCACCTATCCGTACTACGTGATCCGCTTCCTGGGTGGTGGCCTCTACCTCGCCGGCATGCTGATCATGTTCTACAACATGCTGAAGACCATCGCCGATGGCAAGCCGGTCGATGCACGCATCCCGGCCCTCACCGGCGCGCACGCCTGAACCAGGAGACTTGAATGAAACTTGCTCACGAATCCATCGAGAAGAAGCCCTGGCTGCTGGCGATCCTGGTGATCCTGGTGGTCAGCATCGGCGGCCTGGTCGAGATCGTCCCGCTGTTCTTCCAGAAGTCGACCACCGAGCCGGTCGCGGGCCTCACCCCTTACAGCCCGCTGCGCCTGGCCGGCCGCGACATCTATGTCCGCGAAGGCTGCTACAACTGCCACTCGCAGATGATCCGTCCGTTCCGCGCCGAGACCGAGCGCTACGGCCATTACTCGGTCGCCGGCGAGTTTGTCTACGACCGTCCGTTCCAGTGGGGCTCCAAGCGCACCGGCCCGGACCTGGCCCGCGTCGGCGGCCGTTACAGCGATGAATGGCACCGCGCGCACCTGATCAATCCGCGCGACCTGGTGCCCGAGTCGAACATGCCTGGCTATCCGTGGCTGGCAAAGAATGCGCTCGATCCGCAGGAGATCGTACCCAAGCTGAAGGCACTCAAGCGCCTCGGCGACCCGTATACCGACGAGCAGATCGCCGCCGCACCGAAAGAACTCGAAGGCAAGACCGAGCTCGATGCGCTGGTCGCCTACCTTCAGGGCATGGGCATACAGATCAAGGCAAGGAGATAAGCATGGACCTCGTCTCCCTCGTGTCGGATGCGCGCAGCGTGATCACGCTGCTGTGCATGCTGACCTTCCTCGGCATCATCGGGTGGGCGTGGAGCGCACGCCGCAAACATGACTTCGACGAGGCGGCCATGCTGCCCTTCGCGGACGATGACATGAACACGCAAGTGACAACGCAAATGACAACTCAAGCGCAGGAGCCGCGACATGGCTGATTTCATCAACGGATTCTGGGGACCGTACATCGCGGTCATCACCATCGCTTCCATCATCGGCTGCGGCCTGCTGCTGTGGTCGCAGGCGACAGTGAAGATCGACCTGTCGAAAGATGGCAAGGCCGAGACCACCGGCCATAGCTGGGATGAAGGCCTGGAGGAACTGAACAACCCGATGCCGCGCTGGTGGATGTGGCTGTTCTACATCACCATCGTGTTCGGTTTTGCGTATCTCGCGCTGTACCCTGGCCTCGGCACCTATGCGGGCAAGCTGGGCTGGAAGTCGAGCGGCGAATACGAAGCCGAGCTGAAGGCGGCCGATGCCGAATACGGTCCGCTGTTCCAGAAATTCAAGGGCACGGATGTGAAGGCGCTGGCAGCTGATCCGCAGGCCCGTGCCATCGGCGAGCGCCTGTTCCTGACCTACTGTGCGCAGTGCCATGGCTCGGACGCGCGTGGCAACAAGGGCTATCCGAACCTGACCGATACCGACTGGCTGTATGGCGGCGATCCCGACACCATCAAGACCACGCTGCTCAAAGGCCGCCATGGCCAGATGCCCTCGATGGCCGCCGCCGTCGGCGGCGACAAGGATATCGAGCACGTCGCTCACTATGTGCAGTCGCTGTCGGGCGCGGCGCATGATCCGATCAAGGCCGCATTTGGCAAGGATAAGTTCGGTGCCTGCGCCGCCTGCCATGGTGCCGACGGCAAAGGTAACCAGGCGCTCGGCGCGCCCAACCTGACTGACAAGGTCTGGCTCTATGGCGGCAGTACCGCGACCATCATGGAAACCATACGCAAGGGCCGCGACAATGTGATGCCGGCATTCGAGGAATTCCTCGGCGAAGACAAGGTCCATGTGCTGGCTGCCTATGTCTGGAGCCTGTCGAACAACTCGACGCTGGACGCGGCGAAGTGACGCAACAAGCCTGGCCCGGCTTCCACGAGGACGGATATTCGGCCGTCCCCGTGTGCCGGGCCGCCTAGCTGGAAAGCCCATGCCAAGCCCTTCACCGCAGGTTTCCGTCATCAAGATGTACGCAGCGCGGGAGGAAATCTATCCGCGCGAAATCCAGGGTCGTTATGCGAGCCTGCGCTGGTTGTTTGTGTGGCTGACCCAGATGCTCTTTTATGGTCTCCCCTGGCTGCAATGGAATGACCGGCAAGCCGTGCTGTTCGATCTCGGCGCGCGAAAGTTCTACATCTTCGGCATCGTGCTGTGGCCGCAGGACTTCATTTACCTCGCGGCGCTGCTGATCATCTGCGCGTATTCCCTGTTCTTGTTCACGGCCATCTTTGGTCGCGTCTGGTGCGGCTTCACCTGTCCGCAGACGGTCTACACCGAGATCTTCATGTGGATAGAGCGCAAGATCGAAGGCAACCGCAGCGCGCGCATGCGCCTTGACCGCCAGCCGCTGTCGCTGGAAAAATTCGCGCGCAAGAGCGCCAAGCACCTCGCGTGGGGCACGGTCGCGCTGTGGACCGGTTTTACCTTCGTGGGCTACTTCACGCCCATCCATGTGCTTGGCGATGAGATCATGGCCATGGCGCTCGGCCCCTGGGAATTGTTCTGGGTGCTGTTCTATGGCTTCGCGACCTATGGCAACGCCGGCTGGATGCGCGAGCAGGTCTGCAAGTACATGTGCCCGTATGCGCGCTTCCAGAGCTCCATGTTCGACAAGGACAGCCTGATCATTACGTATGACAGGGAGCGTGGCGAGCCGCGCGGTGCGCGCAGCAAGAACGACACGGAAGGCGCAAAGGCGCTGGGCGACTGCATCGACTGCTCGATGTGCGTGCAGGTCTGCCCGACCGGTATCGATATACGCAACGGATTGCAGTATGACTGCATCGGTTGTGCAGCCTGCGTCGATGCCTGCAACAGCGTGATGGACAAGATCGGTGCGCCGCGTGGGCTGGTACGTTACTGGACCGATCATGCAGCCGCACATCGCTGGTCATCGGCCGAGATCCTGCGTCATGCGTTCCGGCCGCGCGTGCTGATTTACAGCGCGGTATTGCTGGTGATCGTGTCGCTTTTCTTTGGCACGCTGTTCGCGCGCACGCCGCTGAAGATGGATGTGATCCGCGATCGCGGATCGATGGGTCGCGAGGTCGAGAACGGCATGATCGAGAACGTGTACCGGCTGCAGGTGATGAATACCGAAGAGACCGCGCACCGCTACAAGATCACGGTGTCCGGCATCGAGTCGATCAAGTTGCATGGCAAGGATGAGGTCGAGCTGGGTGCGACCGAGTCGCGTGGGGTGCCGGTCAATGTGCGGGTCGATGAAGGTCATGGCAACAAGGGCTCGAACACCATCTGGTTCACGATCACGGCGATCGACGAGCCGGGTGTCGAAGTGAAGGAAAAAGCGGTGTTCTTCATCCCGCGTTGAAGATGGTGCGAGACCGGGAACCAAAGTCCGTCGAGGGCTGTGGGGCCGCCGCCGACAGAAAGGCAAACATGCATACGCTGATCATGGACAAATCATCGAACCTGCCCTGGTACCGTCATCGCTGGCCCTGGCTGCTTATGCTGGGCCCGGTCGCCGTGCTGGTGGCTGGCTTCATCACGATGTGGATCTCGTTCACCGGTGCCGATGCGCTGGTCGTTGATGACTATTACAAGCAAGGCAAAGCGATCAACCAGGACCTGCGGCGTGACCGCGTCGCGGCCGAGCGGGGGCTGTCTGCGGCGCTGCGCTATGATGCGGCCGGTGCCCGTTTGCTGGGTCAGATCAAGGGATTGTCTGAGGCGGTGCCGCTGACGGTGCTGCTGGTGCACCCAACCGTGCCGCAGAAAGATATTCGCGTCAGTGTGGTGCCGGCGGCAAACGGCGAATTCGTGCTGCCGCTGGCGATGCTGGAGCGCGCGCACTGGCAGGTGCAGATCGAAGACGGTGAGCGCCAGTGGCGCCTGCACGGCCAGTGGCTGTGGCCGCAAAACAAGAACATCGACATCCAGCCGCATCGCCAGGATGCACCGGGGAGATAGCGCATGTTGAAGCTGGCAATGGCCGTCCTGTGGCCTTCGTTCCTGTCGGCGATCCTGGCCGAGGGCCTGTTCTTTTCGACCTTCGATCCGGTCGACCTGATGCTGGCCGGCGGTCATGCCGAGCTGCCACCAATTGCTGCTTATACGCTGGGCTTCTTTTTCTTCTGGGCGTTTGCGGCGATTGCGAGCATGCTGAGCCTCTACCTGTTCAATGGGGATGAGGCGCCGAAGCAGCCGCCATTCTGAGATTCGATCTTCCACGAAAAACGGCCCGCGTTGCGGGCCGTTTTTCTTTGCAGATGACTGTCAGTTGCAGGTCTCGGTACCCGCCGCAATCGCACGCAGCCGCTCCGGTTGCAACAGTTCGATCTCGCGATTGGCCACGCGCAGCAAGCCTTCTTTCTTCAGTTTGGACAGCAGGCGGCTGATGCTCTCGATTGTCAGCCCCAGGTAGTTGCCGATTTCCTCGCGCGACATGCGCAGCTGGAAGGCGGTCGATGAGTAGCCGCGCGCCGCATAGCGCGACGACAGGTTGACGAGGAAGGCAGCGAAACGCTGCTCGGCGCGCATATTCCCCAGCAACAGCATCACGCTTTGTTCACGCGTGATTTCCTGGCTCATCATCCGGTGGAAGTGGTGCAGCAGTGTCGGTATGGTGCCGAACAACTCCTCGAGCCGCGCGAACGGGATCTCGCAGACTTCGCTGTCCTCGAGCGCCATTGCGTCGCAATGGTGACGATCGGCACTGATCGCATCCATGCCCAGTAGCTCGCCGGCCATCTGGAAGCCGGTGATCTGCTGCTCGCCGCTGGCGCTGACCTGGTAAGTCTTGAAGTGGCCCAGCCGTATCGCGTACAGCGTGGTGAACGCGTCGTCCATCCGGTACAGCAGCGTATCTTTCGGCACCTTGCGGCGGCGGCCGATGATCTGGTCCAGCTTGTGCATGTCCGTTTCGCCCAGTCCCATCGGCAGGCACAACTGATGCATGCTGCACGCCGAGCAGCTGGCACGCAGTGCCTGCATGTTCAGGTTGCTCGCGGGAGTCAGGGGCTGGGCTTGGCTCATAGTTAAGGCATGACGAAAGTATCCACAAATTTACCGCATTCGGCGGCGCTGTGCCACTTTCGTTAGCTAATTTAGATCATTCGACCAGTTCATAGGGCAGTCCGACATAGTTCTCCGCGATATTGGTCAGTCCGGCCTCGGAACCCGTGTAATAGGCGAGCTCCGCTTCCTGGATGCGCTGGTTGAACGGGTCGTCGGAGAACTTGTGCAGGATGGACGTCATCCACCACGAGAATCGCTCGGCTTTCCAGATGCGGCGCAGGCACAGCTCCGAGTACTTCGCGACGAGGTCGATACGGCCTTCCTTGTACCGTTTGCGCAGTACATGATAGAGCGTGTACACGTCACTGGCCGCGAGGTTCAATCCCTTGGCACCGGTCGGCGGCACGATGTGCGCGGCATCACCGACCAGGAACATGCGGCCGAACTGCATTGGTTCCGCGACGAAGCTGCGCAGTGGCGCAATGCTCTTCTCAATGGACGGTCCGGTGACCAGGCGGTTCGCCGTTTCTTGCGGCAGGCGCGCGCGCAGCTCGTCCCAGAAGCGCTCGTCCGACCAGTCGTCGACCTTGTCATCGAGCGAGCACTGCACGTAGTAGCGCGACAGCATCGCCGAGCGCATGCTGCACAGTGCGAAGCCGCGCTCATGGTTCGCATAGATCAGTTCATGGTCCACCGGCGGCGTGCGTGACAGGATGCCCAGCCAGCCAAACGGATAGACACGCTCGAACAGACGGATGCGATCGGCCGGCACTGATTTGCGCGACACACCATGGAAGCCATCGCAGCCGGCGATGTATTCGCATTCGAGCTTTTCCTGCTTGCCGTCTTTCGTAAAAGTGACGTAAGGGTGTTCACTGTCGAAGTCATGCACCGCGACGTCCTGCGCGTCGTAGATCGTGGTCGCGCCCGATGCGGCGCGCGCATCCATCAGGTCGCGTGTGACTTCGGTCTGCCCATAGACCATCACGGTCTTGCCGCCCGAGTATTTTTTCAGGTCGATGCGTTCGACACGGCCCGAGAACGACAGCGCGAAACCTTCATGCGGCATGCCTTCGCGGTCCATGCGCTCGCCGACCTTCGCTTCGCGGAGCAGGTTTACCGTGCCTTGTTCGAGCACGCCGGCGCGGATCCGCGACAGCACATAGTCCGGTGACTTCGCTTCGACGATCACATTGGCTATGCCCTGCAGGTCCAGCAGGCGGCCGAGCAGCAGACCCGACGGGCCGGCACCGATGATGGCAACTTGGGTTTTCATGGAGTCTCCGGGACGGACTGGTGCCCTTGTAATTTTCAAGCCGTCATCATCCAGCCTTGTCGCAGCGCAGGGAATGGACGATTCCGGACGAAAATTGTACATTTCGTGGAATGTTTGCATTCAACCCGTCATGAGCGGCCCGCGCCGCGCCGCCGCTGTCCCGACGCCTGTCCCTGTATACCAGCTGTACGGGGAGGGCCGGCCATGGCTGACGCCGGATCTGGTCCATGTGGAGTCGATCGCGGCTCGCAGCCGATTGCACCAGTGGGAAATCCGGCCGCACCGGCATCACGGCCTGTTTCAGTTGCTATGGCTGCAGCAGGGCAGCGCCGAGGTGCAGCTCGATGACAGCCGGGACCATCTATCGTCCGGCAGCGTGCTGCTGCTGCCGCAGCATTGCGTGCACGGCTTTCACTTTTCGAATCATGCGCAGGGCGTGGTGGTGACGCTCGCCCATGCATTTTTCGCGCGGCTGCATGGCGGCCTGGGTGACCGGCTGACGGCGATGGTGTCGCCGCAAAAGCTGGCCCTGGCCGAACGCGACCACCAGGACGAGATTGCGTTGCTGCTGACGGCGCTGTTGCGCGAGTACGGCGGACAGGGGGAGCATCGTCACCTGTTGCTGGAGTCGCTGTTGGTGGTGCTGTTGGGCTGGCTCTTGCGTGAACCGGTCACGAAAACCGTGGCCGGAGACGCGCCGGCCAACCGAGACCGAGGCCGGCAGTATCTGTCAGCATTTTCGGCGGCCATCGAGCGTGACCATGCGCGTCACCTGCCGCTCGAGCACTATGCGTCGCAGCTTGGTATCAGCACCGCTCACCTGAATGCGGTCTGCCGTGAGCTGGCCGGTTGTTCCGCGCTGGCACTGGTGCATGCGCGGCTGATGCTCGAAGCCAGGCGCCAGCTGGTCTATACATCGATGAGCGTGCGCGACATTGGCGACGCGCTGGGGTTTGCCGATCCTGCGTATTTCACCCGTTTCTTCAAGCGCGGCAGCGGACTGTCGCCGCGCCAGTTTCGTGAACGGGCGCAGCAGGCCGGGCAGCAGGTAGCCGCCTGATCCCCATCAGGCGCCGGGACAACATGGCGGAGTGTCCGCTCAGGGCAGCAATACCGACAGCTCGGACGCTGCGGTCAGCAGGGCTGGCAGGAAGGTTTGTTCGAGATGGGACCGTGACACACGGGTCGCTTGCGCGCCGATGTTGAGTGCCGCCATCGTCCCACCCGAGGCGCCGCGTACCGGTACCGCAATCGAACGCAGGCCGATCTCGAGCTCTTCCTCGACGATGGCATAGCCACGCTGCCGTGTCTCGGCGATGATCTCGCGCAGCCGCACCTCGTTCACGACCGTGCGATCCGTGTAGGCCACCAGCTTGACCTTCGACAGGTACAGGTCCAGCGCCGGCTCCGGCAGGCCTGCCAGCAGCACCCGGCCGAGCGACGTGCAATACGCGGGCAGTCGGCTGCCTGCGTTCAGTGCCACCGACAGTACGCGCGAGGTCTGAGAGCGCGAGATGTACAGCACCTCATTGTCCTCGAGGACCGCCAGCGAGCAGGACTCGTTCAGCGTGCGTGACAGTTGGTTCAGGCAAGGCTGTGCCGAGATGGTCAGCGGTGTCGACGACAGGTAGGAGTAGCCGAGGGTCAGGATCTTCGGCTTCAGGAAGAAGTTGTTGGCCTCCGAGTCCGCATAGCCCAGTTGCTTCAGCGTGTACAGGCAACGGCGAACGGCTGCACGCGGAATACCGGTCTTGTGGCTGATCTGGGCGATCGTCATCGCGCGACGCTGGTCGCTGAAAGCCTTGACGACGGCGAGCCCGCGCGCCAGCGAGGTCATGAAGCTCGGGTCGGTCAGGGCATCGATTTCTTCGGCGATGGTCAGCGGTCGCGCTGGCATTGCGACAGCTGCACTCGCGCTTGCGCTTGCGGGTGGCAGGGTTGAAGGGATTGATGACGTAGACGGGGCGGGTGCAGCCTGCGACGGTGCGTGCTGGACTTCCGTCGTGGCTTCGGGAATGGGCATGGAGACGTTCTGCATGGTCGTTTCGCTCACGGAAAGTTTGTGTCGTTCGAACAACGGATTAGCGCGTATCGCCCCGCGTATGTCAGGCAGATTCGGCTCACCGAGACGTTACCGTAACGGAAGTTGATAATCTTTTGATAATCCTTGTTCTCGCTGCCTCGGTGCGACGCATTCATTGGCAGGAATTTCTGAATTTCTGCGTCTTGTTGACAACAGTCGCTCATCAATGGTCGACCAGCGGTGTTCGGGCATCGCACACAAATTAGGGAAGCCTGCTTGTTCGAGAGTTTCGTGAAGGATAAACTCAACAGCTGTTCTATTAACAGTTATTTGTTCGTTTATCGAACATTTATTCCGCCGAATCTACGATAAATCCCCGCGGGACGGGCAGCGGCATCCAATGCCCTGTTTCAGCCCCTACCCGCACATCCCCCGGAGGCCATCCTTGGTCAACAAGATTGTTCCCGACCTCGCGCAGGCCGTGGCCGGCATTCATGACGGTGCGACCGTGATGATTGGCGGTTTTGGCAATGCCGGCATGCCCAAAGCGCTGATTGATGCGCTGATTGCACAGGGCGCGCGCGACCTCACCATCGTCAACAACAATGCCGGCAACGGCGATACCGGCCTCGCGGCGCTGCTGGCAGCCGGTCGCGTGAAGAAGATCATCTGCTCGTTCCCGCGCCAGTCCGACTCGCATGTGTTCGACGGCCTTTACCGCGCCGGCAAGATCGAACTCGAACTCACGCCGCAGGGCAACCTGGCCGAGCGCATTCGCGCCGCCGGTGCCGGTATCGGCGGCTTTTTCACGCCGACCGGTTTTGGTACCAAACTGGCCGAGGGCAAGGAGACGCGGGTGATCAATGGCCGCAACTATGTGTTCGAGCTGCCCATCCATGCCGATTTCGCGCTGATCAAGGCATTGAAGGGCGATCGCTGGGGCAATCTTGTATACCGCAAGGCTGCGCGCAATTTCGGTCCCATCATGGCCAGCGCCGCGACCTGCACGATCGCCGAGGTCAATGAAGTCGTCGAGCTCGGCGCTCTGGATCCCGAGGTGATCGTCACACCGGGCATTTTCGTGCAGCGCATCGTGCAAGTCGGAGGTGGACAATGAAGCGCTTTACCCGTGACGAGATCGCGCAGCGCGTCGCACGCGACATTCCCGAGGGTGCCTATGTGAACCTCGGCATCGGCTTGCCGACCATGGTCGCGAACCATCTCGACAAATCGAAAGAGATCTTCCTGCACAGCGAGAACGGCATTCTCGGCATGGGCCCGGCCCCCGCGCCGGGTGACGAAGATGAAGACCTGATCAATGCCGGCAAACAGCCAGTCACCCTGCTGACCGGTGGCGCGTATTTCCATCACGCGGATTCCTTCGCAATGATGCGTGGCGGCCATCTGGATATTTGCGTGCTCGGCGCCTTCCAGGTGTCGGCGCAGGGGGATCTCGCGAACTGGCACACCGGCGCGCCGGATGCGATTCCCGCCGTTGGCGGCGCGATGGACCTGGCGATCGGCGCGAAGAAGGTGTTCGTGATGATGGAACTGCAGACCAAGACTGGCGAAAGCAAGATCGTCGCCCAGTGCAGCTATCCTCTGACCGGAGTCTCCTGTGTGTCGCGTATTTACACCGACCTCGCCGTGTTCGATGTCACTCCGGAGGGCTTGCGCGTGCTCGATATGGCGGAAGGCGTCAACCTCGATGCACTCAAGCAGATCACTGGCCTGCCGCTGCAGGCAGGCTGATGGACCTCACGATAACCACTGATTCAAGGAAGACAGGAAGCCACTGATGAAAGACGCTTTTATCTGCGACGCGATCCGTACCCCGATCGGCCGCTTCGGCGGCGCGCTGAAAGACGTGCGCGCCGATGACCTCGGTGCCGTGCCGCTGCGCGCGCTGCAGGAACGTAATCCCACCGTCGACTGGAAAGCCGTCGATGAAGTGATCTTCGGCTGCGCGAACCAGGCCGGCGAGGACAACCGCAATGTCGCGCGCATGTCGTCGCTGCTGGCCGGTCTGCCGATCGAGGTGCCGGGTTCCACCATCAACCGGCTGTGCGGCTCGGGCATGGATGCACTGGGCACCGCAGCGCGCGCGATCAAGTCCGGTGAGGCGTCGCTGGTGATTGCCGGTGGCGTCGAATCGATGACGCGCGCCCCTTTCGTGATGGGCAAGGCTGACAGCGCTTTCTCGCGCAATGCGCAGATCTTCGATACCACCATCGGCTGGCGCTTCATCAACCCGCAGATGAAGGCGCTGTACGGCGTCGATGCGATGCCCGAAACCGCCGAGAACGTCGCTACCGACTACCAGATCAGCCGTGCCGATCAGGATGCATTCGCGGTCAACAGCCAGAACAAGGCCGCCGCGGCACAGGCCAATGGCATCCTCGCCGATGAAATCGTGCCGGTCATCATTCCGCAGAAAAAGGGTGAGCCCGTCACCGTGCTGCATGACGAACATCCGCGTGCGACCTCCACCGAGGCGCTGGCCAAACTCAAGGGCGTGGTGCGGCCGGATGGCACGGTCACGGCCGGCAATGCGTCCGGCGTGAACGATGGCGCCTGCGCGCTGCTGCTGGCCAGTGCCGACACTGCAGCGACCTATGGCCTCAAGCCGAAGGCGCGCCTGATTGGCATGGCGACTGCCGGCGTGCCGCCGCGCGTGATGGGTATCGGCCCCGTTCCGGCCGTGCAAAAACTGTTGAAGCAGACCGGCTTCACGCTGGACCAGATCGACGTGATCGAGCTCAACGAGGCTTTCGCCGCGCAAGGGCTGGCCGTGTTGCGGCAGCTCGGCATTGCCGACAACGATCCCCGCGTCAACCCGAACGGTGGCGCGATCGCGCTCGGCCATCCGCTGGGCATGAGCGGTGCTCGCCTGGTGACAACGGCCATGTACCAGCTGCACCGCAGCGGTGGCCGCTATGCGCTGTGCACCATGTGCATCGGCGTGGGCCAGGGCATCGCCGTTCTGATCGAGCGCGTCTGAGCCTCGGACTGCGCAAGGGCTGGTGGCTGCGGAAGGTTTCCATTTCCGCGGCCATCGGCGAAAATCAAACCCGAACAACGATAATCCGACGAGACGGGATTCCATGTCAGAGCTCCACCCCTACCGCAAGCCTGCTGCCGGCAGTCATGCTGATTACCTCTACCCCGGCTACGCATCCACCGTGAAGCGCTCGCCGTCGCAGCCCTTGATCCTGCTGCCACAGTCGCTGTCCGAGACCACCGGCCCCGTGTTCGGCCATGACCGCGTGCGTCCCGAAGATGCGGACCTGACGAAGCAGCATGCGGGCGAGCCGCTGGGCGAGCGCATCATCGTCACTGGCCGCGTGATGGATGAGGATGGACGACCGGTGTCCGATACCCTGATCGAGATCTGGCAAGCCAATGCAGCCGGCCGCTACCAGCACAAGCGTGACCAGCATGATGCGCCGCTCGACCCGAATTTCACCGGTACCGGCCGCGTGATGACCGATGCGCAGGGTAATTACCGCTTCACCACGATCCGTCCCGGCGCTTACCCCTGGCGCAACCATCCGAATGCCTGGCGTCCGGCGCACATTCACTTCTCGCTGTTCGGCAATGCCTTTGCGACACGTCTGGTCACGCAGATGTATTTCCCCGGCGATCCGCTGCTGCCGTTCGACCCCATCTACAACGCCGTGCCCGAAGGCGCGCGCGAGCGCATGATCTCGGCCTTCGAGCTCGACGTGACCGAGCCCGAGCACGCGTTGGGCTTCCGCTTCAACATCGTCTTGCGCGGTCGTGATGCGACGCCGATGGAGAAATGAACATGCATGACACATCAAAACATGGCCTGACACCGTCGCAGACCGTCGGCCCCTACCTGCACATCGGCCTCGACTGGCTGACCATCACCGAACTGGCGCCCGAGGGCGTGAGCGGCGAACGTATCGTGATCCGAGGGCAGGTACTGGATGCCGACCGTCAGCCGATTCCGGATGGCATGGTCGAGATCTGGCAAGCGAATTCCCACGGCAAATACGTACACCCGGATGACAAGCGTCCGCTGCCAGTGGAAGCCGGTTTCCACGGCTTCGGCCGCGTGTCGACGGACGAGAACGGGGGCTTTCGATTTTCGACCATCAAGCCCGGCAGTGTGCCTGATGCACAAGGCCGGCCGCAGGCGCCGCACCTGATCGTCAATATCTTCGCGCGCGGCTTGCTCAAGCAGCTGGTGACGCGCATGTATTTCCCGGGTGATGCGCATGATGCCGACAGCGTGCTGCAGCAGGTGCCCGCCGCGCGCCGTGCGACACTGGTTGCGAAGCAGGCGGGCGAGGGCGTGGTCGAATGGAACATCCTGATCGGCGGGGATATCGACGAAACCGTCTTCTTCGAATTCTGATCGAAGCTTGTTGACGATAGAAAGACTGTTCATGCCTGCCAACGCGCTCACTGACCGCATCTTCTCGAACGCAGCAATGCAGCAAGTGTTCTCCCCCGAGAACACGATACAGCGCATGCTCGACTTTGAAGCGGCGCTGGCGCATGCATTGGCAGCCGAGGACGTGATACCGGCCGGTGCACCGGCCGTGATCAGGAAGGCCTGCGAAGCATCGCGCATCGACCGCAAGGCATTGTCGGCCGCTGCGCGGAATGCAGGCAACCTCGCGATACCGCTGGTAAAGCAGCTGACGGCCGAGGTGGCCGCGATGGACGCCGATGCTGCACGTTATGTGCATTGGGGTGCGACCAGCCAGGATGTGATCGACACCGGTATGGTGCTGCAGCTGCGCGAAGCGATCGCGCTGATCTCGGTTGAACTCGGCGAGCTCGCCGATGCGCTGGCCGGCCTGGTGCATCAGCATCGCGACACCGCGATGATGGGGCGAACCTGGATGCAGCATGCGCTGCCGATCACCTTTGGCCTGAAGGCTGCCGGCTGGCTCGATGCGGTGATGCGCCATCAGCAGCGGCTGCATGAGCTGCGCGCACGAATTGCGGTGCTGCAGTTCGGTGGTGCTGCGGGCACGCTGGCCAGCCTCGGCAATCGTGGTCTGCCGGTGGCCGATGCGCTGGCACGAGCGCTCGATCTCGAATTGCCGCACCTGCCCTGGCATGCGCATCGCGACCGCATCGCCGAATGCGCGACCGTGTTCGGCCTGCTGACGGGCACGCTGGGCAAGATCGCACGCGATTTGTCGCTGCAGATGCAGACCGAGGTCGCGGAACTGGCCGAGCCGTCGGCACCCGGCCGTGGTGCTTCGTCCACGATGCCGCACAAGCGCAATCCGGTCGCCTGTGCGGCCGTGCTTGCCGCAGCGACGCGGGTGCCCGGCCTGGTCGCGACCATGCTGTCGGCGATGGACAATGAACATGAGCGCGCGCTCGGCGGCTGGCAAGCTGAATGGGATACGCTGCCCGAGATCGCCACCCTGTGCAGTGCTGCACTGACCCACTTGCGCGATGTGATCGAAGGATTGAAGGTCGACGCAGTGCGCATGCGCGCCAATGTCGATCTCACGCGCGGTCTGGTCATGGCCGAGGCCGTGTCACTGGCACTGGCGGCGCGCATCGGCAAATCGCACGCGCATGAACTGGTCGAGGCCGCTTGCCATCGCGCGATCGAGCGTGACCAGGGCTTGCTCGACATTCTGCGCGAGGATGCGCAAGTGACCGGTATCCTCCCTGCAAATGAACTGGAAAAGCTGTTCGAGCCGCTCGCCTACGCCGGCGAAGCCGGTGCGCTGGTGGATCGGGTGCTGGCCGCGCATCGCGCGCGCAAAGGCTGAGCCCGGACAGCGGCTGAACCAGACAAGGATTGGAGCGACAACATGGCTATTTTCGATTCCGGCAAGGGCAAGCTGCACTATCAGCTTGATGGTGCTGATGACGCGCCGCTGCTGGTGCTGTCCAACTCGCTGGGCACCACGCTCGACATGTGGCTGCCGCAGATGCCGGCGCTGCTCGAACATTTTCGCGTGCTGCGCTATGACACGCGTGGCCACGGGCAATCCGAGGTGACGCCCGGACCGTACACGATCGCGCAACTCGGCAATGATGTGCTTTCGCTGCTCGATCACGTGGGTGCACCGCGCGCACATTTCTGCGGACTGTCGATGGGCGGCATGACCGGCATCTGGCTCGGCATCCATGCACCGGACCGCATTGATCGCCTGGTACTCTGCAACACCAGTGCAGCGATCGGCGTGCCCGAGATGTGGAATGCGCGCATTGCGCAGGTGCGCCAGGGTGGCATGGCCATCATCATCGATACGGTGCTGGAGCGCTGGTTCACGCAGGATTTCCTGTCACATGCACCGGCGCAGGTCGAGCGTGTGCGCGCGATGCTGGCCAATACCGAGGTCGAAGGCTATGTCGCCAACTGTGCCGCGGTACGTGACATGGACCAGCGGGCCGACCTCGGTCGCATCGCCAACCCGACACTGGTCATTGGCGGAAAATATGACAAATCAACGCCGCCCGAGCATGGCGAACTGATCGCGAAGTCGGTGCCGGGCGCGCGCTATGTCGAATTGAATGCTGCGCACCTGTCGAACTGGGAAGCGGCACAGGCCTTCACGCAGCGCGTGGTCAATTTCCTGCTGGGTGAACAGCATGGCTGACGACAACAAGGATAAACGCCGCAGCGAAGTCTTCGAGGAAGGCATGGCCGTGCGCCGCGCCGTGCTTGGCGATGCGCATGTCGATCGTGCGCAGGCCGGCCGCACCGAGTTCAACACCGAGTTCCAGGACCTGATAACGCGTTACGCGTGGGGCGAGATCTGGACCCGCGAAGGCCTGCCACGCCATACGCGCAGCCTGATGACCATCTGCATGATGGTCGCGCTCGGCCGCGAAGAAGAGCTGAAGCTGCACCTGCGTGCCGCCGCCAACAATGGCGTCACGCGCGACGAGATCAAGGAAGCGCTGTTACAGACCGCCATCTATTGCGGTGTGCCCGCAGCCAATTCCGCATTTGCGCTGGCGCAGCAGGTGTTTGCGGAGATCGACGCCAGTCGCTGAGCCCGCGCTGGCCAGCGTCGGCACGCGCTATTCAATGCTGATGTGGGGCAGCCAGTTCGAGCCGGGATCGGCCTCGGTGAAGTCGGCTGCTTTCAGCGGCCGCTTCCTTTCCTCGACCGGCAGGATGTCCGGCGCGATGAACGGCGCCATATCGACTTCCAGCAGGTCGCCGACCAGCTTGTCGCCGTCGCGGCGCAGCTTGTAGTACATCCCGTTGAACGGGTTCACATGCAAATCCTTCGCGCGCGTGCGCATGAACATCAGCGCATACTCCAGCGGCAGCAGGTCATCATCCGAGATCAGCGCCGCTTCGTTATGCACCGGGAACCAGCACCAGCGCTGCACCGGACCGGTCAGGCACAGGAAGGGACGCATCGCGAGGAAGTACTCCTCCATGTTGTCGGCCATCGTCACCTTGAACGACGCCTTGCCGTTGCCGACATCGGTGAAGTCCACATGACCGATGGTGTGACGTTCGCCGGCGGCATTCGACAGCACGATCGCGCGCTTGCCCGACGGCGGTGCCGCTTGTGCGTCCGTGACCATCCACACGCAGGTCAGCGCTGCCGCCGCCGCTGCAGCCAAGATCGATTTCACGCACGCCCTCATCATTGTCCCCCGCATTTCTTCTTGTGTCGGCCAGTATACGATGGTCGGCAGCGGCTTCCTGAAAGCGTGGGCCAGGGGCTTGCGGTATAGTCGCCTCGATAACAACCTGGCAATCGGAAGGGCAGTGATGCAGGCAGCAGTGCAGGCGACGCAAGGCAGCGGGCGTCGGAAGTATGTGGTGATGGGCGCAGGCGCCGTTGGCTGTTATTTCGGCGGCATGCTTGCGCGTGCCGGCGTGCCGGTGACGCTGATAGGCCGTGCGACCCATGTCGATGCGATCAAGGCGCACGGATTGCGCCTGCAGACCACGCGTTTCGACGAAACCGTGAGCATCGCAGCGTCCACCGAGCTGACCGCCGTCAGTGATGCCGATGTGGTGCTGTTCTGCGTGAAGTCCACCGACAGCGAAGCGAGCGCACGACAGTTGCTGCCCCTGCTGAAGCCGAGTGCGGTGCTGCTGTCATTGCAGAATGGCGTCGAGAACGCCGATATCGTGCGCGGTGTGTTGAAGAACACGGTGATACCGACGGTTGTCTATGTCGCCACCGAAATGGCTGGCCCCGGCCACCTGCTGCACCACGGGCGCGGCGAGCTGGTCATCGGTGATTCTGCCGCCAGTGCCGCCATCGTTGCCGACTTTGCCGACGCCGGTGTGCCGGTACAGATCGATGCAAACGTGACCGGTTCCTTGTGGGCCAAGCTGATCGTCAATTGCGCGTACAACGCGTTGTCGGCGATCGCGCAAAAGCCCTACGGCGAGCTGGTGAAGGTCGATGGCATCCCCGAACTGATGCGCATCGTCGTCGACGAATGCATCGCCGTGGCCAGGGCGGATGGCATTGCCGTACCCGGTGATCCCCATGAAGCGGTGCGACGTATCGCAAGCACCATGGCCGGCCAGTATTCATCGACAGCGCAAGATGTCGCGCGTGGCAAGCCCAACGAGATCGATTATCTGAACGGCTATGTGGTGCGGCGCGGCTCTGCGCACGGTATCGCTACCCCGGTCAACCAGACCCTGCTAAGCTTGGTCAAGCTGGTAGAGAAAAAACAAAGCCATAAGAACCAGGCCGGAGCGGCCGGAGGAGTGTCAAATGACTGAAGAACAATTCCGCAAGATGATGGCCGAGCACGGCGTGGAAACCCTGGTTGAAGTGACGCGTGAGCCGAACGGCTCGCTGGATACGCACACCCATCCATTCGAGGCCAATGCGCTGATCCTTGAGGGCGAGATCACGCTGGTCGCCGAAGGCAAGACTACGCACTTCAAGGCGGGCGATACTTTCCGGCTTGCCGCCAACGTGCCGCATACCGAGCACTACGGCCCGCAGGGCGTGCGTTATCTCGCGGGACGCAAATAAGCAGACCGTTCGTGCGCCAGCGCCGCCGGCAATAGCGTCAAAAAAAATCCCGGTCGGAATATCCGCCCGGGATTTTTTTCGGCATTCGCAGCGACGCAAGCGCGCGGCCTGACGGGATGAGCGCTGCCTGATCAGCCGATCAGGTCGACGCGACCATCGAGGCCCATGATGCCGGTGATGACGCTCAGCTTCGGATGGCGCGCAGCCACCTCCTTGCGGAAGGTCATCAGTGCTTCTGCATGCGATACGGTCTCGACTTCCTTTTCGCCGACCTTGTCTGCGCCGAAGGCCAGCTTGGCCGCGCCGCAATCACGGTGCGACAGCGCGACCACGCGCTTGATATGGTGCAGGCCGACCGTGATGTCGAGGTTGTCCCAGAAGGTCTTGTGCCACGGCTGGAACTTCGGGTGCACGGCGCCGATCGGGCCGCCGGCCATCACGAAGTGGCTGTAGTTGTCGCCCAGCTTTTCACGGTCGACGCCCGACAGCAGGCCCATGTACTGCCAGCTCAGCGTGGTGAAGCGCGGGTCGATGCAATTGACCAGCATCGCCTCGTAGTTACCGCCGCCCGCCATCGAGCGGCCCGGCACGAAACCCATCAGGCCGCCGGCCAGCACGGCGGCACCGGTGGCCAGGAACTGGCGGCGCGATGTGCCGCTGGCGGCTGGGGAGCAGCACGGGCAGCTGGCATCGTGCAGCTCCTGCTGCAATTCCTGCGTCAGGGTCGCAATGGTCTTGTCGGACATGTGGTTCTCCTTTTGATAACGATTTGGCGCGCGCAAAAAGTCCACGTGCCCTGCTTGAACGATGATGATGCAAAAACTGAATCAGGCTTCCGCAGAAGACGCGTGCGCGGGACGCCAGGCAATCATGTCAGTCCAGTAAATCGAACCAAGGATTGCAAACCTTTAGCGCGGCTGATTATATTTCGTGAGACACGGAATCCGCGACTCCAGATTTTGCGCGCCGGTTCGATAATCCTAGACGAGCGACCATGTGCATGCCAGCAGATCGAGTGTAAATACGAGCAGGGATGCGAAGGATCGAATTCGGTGGATTGAACCTCGTTGCGACATTGTTAACCGGTCGTGGGTCGCACAGGACAGCAAAGGATAGCCGTCATGAACATCAAGCACATCACCTTGCTCGCACTGGCCATGGCCAGTGGCCTCGCACTGGCCGCCGATGCGAAGCATGACGACCATGGCAGCGGCCATGATGCGGCCGCGCCGGCCAAGGCCGAGCCAGCGAAAGCCGACGCCACGAAAGCAGGCGCGGCCAAGCCCGCCACTGCGAAGGCCGATACAGCGAAGGCCGATGCAGCGAAGGCCGATGCAGCGAAGGCAGAGGCCGCCAAGCCGGACGCTACGGCTGATGCGCCGGTCGCCGACGCCAAGCCTGCAAAGAAGAAGGCAAAAAAGCCCAAGGCCAGCAAGGCCGCCGCCGCCAAGGAAGCCCATGCTGCTGCAGTTGATGCGCATGCGCCCGCACATGACAAGCCCGCCAGCCATGCGGCATCCGATTCGCGTGGTACCTCGCATGGTGACTCGCATGGCGCCTCGCATGATGCGCCCGCTGCTGCTGCGCCGGCTGCACCGGTCGCGAAGCGACTGCGCGTGAAGGACCGCACCGGATCCAATGCGGCCGCCGCTGCGGCCGCCGCTTCGGCCTCCGATGCGCATGGCGCCAACGCTGATGCGCAAGGAAGTGCCCACTCTCACACATCCGGGTCTGCCGATGATGGTCATGGCGCGATCTCGCCTGGTGCAGCGCCTGCCGCGCCGGCGGCTGCCGATCAACACGCGCACGGCGATGCGCCTGCCGCCGCAACGCCTGAAGCCAGTGCGGCGCCGGAGGCGGTAACGGCTGACGCTGCGACGATCGCGCCGGCCGCCCCGTCGCGCCGCGCAAGCCGCGTGTCGCCGAAGAAGTCAGTCTCCGCGAAGCCGGCACCGGCCGTGCCGGCCGCCGACAGCCTTGCACCGCAGGCTGCGTCAAAAGCCGATGCGCATGGTGATGATGCCCACGGTGACGCCCATGCCGCGCCACATGCACAAGCCTCGAATGACAAGGGCGCTGCGGCTGACCACGCCGCCCATGCTGCACCGGCACCGACGCCAGCTGCGGCCGATGCCGGCTCAACGGCGGCGAAGTCTTCCGGCGCCGAATGCGACCCGCCGCTGAAGGCCGAGGTCGCCGCGCTGTTCGACCGCTGGAATGCATCGCTGCGCACCGGCGACCCGCGCAAGGTGGTCGCCAACTATGCGCCGAACTCGGTGCTGCTGCCGACCGTGTCCAATCGCGCCCGCTACACGGTCGCCGAGAAAGAAGAGTATTTCATGTATTTCCTGCAGCGCCGTCCCGAGGGACGTATCGACGATCGCGTGATCGATGTCGACTGCAACAGCGCCACCGACGCCGGTCTGTACACCTTCCGCTTTGCGGACGGCAGCTCGGTCAAGGCGCGCTATTCGTTTTCGTACAAGAAGATCGACGGCCAGTGGCTGATCAGCAGCCACCATTCGTCGGCGATGCCTGAAAAGGCGGAGACAGCAGCGGCCGATGGCCATGCGCAGCCGGCACCTGCCGCCGCTGCGCAAGCCAAATCGGGCAGCAACAGCGGACCGGCCAAGGGCTGGGTCAGGTTCCCCTGACCGGCGGGCGCTCCTGCGAGCGCCGCCCCCGCGAACGACAGGACAAGGCCGCTGCAGCGGCCAGTACAAGCGCCGGCTCCGCAAGGATCGGTGCTGTTGGTGATCCGGCGTGCTGTCGCGCGCTGCAGCTGTTCGTTCTCGGGAGCGTCAATGAAGACCTGGTCGCGTGCCGCCGCATTGCAGCTATCGTTACTACTGTCCTTGCTGTTATCGTCAATGCTTCTGCCGTACACGGCCAGGGCAGGCAACGTCATCGAGGTCAGGCCCGACTCGCCCATCATTCAGCAGCCCGACAAGAGCGCAGCCTCGGTGCTGGTCGATACCGAGCGCAAGCTCGAGTTTGCCGACCTGCCAGCGCAAGCGGATCGCTTCGTGCCCGCCGCCAAGATGGGCCAGCCCGATGGCAACTATCGTTACTGGATCACGCAGCGCATCGTCAGCAAGCTGCCGACCGACCGCGAAATCAGACTGATGCCCGGCGGCGGCCGTGGCTGGCGCAACGTGGAGCTGACTGTCATCGATGACAGCGGCACGGTGATTGCCCATGCCGGACCCTCAGGCACGCTGCAGGGCGCGCACAATCGTATCGCCGACCTCAATCCCTATCTGCCGCTGGCGGACTCACCGCGCTCTACGCTCCCTGTCTTCATGTTGCGCAGCGGCCAAGCAGTGACCGTCTACATGCGTGGCGAAATTGACGTGCGCTTCCCGGCGCGTGCGTATGCGGCCAGCATCGTGGACCAGCTGCGCTATCTCGAGATGCGCCGGCTCGGCCTGTACACCGAAGGCGCGCTGGCCGGTGCCTTGCTGGCGCTGGCCATCTTTGGCTGGTACTCCGCATTCCGCAACAAGGACCGGACCAGCATTGCCTACGGCATCTGGATCCTGTTCGCGCTGTTTTCATCGTGTACGCAAATCGTGCATGACGGACAGCGGCTGTATGAACTCTTCCTGGACGTCGAAAACGTGCTGGTGACTCACTTGTTCGTATCGGAGGCGCTGACTTTTGTGCTGTCCTTCGGACAGTCGATGACCTATGTGTATTTCGCGCGTACCTTCCTTGAAGTCCGCAAGCGCTTCCCGGCGTTCTACCAGGTCACCAATGTCTACCTGCTGTTCTATGCGTGCTATCTGTCGGTGCTGTTATTCGTCGACCTGAAGAACATCAACGCGACCATGTTCTGGGTGCCGATCGGATTGTCGACCTTTGTGATGCTGATCGGTATTTACGCTTGCGCGTTCATCCGCCTGCGCGAGGGCATGGAGATCGCGCGCTTCTTCATGATCGCAATGGTGCCGTACCTCGTGTTCCGTACGGTATTCCTGCTGAACGTTGCCGGCCTGCCGTCGCCGTTCCTGCTGCTGCCCGATACCGGACTGGCCTACTTCATCAAGGACCCGGCCACCGCACAGGCGCTGGGCGTGACCCTCGAAGCGCTGATCATGGCGCTGGCCGTGGTCAGCCGCACGCGCTGGCTGCAGGACAAGCTCGCCGCGCAGATGCAGGAACAGAATGCGCTGGTCGAGAACCAGAACCGCGTGCTCGAGGCCACCGTGGCCGAGCGCACACGCGAGCTGGAGGAGCAGCATCGCGAGCTGGAAGAGACGCACCAGATTGTCGTCGGATCGGTCAATTACGCGAGCCGCCTGCAGCGCAGCCAGCTGCCGCGCAAGCACCGCATCGATGGCCGTTTTCATTCGCTGGGCGTGGTGTGGGAGCCGCGTGACACCATCGGCGGTGATTTATGGTGGATATCGTCGTCACAAGTCGATGGCCCGTTCACGATTGCGGTGGCCGATTGCACCGGCCATGGCGTGCCGGGTGCGATGCTGTCGCTGCTGGTGTCCAACTCAATGGAGCGCATCTACTCCGGCAATCCGCAGGAAGACCCGGCGCGCGCGCTGGCGTCGCTCGATTATCTGGTGCGCAGCGGCCTGAACCAGGATGCGGTCGACAGCGAGAGCGATGATGGCTGCGACGCAGCGCTGTTATGCGTCGATCGAGAGCAAAGAGAAATCCGCTTTGCCGGTGCCAAGATCGGCGTGTTCCAGCTGAAGGCCAGTGGCGATGTGGTACGTCATCATGCCGCGCGCGCCAGCCTGGGCTACCGCGATCCGATTGCGGAGGAAGACGAGCCGGTCACGCGCCGCATCGCCTGCGACGAGGGTGACGCCTTCGTCATCGTCACCGATGGTTTCACCGACCAGCTCGGCGGGCCGTCCGAGACGCCGGTGTCCTTCGGCTATCGCCGTCTGGAGGCCTTGCTCGCGTCGATGCCGGCCGCCGGCGCCCCCGAGATCGCCGAAGCGATGCGCGTCGCACTGTCGCACTGGCAGGGCAGCCGCAAGCGGCGCGACGATGTGACGGCCGTGGTGTTCCGGCTGGGTCCGCCCGTGGCTCGCACGGAGGTCGCGACGGCCGGCGCAGGCAAGGCCATGCACTCACCGGCCGTAGAGCCAGCCTAAGCGGCGCTGCCCCTGCCGGCAATGCTGGCCAATGCTTCCTTAGCGATTTGCAAAGCAGCCGGTTCGGGAATCCTGCCTAAAATTATCGGCCGACGAACCGATACACCAAAGGAAGCCCGACGATGGACAGCCTCACGATCAGCGACATTCGCGCCCGCGCAGTGCATGCGCCGCTGGCGCGCCAGATACGTACCGCCTCGGGAGGCATCGAGGTATCGCCGCTGCTGCTGCTCGATGTGCATACACGTCAGGGTGTCAGCGGCCATGCCTATCTGTTCGGCTATACGCCGGTCACGCTGAAGCCGCTGCTCGTTCTGCTCGATGAGCTCAGGCCCCTGCTGGTTGGCCAGCCGCTGGTGCCGCAGGCGCGGATGGAGCAGATGCTGCAGCGCTTCCGGCTGCTCGGTGTGCAAGGCTTGCTTGGCATGCTGCTGTCGACGTTCGACATGGCGTACTGGGATGCGCTGGGCAAGGCGGCCGGATTGCCGGTGGTGCAGCTGCTCGGTGGTGAAGCAAGGGCGCTGAAGGCTTACGACAGCTACGGCATGGTCGATCCGCAGCGGGATGCTGCAGCGCTGCGGCGCTCGCTGGCGCAGGGGTTCAAGGCCATCAAGATCAAGCTCGGCTATCCGGACGCGAGCCGCGATGTCGAGGTCACCCGCGGCGTACGCGAACTGATCGGTCCGGACGTGGCGTTGATGGTGGACTTCAACCAGAGCCTGCAGCCGCATGAGGCGATACGAAGGATCAGGCTGCTGAAGGATGTCGACCTGCACTGGGTCGAGGAGCCGGTGGCGGCAGAAGATTTGCAAGGCCATGCGCAGGTGCGCCGGGCGGTGGCGTCGCTGGGCATGTCGATACAGACCGGCGAGAACTGGTGGTTCCCGCGCGACGCCGAGCGCGCGCTGAGCGCCGGTTCCTGCGACATGATGATGCCGGACCTGATGAAGATCGGCGGCATCACCGGTTGGCTGTCGGTGATGGGGCTGGCCGCCGCCGCGTCGGTGCCGGTGTCGAGCCATCTGTTCATCGAGGCCAGCGCACACGTGCTGCCGGTGACGCCGACCTGTCACTGGCTCGAGTACATGGATTTTGGTTCGGCCATCCTGGCGAACCCGTGTGAAGTGATCGACGGTTGCGTGACCGCGCAAGGCCCGGGACTGGGCATCGCATGGAACGAGGCAGCCGTCGCGAAATACCTCATCGGCTAGCGCTGCGCCCGGCCCCGACCCGGGTTGCGGCACGGGCAGCCGGTTCAGACGACGGGAGGCAGCATGAAATCTACAGCGAGGCAGTTCGACAACGACCGGGTCGCGGACCCGGTGCGCCACCCTGGCACCGGCCGCCGGCTGGTGCGCGCAGCGCTGGCACTGGCGGCGTCAGTCGTCGCGGCGGTCGTGCTGGGCTGGATGCCCTTGCCCGCACAAGCCGAGACGCTCGAGACCAACAACCCCGACATCGTGGTCAAGCGCGTCTATTGCGTCGACTACGGTCTGGGCGGCGTGCTGGTCAACAAGAGCGGCAAGCCCTTCCGCGGCTCGCTGGCGGTCGCCGTGAAGGACGAGGAGGGCGATGTCGTTGGCCGTGGCACACAGCGGCTGCGGGTCGGTGCAACCAACGGCGCACGCTTCGCTTATTACTACATCAATACGCTCGATTGCCGTAAGCACACCTTCGATTTCACGGTGAACTGAGGGGCCGTGTCATCGGCCCGGTTTTGCCGGCATCCCCCGTGCTGTGTTAACGTACACGCATGCGCACCACTCACCGCATGCTGATCGCCATCTTCCTGAGCTTGCTGCTGCCGCTGCAGGCGGGCTCGGCGCTCGCGCGCTCGGTGGGTATGCTGTCGCGTCACCATGCGCCGGCCGTCAGCACCGCAAGCACCGCAAGCACGACTGCCGCGCCCGCTGCGCAGGCGCCACTGCAGGTCGCCCATGCGATCGGCGTGCCGCACCAGCACGGCGCGCATGCGCATCATGAAGGTCACCATGTGAAGAAATCTGCGCCGTCCGGCAAGGACGACGGCTCTCACAAGGCCCGCCATGCGAAGGGGCATTGCAGCGATTGTGGCAAGTGCTGCGTGACCGCAGCGGTCGCGCTGCCGCCTTCGTTGGTCTCCGCTGTCCAGCCGCATGTTACGCGCGCGGCCTGGCTTCCTTTCCGCGAGCGCATCGCCGCCCATGTTCCTGACGGTCCCGAACGACCGCCACGCTCCCTGACTGCCTGATACAGCGTCGGCCCGCGCATTGCGCTGGCCGCCTTCCCGTACGGCCTCGCCGTACCGAACTGTTGATGGAGTCTGTCCATGAAACTCCCGCAATCTGCCGGCAACGCAGGGTCGCGCATTGCCTGCCTGCCGACCTTGGCCATGCTGCCCATGCTCGTCATCCTGACGACGCTGGCCGGCTGCGCCAGCTTTTCCAGTGATGGCGGCCGCACGAAGGTGAATGCGCTGGCCGAGGCGCGCATCGGCCAGTCCTTGCCCGCGACCGCCAGTGCGAACGACGAATTGCGCCGCCTGCTTGCCGAACCACTCAGCGCCGATGGCGCAGTGCGCATCGCGCTGCTGAACCATCCGCGCGTGAGGATCGCGCTGGCCGAGCTCGGCATTGCCGAGGCCGATCTGGTGCAGGCCGGTCGGCTGCGCAATCCGCGTCTCGGTTTTGGTCGTTTGTCCGGCGACGACGGCGTCGAGATCGATCGCAGCGTGATGTTCGATCTCGTCGGGCTGCTGACGCTGCCGATGCGCCAGGCAGTCGAGCAGCGCCGCTTCGAACAGGCGCAATTGCAGGCGGCGCTGCAGGCAGTGCGGCTGGCGTCTGACACAAGGCGCGCGTACTTCCAGGCACTTGCCGCGGAGCAATCGCTGGCCTATCTGCGGCAGGCGGCGCTGGCTTCAGAGGCGTCGGCCGAACTGGCGCAACGGATGGCCAAGGCCGGCAATTTCAGCAAGCTCGATGATGCGCGCGAACAGGCCTTTCATGCCGAAGTCAGTGCGCAACTGAAGCGTGCCGAGCATGGTGCACTGGCCGCGCGCGAACAACTGCTGCGCCTGCTGGCCCTCGGTGGCAGCGATGCCACGCTGCGCCTGCCGGAGCGCCTGCCTGACTTGCCCGCCTCACTGGCAACGCGCAATAACATCGAAGCGACGGCACTCGCGCAGCGGCTTGACCTGCAGGTGGCGAAGCTGGACACGGAAGCGACAGCGAAGAACCTCGGGCTGACGCGCGCGACGCGCTTCGTCAATGTGTTCGAGCTTGGCTACCAGAACAAGAGCGCGACCGGTGTCTCGCGTGCCGACGGCTACGAGATCGAGCTGGCATTGCCAGTCTTTGACAGCGGCGATGCGCGCCTGCGCCGCGCCGAGGCCAGCTATCAGCGTACGCTGCTGCGCACGGCCGAGGTCGCGTTGCAGGCTCGCTATGAAGTACGCGAGGGCTATTCGCGGATGCGCACCCAGTACCAGGTCGCACGCCAGTACCGCGACGAGATCGTGCCGGCCCGCAAGCGCATCTCCGAAGAGGTGCTTCTGCGCTACAACGGCATGCTGGCCAGTGTGTTCGAGCTGCTGGCTGATGCGCGCTCGCAGATCGCCAGCGTGACGGCCGCGATCGATGCGCAGCGCGACTACTGGGTCGCCGAATCCGATCTGCAGTTGGCGATCTACGGCGGCAGTGCCTTCGCAATCGCAGCCTCGCTTCCCGTGTCATCGACCACCAGTATGCCGCCGGCCGCTGCCGGTGGCCATTGAGGAGGGCCTTTCCATGGTCTCACGCAGAGATTTTTTCATGGGCGCCGGCATTGCGGCGCTCGGTTCCGGGCTGGTCAGTCGCGTTGGCGCGGCGTCATTGCCGGAAGCGCCGGTCGCGGCTGGCCCGAAAACGGCGCCGCCGCCACTGCCGCCGAACGGCCGGCCTTTCCATCCGGTGGTCACCTTGAATGGCTGGTCCATGCCTTGGCGCATGAACAACGGGGTCAAGGAGTTCCACCTCGTCGCAGAGCCTGTGGTGCGCGAGTTCGCGCCTGGCATGAAGGTGCAACTGTGGGGGTACAACGGTCAGTCACCGGGGCCGACCATCGAGGTCGTCGAGGGTGACCGGGTGCGCATCTTTGTCACTAATCGCCTGCCCGAGGCAACGGCGGTGCACTGGCACGGTCAGCGGCTGCCGAACGGCATGGATGGCGTGGCCGGTCTGACGCAGCCCGCCATCCCGGTAGGCAAGACTTTCGTGTACGAATTCGTCGCGCGTCGCGCCGGTACCTTCATGTACCACCCGCACTCGGATGAAATGGTGCAGATGGCGATGGGCATGTACGGCTTCTGGGTCACCCACCCGAAAGACCACAACTTCATGCGCGTCGATCGCGACTTCGTCTTCCTGCTCAACAGCTTCGATATCGAGCCCGGCAGCGCGGTGCCGAAGGTGAACACGATGACCGAGTTCAACATGTGGGGCTTCAACAGCCGTGTCTTCCCCGGCATCGACGCCATGCACGTACGGCAGGGCGATCGTGTGCGCATTCGCGTCGGCAACCTGACGATGACGAACCATCCGATCCACATCCATGGACATGAATTTTTTGTCACCGGCACCGATGGCGGCTGGACCCCACCCGGCTCGCGCTGGCCCGAGGTCACCGTCGATATCGGCGTCGGCCAGATGCGTGCGATGGAATTCGATGCGACCGAAGCGGGCGACTGGGCGCTGCATTGCCACAAATCTCACCACACGATGAATGCGATGGGCCATCAGGTGCCGACCATGATCGGCGTCGATCACCGCGGCGTGGCCGAGAAGATCAGCAAGCTGGTGCCCGACTATATGGTGATGGGCGACAAGGGCATGGGCGACATGGCGACCATGGAGATGCCGCTGCCCGAGAACACCTTGCCGATGATGACCGGCGACGGGCCCTTCGGCAGCGTCGAGATGGGCGGCATGTTCACCGTGATCAAGGTGCGCAAAGACCAGAAGCCGGGCGATTACAGTGATCCGGGCTGGTACGCACATCCGTCGGGAACGGTCGCCTATGAATGGACCGGCGCACTGGCCGATGCGCCGCGCAGCGATTCCGCGGGCGGGCAATCGATGCCGGCTGCCGAAAAGCAGGCACCCGCAGATCTGAAGGCCAAAAAGCCGGCCGGGCACGAAGGCCATCACTGACAGTCGCTGCCCGCGTCATGATTTCCGACCAATTTTCGATATTCACTATCCCTTCGAGGAGAAAACCGATGCAAGCCGACAAGAAAATCACCCTGAACAATGCGATGAAAGCGCCGCTCGTCATGTCATACCTGCTGCTGGCACTGGGCGCGCCGGCATTTGCGAACCACCACGAGCAAGGGCACGGACAAGACGCACACGCGCATGACGCTGCTGCAGCGAATGGTGACGCTGCAGCGGCCGACGAGTTCGTGACTGCCGAGGTCAGGTTTGTTGATCGTGACAACGGCAAGCTCACGTTGAAGCACGAGGCGATCCGCAAATACAACATGAACGGCATGACGATGGGATTTCGTGCCGATCCAAAGCTGATCGAATCGCTGGCCGTCGGCGACAAGGTGCGCTTCGTGCCCGATCGTGTGAACGGGCAGTACGTGATCACGAAGATCGAGAAATTGCAATAAGCCTGCCGGCATCTGACGCAGCAACGGTCGGCGCCTGTGGATTCGCGTCGCCGGCCGCGAACTGTGGCGAGAGCTGTTGTCAAAGCAAAAAGACGGAGGTTCCGGTCTGTCTGGCTTGCAAGGGAGCGCCGCAATGTCCGATGCACATGCTCATCCGTGCGAAGGCTTCATCGACGAGGAGAAGCGCTTGTCGGTGCTGCGCGCCTTTTCCATCCTCGACACGCCACCCGAGCTGGAGTTCGATCGCCTGGTGAAGTTGGCGGCTCAGTTGTGCCGCACTCCGATCGCCGCGCTCAGCCTGGTCGATGAAAAGCGCCAGTGGTTCAAGGCTGTTGAAGGCCTGTCGGTGCGTCAGACCGACATTTCCCTGTCATTTTGCAAGCATGCAATCCAGCATCCGGACTACTTCGAGGTGCGTGATGCGCTGCTGGATCCGCGCTTCGTCGACAATGCGCTCGTCACCGGGGCGCCGCATATCCGCTTCTATGGCGCTTACCCGCTGATAGCCCCAGGCGGCGAGGCGCTGGGCACCCTGATGGTGATTGACCGCGTGCCACGCCGGCTGACGCTGAAGCAGCGCGAACAGTTACAGACGCTGGCGCTGCAGGCAATGATCGCGCTCGAACTGCGCCGGCGTGAGATCGTGCTGAGGCGTGTGTTCGACGAGGAAATGCAGAAGCAGTACGGGCTCACCAAGGTGGCCGCCGAGATTGTGCGCATCCTTGGTCTGGATCCAAAAGACGAGGCCTTTCGTGACATTGAGCATGCGGTCATGGAGGCGACCGAGCAGCTACGGCAGCGTGCAGCACTGCTGGACCAGGCCAAGGATGCGATCTTCGTCAAGAACCTGGAGCATCGGATCACGTTCTGGAACGGTGGCGCCGAGCGGCTGTTCGGCTACACGCGTGATGAGGCCATTGGACGGCGCGCGGTGGACTTGCTCGAAATTTCCTCCGACGATGCGCAGGCGATGATCAAATCGCTCGAAGAAAGCGACGAGTACAGCGGCGAGCAGAGGCAGCGCTGCAAGGATGGCCATCATGTGCTCGTGCATGGCCACCTGACCCGGGTCCGTGATGAATTCACGCACGAGCCCAAGGCCATCCTGGCGATCTGGACCGACATCACCCAGTTGCGGCGCGACCAGGAGAAAGTCCAGTACCTCGCCTTCCATGATCCGCTGACGCAGCTGCCGAACCGGGTCGCGCTGATGGACAGGCTGCAGCATGCGCATGCGTCCAGCAACCGCAGCGGCCATTATGGCGCGCTAGTCTTCCTCGATCTGGACAATTTCAAGAACCTGAACGATACCTTCGGCCACGACATGGGCGACCTGCTGCTGCAGCGGGTCGCGGGCCGCCTGCAGTCCAGCGTGCGCAGCATGGATACCGTGGCCCGGCTGGGTGGCGACGAATTCGTGCTGCTGCTGGAGGAACTGGGCGCCGGCCAGCGCCTGGCCGCGATCCAGGCCGAGACAGCGGCGCGCAAGATCGTCGATGCACTGGCCGCGCCCTATGACCTGCGCGGCCGTCAGTACAACTGCTCTGCCAGCCTCGGCATCACCTTGTTCAGTGGTCATGCGGCTCCGGTGGAGGACTTGATGAAGCAGGCCGATCTGGCCATGTATGGCGCCAAGCAGGCCGGCCGCAATACGCTGCGCTTTTTCGACCCGCGCATGCAGGAATTGCTGCTCAGGCGCGCTACGCTGGAAGCAGACTTGCGACGCGCATCGATGCAGCACGAGTTCGTGCTGCATTATCAGCCGCAGCTGGGCCGGGACGGCAAGCTGCACGGCCTGGAGGCGTTGCTTCGCTGGCGGCATCCGGAACGCGGCCTGGTGCTGCCGGATGAGTTCATCCCGACGGCCGAGGAGACGGGCCTGATCCTGCCGCTGGGTCGCTGGGTGCTGCAGACCGCGTGCCGGCAGCTGGCCACCTGGGTTGCGCAGGGGCTGCAGCCGATACGGGTATCGGTGAACGTCAGCCCGCGCCAGCTGCGCAGCCCGGATTTCGTGGATGACGTACGCACTGCGCTGCTGCAGAGCGGCGCGATTCCGTCCTGCCTGAAGCTGGAACTGACCGAGAGCATGCTGGTGACCGAGGTGGAGGAGACCGCTGCCAAGATGCGCGCGCTCAAGGCGCTGGGCGTGAGCTTCTCTCTGGATGATTTCGGCACCGGCTACTCCTCACTGTCCATCCTGCAGCAGCTCCCGCTGGACCAGCTGAAAATCGACCAGTCTTTTGTGCATCGCATCGGCAGTACCGACCCGCCGGGCGATGATGCCGCGGTCATACAGTCCATCATCACGCTCGGCAAGAGCCTGCGCATGCGGGTGATTGCGGAAGGAATCGAGACACGCTCGCAACATGACAAGCTCAACGAGCTGGGTTGTGATGAATTCCAGGGCTTCCTGCATGGTGCTTCCATGCCCGCAGACGACGCACGCAGGCTGATGCAGCCGGCCTGAACCCGGCGCGGCGTCGCGCGCTTTCCTGCGTGATTTGTTTTGCTCTTTTTTTAAAACACGCGTGATCGTATGCGAGCATCGCTCTGCTTTCCGTCACAAAAACAATCGTTTGCGCGAGCGTGCGATCCATCTGCATGACCTGCGCAGCGGCGAATGACGATGCTGTCATCAGGCTGCAAACAGCCGTCAAATAGGATTAAAAATCACAAATAGTTTGTGACATTTTGGTGAAGTTTGGTTATCTTACGGAAATAATCAACCATAACGAACCTGGTATCGCGGTTCAATGCAGTTTGCGATGCCGTGCGAACGCAGCCTATGCCGCTCATGCACAGACACTCCGACAGGGACGCGCATGCCTTTTGACCATTGCGCCGAATGCCGTCGATGCTGCTACGTCGAGCAGGGATACCCACCCCTCGAAATCTCGCTGACCCGCAATGAAAAGAAAAAATTCGGCGGCATCTGCATCGAGACCAACTGTCCCAATCTCGGCCCTGCCGGTTGCACGCTGGGCGACCAGAAGCCCTTCAGCTGCACCCTCTATCCGCTGGCTTATAACCCCGACACAAGCAACTTCTACTACGACATCGAATGCCCGCTGATGCCGGAGTACATCAAGCAGCTCAAAAAAGAAGATAGCGAGGCAGCACGGCACCTGGCAGCGTGCAAACAAGAAATCGCCAGGCTCGAAAATTCGGATAGCCGTTTTTTGGCCAGTAACTTTGCGATCGATTCCGATTATTTCGATCTGAAGAAGCTTCCGATTCCACGTCTTGGGGAGGGCACGAAACGATGAATGGAACCCTGTATCGCTTTGGCGAGGCCAAAAAGGCACGTGCGGCGCGCGAGGTACACCAGGTCGGGCACCAGAGCTGGACCATCGACAACCTGTGCGTCGACAGCTACCACGAAGAGATCCACTACTACACCTCGCGCTGGGATGCGCTGTGCCCCTATATCGAGGTCAACGAAGAGATGATCGCGCAGGCGCCGCGCCCCTTCGTGGTCTATGCGCTGCCGCCGGACAGCCGTTTCGGCGTGCCCATCAATGACAAGTACGGTATGGTCGACACCAGATCGGACGCGCTGTGGAACGAAGAGCGCCGCGCGCGCAAGTTCCGCGAGTTCGACAAGCAGTACCGTGACTTTACCTATACCGAGCACCTCGTCCCGGGCAGCGATCTCGACTTCGACGACATGATCGAGCTCGGCGGCGACCATTTCGAGAAGTACTTCATCGACGACCGCGAGGTTGAAGGCTTCATCGATTACGTCCGCGACCTCGATGTGCTGATCCTGCAGGTCCTTGCACCCAACGGTGAGCTCGTGCTGACCGATGTGTCCATCGTCCTGCCCAAGTACGATCAGCTGTACGGCAGCTTCTGCCAGTGGAACCGCGACTACAAGAACAAGTCGCCGGGCAACTACGCGTGCCTGCTGGCGTCGCGCTGGGCGGCCAAGAACGGGCTGCGCTGGTACAACCTGGGCCCGGTCGATGACTATGGCTACAAGTCGCTGTTCGTCACCGACTACGAGCCCATCTATGCGATGGCGCTGGTTGATCCCGACCATCCGCTGGCGACCGACCCGACCTCGCCGCTGAAGATCGATTTCAGGCCCGAAGACCTGAACCGCATCTACCGCGACGGACGCGAAGCCGAACTGGCCAACGCCGCAGCCTGAGCCTACGCTCCCGGAAAAACAAAGCCCCCGCGCCTGCGAAGGCCGGGGGCCATGTTTTTTGCGCACGCGGTTACGTGCACACAGACCGTCGTTTACTCGTCGAAGATGTGCTCGTCGTCAAAGCTGATGTCATAGTCGATCGTGACCTCGGTGCCTTGCGGAATATCGACCAGCGCTTCCAGCACGCCCTTGGCGTTGTAGAACAGGTTGGGCGTCTTCGAATGGTTCAGGTAGACCGACAGATTGACTGCATTCATGCCGATCTCCGGCGCGTACACACGACCCTTCTCGACCAGGCAGAACATTGCCAGATGCTTGCGCACCGTGCTCGGGACCTTCTTGAGCTCAATGCGGGAGAACTTCACTTCCTTCGTGCTGACCAGGCTCTTGAGCGGTTTCGCGCCCTTCGGGATGTCGCGCAGCGCAAACACGCCGATGCCGTGGATGGTCGATACGCCCAGCTTGCAATAGACGTCGTCTTTCAGGTGATCGTACAGCTTTTCTTTCAGGCTCATGTCGAAGGCGGGGAGTTGACTGGCGCGCATGCGTCGTTTCATTTTTTGAAATTGTGCGCGCGAATTGTGAAATTGTGCCACCAATCGATGCGAGGGCATAGAAAACCTGGCCAGGCTGCTCATGCAGAGATGCTGACGTCAGCCGCGAAGCGAGGCCTTGGCAATGCCAAAGCCGCTCGCGCGATCTCGTCTGGCTACGCGTGTATGATGCGTAAAAAACAAATCTCACCTTCCGCCGAGCCCGTCCGCTTTCCTGATGCCACGCCCTGCACGTTCACAGCCTGCTCTGGCACTCGCCTTTGGCACAGCCCTTGCGGTCATCGCGGATTTCGCCGCGCCGTTGCGCGCGCAGGCCGACGACATCCGCAGCCTGCCGGCCGTCGAGGTCGACAGCGCGCGCTATAGCTTGCTGGGCACTGCCGATGCAGCCAGCGAGGGCGCAGCGGGACCCGCGCAAATACGCGGCCGTGTCGTCGCGCGCACCGGCGAACTGCTCGAGGTCATGCCGGGACTGATCGTCAGCCAGCACAGCGGCGAGGGCAAGGCCAACCAGTACTTCCTGCGCGGGATGAACCTCGACCATGGCACCGACCTGCGGCTGTCACTCGACGGCATGCCGCTGAACCAGCGCAGCCATGCGCACGGGCAGGGCTGGGCCGACCTCAATCCACTGATCCCCGAGCTGATCTCGTCCATCCACTACCGCAAGGGGCCTTACTACGTCGCCGACGGCGATTTTGCGAATGCAGGCTCGGCTGCGCTGTACTACAGCGATACCCTCGAGCGCGGCATCGCCAGCGTGGGCCTCGGACAGAACGGCTGGTATCGCACGCTGCTGGCGAATTCGCCGACCTTCCATGATGGCCGCCTGCTGTATGCACTCGAGCTGTCGCACCATGACGGCCCGTGGGTGCACCCGGACAATTACCGCAAGCTCAACGGCCTGTTGCGCTACACGCAGGGCACGCAGGCCAATGGCCTGACGCTGATGGCGATGGCCTATGACGGCCGCTGGAACTCGACCGACCAGATACCGTGGAATCAGTACAAGCAAGGCCTGATATCACGCTGGGGTACGATGGATCCGAGCTCGGGCGCCAGCGCCAGCCGCTACAGCTTGTCCGGTGAATGGCGGCAGGCCGATGCGGGCGGAACGCTGGTCACGCAGGCGTATGTGATCCGCAATGCGCTCGACCTGTACTCGAACTTCGAATACGGCACCGACAGCCAGTTCAACCAGCGCGACGCCCGCGTCAGCAGCGGACTGAACCTGGTGCGCACATTGGTCGTCGAAGGGCTGGGCAAGGAAGCGAGCAACATGTTCGGGCTGCAGTTCCAGCGTGATGCGATCAGCAATGGTTTGCTGAGCACGCGCGCGCGCCAGCCGATTGCGTGTAACGCTGCGGTGATCGATCAGTGCCGGCGCGACCGCATCACGCAGGACAGCATCGGCCTGTATGGCGAGAACCATGTGCACTGGAATGGCTGGTTCCGCACCGTCGCCGGCATCCGTGGCGACTGGTACCGGTTCCGCAATGTCGGCGCCTACAGCTCGACGGGCGACAACAATACCGACACCGTCAGCGACTTCATCGCCAGCCCCAAGCTGAACCTTGTGCTCGGCCCGTGGCAGCAGTCCGAGCTGTACTACAGCCTGGGCAGTGGCTTCCATTCGAATGATGCGCGTGGCGTGACCATGGGCAGCGGCACCCGCTCCGACGGCCTGGTGCGCACCTTCGGCCAGGAGCTGGGCCTGCGCACCGAGATGATCGATGGCCTGCAGACCACGCTGGCGCTGTTCCAGCTCGACAGCGCGTCCGAGATCGTCTACGTCGGCGATGCCGGGCGCACTGAAGACTCGGGCCGGCGCAGCCGCCGCGTCGGCCTCGAATTCAACAACTACTACAAGGCCAATGCGTGGCTGACGCTGGACGCGGACTTCGCGTACACGCGCGCGCGCTTCCGCGACCCGGGCGGCGACGGCCAGTACATCGAAGGCGCGGTCGAGGGCGTCGCATCGGTGGCTGCGATCGTCGATGCGATCGGCCCCTGGCATGGCTCGCTGCAGCTGCGCTGGTTCGGCCCGCGCCCGCTGACCGAGGACAATGCGGTGCGCTCCGAGGGTACCGCAACGCTGAACGGTAAACTGGGCTACCGAATCAGCCGCGACACGCAGCTCGAGCTGTCGGGCTTCAACCTGCTCGACAGCAAGCAGTCCGCGATCGACTACTACAACAGCTCTTACACCTTCAACGGCGTATCCGGGCTGTCGGGACGCGTGTTCCATCCGATCGAGCCGCGCCACTTCCGGCTTGTGCTGGTCACGCGCTACTGAGCAAACCCGGCCGGTTCGCCATGGCCGTTGGCAGGCCGGCCGCGCGGTGGCGGTATCATGCGGGCATGCGCCGCAGACCGGCGGTTACAGGCACACAGAGGGGATAGCGTGGAAGCTGAACAGGCTGCACAAACAGACGAGGCCGCACAGGTTGCAGCGCCGAGGGGCGCCTCGCCCTTCGTCGACAAGGCCGTGGCCTTCCAGGCCTCCCGTCGCGCCGGGCTGAACCTCGAGCCGGCGGTCGGCCTGGGCTGCTACCTCGACCCGCTGGACGTAGTGCGCGTGCTACAGGAGGCCGGTGAAGACGATCCCTTCCTGCTGGTGACGGCCGTGCTGCATGACCTGATGGAGCGCACCGACGTGACCGAGTCCGATATCGCCGGCCTGTTCGGAAGCGAGGTCGCGTTCATCAGCGCCGAAGTGGCTGACCATCCCAAGCTGTCGCTGGCCTCGCGCCGTGCACAGCTGCTGCGCACGCTGCCGCAGCTCTCGCGCAAGGCCAAGCTGGTGCGCTTTGCGCAGCTGGTCGCCAGCGTGCGCAACCTCGCCGGCAGCTTCGCGCCAGCATCGTGGTCGGGTCGGATGCGCGCAGACTACCTGGACTGGGCCGAAAAAACCGCGGCCAGCATCGGCCCGCTGAACCCGACGCTGCAGGCCATTCTGTTGGCAGAGCTGGAAAAGGGACGGCTGACGATCGCGACCGCTGGTTGAGGTTTGCCTGGCGCTCACCAAGCAGGCAGGTTATTGGCGGCAGTTCTTGGTATATACAATGGTCTGGAACCAACGTCCGGATCGAGAGGGTAGCGCAAAATGACAACCATCAGGTACCCCAACGGCGACCAGTACACCGGTGAAGTGTCGGGTGACGACTACATCGGTACCGGCACGCTGCAATTTGCGAATGGCGACTGCTATGTCGGCGAGTTCCACAACAAGCAGTATCACGGTGTCGGCATCTTCACGTATGCGAACGGCGACCGTTACGAAGGACAGTTCGAGAACGGCAAGTACCATGGCAAGGGCAGCTACTTCTATGCCAATGGCGACAAGTACGTTGGGCGCTACGAGAACGACAAGCAGCACGGCAAGGGTACGTTCACCTTCGCGAACGGCGATGTCTATACCGGCGAATTCATCGATGACAGGCTCGAAGGCGAGGGCATGCTCAGCTTCGCCAGCGGCAGCAAGTACAAAGGGTACGTGGTGAATGGCCAGCCGCACGGCGAAGGCGTGTATGTGTCGCGCAATGGCGATCGCTACAAGGGCGGTTTCGTCCACGGCGAAAAACACGGACAGGGCGTCGAAACCTATGCCGACGGGCGTCCCACGAAGCGAGGGGAGTGGGTCAACGGACGCTTCAGTGCAGCGAAGGATGAGCGCGACGCACTGCAGTGAACCACGCGTGCCAGACAGGATCGGGAGACAAGATGATGAAGAAATCAGCCCTGCTGCTTGCGCTGCTCGTGGCATCCGGTCCGGGTTTTGCGGGCTGGACGCTGGTGCAGGAATCTCATGACGGTATCGTGTATGTTGACCGAGATGACGCGGAAAAGACGGCGAACGGATGGAGGGTTGATAGTTCGCAGGATTTTCACAAGGTGCAGCGACATGGCGACCATGACTACCTGAGCGCGAAAATTCGCTACGACATCGATTGCAGTGCGAAAAAACTTCGTACGCTGAGCGTCGAACTGTTCAGGGAGAACATGGCCGGCGGCGGTACGGTGCACGCTGTCACCAAGCCTGGCGAATGGATGGTGCCAGACAAGGGGAGCAGTCTGGAAATGATCTGGTTCAGCCTGTGTCGCTGACCAGATTGGTGCGGTCGCTGCGGCTGCGCCGGCATGGCGAGGTTTGATGTCGCCTCACCGTGGATCGATACGGATCATGCGGGCAGACATGACGTGATCCGCTCAGCTTCCTCTGACTAGTCTGATGGCAAGTGTTCAGCACTTGGGCGCATTTGTTGACTGTCAGCCGGAAGGCTTTTGGAAATTGCTGTTCCTTAACTTTCCCTAAGATAAATAACTCCCCATAAAAACAAGAAATTCCGCCCCCTCTTTGCTTGCAAATATGCATATTATATGTATAGTGTGAGTGTGGACATCGAATTCGACCCCCAAAAAAGCCCGCAGCAATCACTCAAAGCATGGTGTCAGCTTTGCTCATGCGGAGCAGGCGTTGCGGGACCAGTTTGCGGTCACGATTCAAGACCCAGATCGCCATGACGAGCAACGCTTTTTGACGCTGGGAATGGATTCAATCGGGAGAATTCTTGTGGTGTGTCACACGCAGCGCGATGAGCGGACGCGTTTGATCTCCGCTCGCAAGGCAAGCCCCAACGAGACGAGAAACTATCATGGATAGAGAATATGATTTCAGCGAAGGTAAACGCGGTGCAGTCATTGCATCCCCCGGAAAGACCCGCATCACGATCATGCTCGATGACGACATCATCGAGGCATTCAGGAGCAGAGCTGAAGGCTCAGGCCGTGGTTACCAAACAATGATTAACGAGGCTTTGCGTCAAGCACTGGATCCTGAGTCAGCGCCTGTCACGTTAAGAGGATTGCGAGAAGTGCTTGATGAACGTCTGTCTGCCTGATTCATGAATCGAAGTAGCGTTTCGCCTTGCTTTGCTTGAAGCGTTGGAAGGTGAGTAGCGCGAGGGCGCGTGCGCAAGGATTACTTCAGGCTCCTCATCATTAAGGGGGGACAACGGTATTCATTAAACTTGTTTTTGCGAAGAACGAGCTTAATGGAGGTAACACCGATGTCCCCAAATCATTCTATCTTGGGTTTGCCCGATCTGGTCGTCGA
>JACCDH010172374.1_pt1 | contig 38422 bp, 34 predicted proteins | sample 7442481 | NCBI WGS metagenome assembly JACCDH01 (sample SAMN15323433, study PRJNA562643) | freshwater metagenome | isolation source: river surface water | place: USA:Blue River Watershed | collected 2017-08-15 | reverse complement strand
TTGTTTGTTCCTTAAATTTGTTCAAATAATCCCGAACGGTAAAATATGAATAGCAAAGATTTGGGTCTAATCATAAAAAGTCATCGCAAGTTACTTGGATTAACGCAAACCGAAGTTGCACTGTCGTGCGGTTTGGGGATTCGATTTATTTCGGACCTTGAAAATGGTAAACCCACCTGTCAAATCGACAAAGCACTAAGGGTAATTCAAGCCCTTGGATTGAAAATTACTTTCCATGGAAAATAAAACCAACGTTTACTTTGAGGATCAATTTGCAGGCGAACTATCTCAGGATCGCTATGGAACACTGTGCTTTCAATATCACCAAGAATATATTGCAAAGGGTTATCCTCCAATTTCTGTTTCCATGCCCCTGGGCAAAGAACCCATAAGATGTCTGAACCATTAAAAATATCCATCCGTTTTTTCAACGACCGTGAAGTGCGTGCGGTCTGGGATGAAACCGATGCCAAATGGTGGTTTAGCGTCTTGGATGTTGTTGCGGTGCTCAATGAAGAGAATGAATATCAGAGAGTTCGCAACTACTGGAAATACCTCAAAGCCAAACTAAAAAAGGAAAATAATCAACTGGTTAGTGCCACTACCCAGTTGAAAATCATTGCCCCAGATGGAAGGAAAAGAATGGCTGATTTACTTGATAGTGAAGGCGTCATCGCCCTAGCCAAGCACTTTCCCAATAATAAGTCCATGAAGTTTTTGGATTGGTTTCTTTACAGCGATACCAGCATCGACGGGCAAAGTAAAAAAAAGGCTTATACCCTGTTTGAGAGCAATCTCATCGATGAAATTGAAATTGGCACAACCAAGGGACTGCAACAGATCCATGCATATCTCTTTGGAGGATTGTATGATTTTGCAGGACAAATCAGGACGAAAAACATTTCAAAAGGCGGATATCGATTTGTATTTGCTCAACACTTGAATGCCACGTTAACAGACATCGACCAAATGCCTCAACATTCATTTGATGAGATCATTGAAAAGTACGCCGCCATGAACAAAGCCCATCCTTTTATGGAAGGAAACGGCAGAAGCGCAAGGGTATGGTTGGATTTGATGTTAAAAAAAGAACTTGCCAAATGCGTTGATTGGAGTAAAATTAGCAAGGACAATTACATGAATGCTATGATCATTAGTACGGTCGATCACGAAGTCATTGGGCAACTGGTGGCAACGGCCTTGACCAATAAAATAAACGATCGCGAAACTTTCATGAAAGGCATCGATTACTCCTACTATTACGAAGAATAATGCCATTGTCCAATTCGCCATAGGGCAGGTCCAATTCAATCAGTGCTTTCAATTCATCGGGTTTAAGTCCAACGCAAAATCCTATAAAACAAATAAACCGTTGCAGAACAACGGTTTAAAGGTGCTTGAAGTGAAATGAAAACCCTTCTGGCGGTGAGGGGGGGATTCGAACCCCCGGAACAGTTTCCCGTTCGTCAGTTTAGCAAACTGGTGGTTTAAGCCACTCACCCACCTCACCAATGGGGCTGCAAATATAGCAATATCCCTTCCTCATTTGCAAGAGAAATCAGAAAAAAAGATTATTTCTTCCCACGCATTTCTTTATTTTTGTAACCCTATCCATGGAAATTAATATCTCCTTTCCCGACGGCGCCGTGCGTAGCTACCCCCAAGGTAGTACCGCCATGGATATCGCCACCTCCATCAGCGAAGGCCTCGCAAGAAATGTGCTGGCCGCAAAAGTAAACGGTCAAGTGTGGGACGCAACCCGACCCATCACCGCCGATGCTACCTTGCAACTGCTGACGTGGAAAGACGATGAAGGAAAATCCACCTACTGGCATTCCTCCGCCCACTTGATGGCCGAAGCCATTGAATCCCTGTTCCCAGGTGCCAAATTTGCTATCGGACCGCCCATCGATAAAGGCTTTTATTACGATATCGATTTCGGCGATATTTCTTTTTCTTCCGAACATTTCGATGCCTTGGAAAAGAAAATGATGGAACTTGCCAAGCAGGATAATGCCTTCGTGAGAACCGAAGTGGCCAAAGACGAAGCCATCCGGTATTTCAGCGAAAAAGGCGATCCCTACAAAGTGGAATTGCTGCAGGAATTGGCCGACGGTAGCATCACCTTTTACCAACAAGGCGGTTTCACGGATTTGTGTAGAGGCCCCCATATTCCCCATACCGGTCATATCAAATCGGTAAAATTACTCAACCTAGCCGGTGCATACTGGCGCGGAAACGAGAAGAATAAGCAACTTACCCGTATTTACGGTATCACCTTCCCCAAAAAATCGGAGTTGGAAGAATACTTGCACCTGATGGAGGAAGCGAAAAAACGCGATCACCGAAAATTGGGAAAAGAGTTGGAGATTTATACCTTCGATGACGATGTAGGACCCGGTCTGCCACTGTGGTTGCCCAATGGTGGTGCTATCATTGAGTCGTTGGAAGCTTTCGCCAAGAAAACCGAGCGCGAGGCGGGGTATGAGCGCGTGAAATCGCCCCATATCGCCAAGGAAAGCATGTATTTAAAGAGCGGACACTTGCCGTATTACGCCGATTCGATGTTTCCGCCGATGGAGATCGATGGGGATAAATACTATTTGAAGGCGATGAATTGCCCGCACCACCACAAGATGTTCCGTGCGGTGCCGCGCACGTATCGGGATTTGCCCTTGCGCTTGGCCGAGTACGGTACATGCTATCGGTATGAGCAAAGCGGAGAGTTGTTTGGGTTGATGCGGGTGCGCAGTTTGCAGATGAACGATGCGCATATCTATTGTACCGAAGCGCAGTTTGAGCAAGAGTTCAAGGCGGTGAACGCGTTGTATTTGAAATATTTCGCCAAGTTTGGTATCGATAAATATGTAATGCGTTTCTCCAAACACGATCCAGCGAAATTGGGTCAGAAGTACATCGACATGCCCGAATTGTGGTTGAAAACCGAGGATATGGTTCGTAGAGTTCTGCAGACGATGGATGTTTCGTTTGTGGAAGTGGAAGACGAAGCGGCTTTTTACGGTCCAAAAATCGACATTCAGGTGTGGAGTGCTATTGGTAGGGAGTTCACCTTGGCTACCAACCAAGTAGATTTTGCTCAGGCGGAACGATTTGATTTATCGTATATCAACGAGAAAAACGAACGGGAGAGACCTATTATTATACACAGGGCTCCGTTGAGCACACACGAGCGATTTATCGGATTTTTATTAGAACATTACGCAGGAAACTTCCCAGCATGGCTGGCTCCAAAGCAAGTTATTGTGTTGCCGATTAGCGATAAATACCAGGATTATGCAGATGAAGTTGTAAAATTCCTCAAAAACCTCGATATTCGCGCCTCCATAGATTCCAGATCTGAAAAAGCGGGTAAGAAAATCCGTGATGCAGAAGTGGCTAAAATCCCTTACATGTTGATTGTAGGAGAGAAGGAAGCGGCGGGCCGAGCAGTATCGGTTCGTAAACACGGAGGCGAGGATTTGGGAAGTATGGAACTGCAGCAATTTGCTGACATTATAGTAGATGAAACCAGGATTTAACAACCGCAGACCGCCCAAGAAGGAAGATCTCCATAAGATCAACGAGAAGATTACCGCCAAAGAAGTGCGTGTAGTTGGAGAAAACGTTGCCGTGGATGTCTATCCAACCGCTGTAGCTATCGAAATGGCTTTCGAGCAAGGCTTGGATTTGGTAGAAATTTCTCCCAATGCCGTTCCTCCGGTATGTAAAATCGTGGATTACAAAAAGTACCTCTACGAACAGAAGAAGAAACAAAAAGAGATCAAAGCGAATGCGGTAAAGCAAGAAGTGAAAGAGATTCGTTTTGGACCAAATACCGATGAGCATGATATTGATTTTAAAATCAAGCATGCCAAGCATTTCTTGGAGCAGGGTAACAAGGTGAGAGCTTATGTGTTCTTCCGTGGTAGAACCATTGTGTACAAGCAGCGCGGTGTTGATTTGTTAATGGGTTTTGCCAATGTGTTGATCGATGAAGGGTATGCGAAATTGGAATCCGAGCCCAAAGAAGAAGGAAAAAAGGTAGCCATTATGTTGGCTCCCAAAGGAAAAAAATAATTTTAGAAAATAATAAATATTAGGATATATGCCCAAGATGAAAACCAATTCCAGCGCCAAGAAGCGTTTTCGTGTAACCGGCACTGGAAAAGTGAAAAGAGCCAAAGCGTTTAAGAACCACATTCTTACCAAAAAGGCTACCAAGCGTAAGCGTAATTTAGGCCATGATGCTATCGTTACCGATGCAGATATGAGCAATGTGAAATTTATGTTGCGTTTAGGAAAATAAGAAAAATTAACTTGGCCGGAGCATTCAAGTGTTGTTAACTCAACCGCTCAAGCCACTAAACTAATCTAATATGCCAAGATCCGTCAACCACGCCGCGAGTAAGGCTCGCCGCAAAAAGACCCTTAAACTTGCCAAAGGTTACTTTGGTAGAAGAAAAAACGTTTGGACCGTTGCTAAAAACGCCGTTGAGAAAGGTTTAACCTATGCTTACCGCGATCGCCGCGCCAAAAAACGTGAATTTAGAGCCCTATGGATTGTTCGTATTAATGCTGCTTGCCGTGAGCAAGGAGTTAGCTATAGCCAATTCATGGGTAAACTAAATACCAGTTCCTTGGAGATAAATCGTAAAGTTCTTGCTGATTTGGCGTTGAACGATCCAGCAGGATTCAAAGCGATTTTCGACCAAGTAATGAACGGTTAATAGAAAATCATTTTGCTTAGTTGTTTAGCCTCGCTTCGGCGGGGCTTTCTTTTTTATATCCAGCTCCCAATTCCAATAACTTTGGAATAGTCTATGGAAATCTTGCGCTTGTTTATGGGAATCCACCCCCTGTTTAGGGAAACGGGAGATTTTAATTTGGTTGTGAGTTATGGATCTATGTTATTCCGCGTCCCACAGGTAATAGGTGCGGATATTGCCTCTACTTTGGAAGTTAATAGCAATAACATCGCTAAAAATTGCTTTTAGTACGGCTTTACGCGTTGAATTATAGGTGTATTCAATCTCGTTGTTTAATCCTACGCGCTGCACCTCGGGTAAGGGCTCATCGTGATTGGAGTTCTTTTCCATGTATTTAATGCAATCGGCCAATAATTGCGGCTTTTGCATCGGCCCCGCTTGATTGTGGGTCTTGAAAATCCATGTATTCCGGGTTCCTTCCGGACGTTCAACCAATAAATTTCCTTGTATGTAGAAATCGTCTGAAGTAAATGGACTTCTAATCGGCTTGATTCGGATGTATTCTATGTTTGTTACTAACGTATCGTCGCTTAATTCAAATAAATAATTGATGTCTTCCATCGCTAATCGACGTATATACCGTTCGTTTTTCAATGTTTTCATGTTCGATTCAAATTCGTTAGACTGCATAACACCGGCGCGAACCAATTGCGACATGGAGGCAGCGAAAATGTCTCGGAATTTTTTCCAGTTTACCAAAGAATCGATTTCACCTCGGGGACCGAACCGCACAACATAGGTTTCTTGTTGCAACATATTTGCTTTTTTCCACGGTGTTTTACCCTCTTCGTCACCGTGATAGGAGAATTGAAATATATTGGGCGTACTGGTCTTCTTAAAAATTAAATAGCAAGTGTCGGATTTACTGTCCAAGATAAAATCGTTCTCATTGGTGATATACTCCGTGCTCACCAATTGATAAATAAACTTGCTTTTGCTTCTCAAAACATTGATCGGGCGAATGGTATCGGCAATTACGGTTGAATCGGAAATTTTCGAGGCCCTGAACAACTCTTCGTGCAAATGTTCCTCTGCCTGAGCTTTATTTGGGAACACCAAGGTTTGATTCTGTTGAGCCGAAACGCCGCCAACCAAGAAAGAACTACAGGTTAAGAGCAATAGAGAATAAAACCGCCCAACAGGGAGAGAGCAAACGCGAGTCTTGGAACTTTGTTTATGCATTTTTTGAGAAGACAAACTTCATGAGCAAAAGGTTTGCCAAAGATGCATATTAATTAAAAAATCCGGACAGAAAATCTGATCCGGAATTTTTAATGGTACTACATCGAGTTAATTAAATTTCGATGTCTTATACCTTGCTTCTTATTTATCGTAGGAAGTATTGAAGGCTAATTTGGAGATTTAGATGTGAATACTAGTTGTGTGTCTTTCAAGTCGATGGTTACATTTCCGTTTTGCGATAGATTGCCCATCAAAATTTGTTTACTCAACTCATCCAAAATTCGCTTTTGAAGTACGCGTTTCAAGGGTCTAGCACCAAATTGTGGGTCGTATCCCAATTGAGCCAACCAATCCATAGCATCTTCCGTAACGCTTAGGTGGATGTCGTTTTCTGCCAATCGATCTACGATTTGTTTTACTTGAATGTCTACAATGGAGCGAATTTCGTTTCTTCCCAACGGCTCAAACATGATGGTTTCATCAATTCGGTTTAAGAATTCAGGCCGAATATTGCGTTTTAATAATTCAAATACTTTGTTTTTAGTAGCAGCAATTACCGCATCCCGGTCCTTGGTTTCGATGTGTTCAAATTCTTCACGAATCACATCGGATCCCATGTTGGAAGTCATGATAATGATGGTATTTCTGAAATTCGCCGTTCTTCCTTTGTTATCGGTTAATCGGCCATCGTCCAACACTTGCAGCAAGATATTGAATACATCGGGATGAGCTTTTTCAATTTCATCCAACAACACCACGGAATAGGGTCGTCTGCGGATAGCTTCGGTCAGCTGACCGCCTTCATCGTAACCCACATAGCCTGGAGGTGCTCCTACCAATCTACTTACCGTATGTTTTTCCTGGTATTCGCTCATGTCGATACGGACCATCGCATTATCGGTATTGAACAAGAATTCTGCTAAGGCTTTTGCCACTTCGGTTTTACCAACCCCGGTAGTTCCAAGGAAAATGAAGCTACCAATGGGTTTCTTTGGATCTTGAAGACCCGCTCTGCTGCGGCGAATGGCATTGGCTAATGCGCTGATGGCTTCTTCTTGGCCTACCACCCGTTTATGCAGTTCGTCCTCAAGGGTTAACAGTTTCTCACGTTCGCTTTGCAGCATCCTATTTACCGGTATTCCTGTCCATCGAGAAACCACTTCGGCGATATCCTCCGCATCTACTTCCTGTTTTACCATGCTATCCCCAGAATCTCCGAGATTTTCGGTTAGTTCTTTGAGGTCTGCCTCGGCCTTCTGCAATAAACCGTACCGTATTTCGGCAACACGAGCGTAATTGCCATCGCGCTCCGATTGCTCGGCTTCCATCCTCAGCGATTCAATCTCCGCTTTCTTTTGTTGAATGGCTGCCAAGACCGCTTTCTCATTTTCCCATTGAGCCTTTAACTCGTTACGTCGGGTTCCTAGGTTGGCAATATCCTCATTCAGTTTATTGAGTTTGGATTCGTCGTTTTCGCGCTTTATCGCCTCTCTTTCAATTTCTAGCTGCATGATTTTCCGATTCAACTCATCCAGTTCTTCGGGAACGGAATCCATTTCCAATCGCAGTTTTGATGCGGCTTCGTCCAACAAATCAATGGCTTTATCCGGTAAGAAACGATCGTTGATGTAGCGTTGGCTCATTTCCACGGCCGAGATAATGGCTTCGTCTTTGATACGGACTTTGTGGTGTACCTCATAGCGTTCTTTCAAACCACGAAGTATGGAAATCGCTTCTTGGGTATCGGGTTCTTCCACCATTACACGCTGAAATCTTCGTTCCAGGGCCTTATCGGTTTCAATGTACTTCTGATATTCCGCTAGGGTAGTAGCACCAATGGAACGCAACTCTCCACGGGCCAAAGCGGGTTTTAGTATATTAGCGGCATCCATGGCGCCTTCGCTTCTACCAGCACCAACCAAGGTGTGAATCTCATCGATAAACAAGACCACCTCACCATCGGATCCAATTACGTCTTTTACCACCGCCTTCAATCGTTCCTCAAATTCCCCTTTGTATTTTGCACCGGCGATCAATGCACCCATGTCTAAGCTGTAAATAATTTTGGTTTTGAGGTTTTCGGGTACGTCGCCGCGAATAATTCGGTGAGCCAATCCTTCGGCAATAGCAGTTTTACCCACACCGGGTTCTCCAATAAGTACGGGGTTGTTTTTGGTACGTCTGGAAAGAATTTGCAACACTCTGCGAATTTCTTCGTCCCGGCCTATCACCGGATCTAATTTGCCCTCGCGCGCCAGCTGATTTAAATTTAACGCATATTTCTTTAGGGCATTAAATTGGTTTTCAGCCGTTTGCGATTCTACTTTTTTCCCTCCACGTAAGGATTCGATGGCTTTTAAAACATCGGCACGTCTCAATCCCGCGTCTTTCAAAATGGAAGATGATGTGTCTTTGCCTTCCAATAGACCCACAAGAATATGTTCGTTGGTGATAAACTCGTCTTTTAATTCGTGCATGGCCTTTTCGGCATTGACTAAAACCTGATTACTGGCCGATGTGAAATACGGTTCGGCGCCACCACTAACTTTGGGTAACGATGTCACCGCCGCGGTCACCGCTTGTTCTATTCGAGATGCATTGCTGCCGGTTTTCCCAGCGATATATTGTAGCGTTTCACCATCCTCTTTTACAATTGCTTGCAAAAGATGCAAAGGTTCTATCCCTTGCTGCCCCAGACTCATCGCCATGCTCTGTGCCTTGGATAGTGTTTCTTGAGCTTTAATGGTAAATTGTTGAATGTTCATGCCACCGATTGCACAAATAATAAGCCACTTCAGATTTTTGCGGCCTTACCGATGTTTTTGTCGTATTTCTGTTACAACCTAAGGCCTAACACTCCCGAAGAAACAAAATTTAAAGACATTTTGTCTTGTTTTTGCGGGAAAATGGAGAATTGTAAGTGTCAAAATGGCGCAAAGAAGGCTAGTCGAAATCGTCCAAGTCGCTAGATCTTCTAAATCCTTTTGGAACAAAGGGTAGGATAGTCTCCGGCAGCTCAGCAGTAATAACCGAATCTTTCACCCTGCGATTGCCTTTAAGCTTCTGAAACGCCGACGGAAGTATACAAACTTTGAATTCCATGGTATCAATACTACCCGAATCCCTTGCCATAATCCGCTTTCCCAAGGATTTATACTTTCCCCAATTGCTTCGGACGCAGCCTACGGAATCCAACATCCAGGTAACTTTCTTAGGCCGTGGGATAATGCCCGCCAAAAACGCACTTTCACCCCAGTTTAACTCGGAAGGATGTTTCCCGAAGTAAAATTGGGATGCTTCGGCAGCTCCAAAAATACCGGGTCCCCATTCGATGATGTTCAGGTACACTTCCAGCATTCTCCGTTTACTCACGGCGTTTTGTTTTTCAATCAACCAGGTAAAGAGAATTTCTTCCACCTTTCGTGCTATGGTTTTGCGTCTGCCCAAGAAAACGTTTTTCACCAATTGCATGGAAATGGTGCTTCCTCCTTGTGCAAATCGCTTGAGCTTATAATTCTTGGCGATGCTGTATCGAAATGCGTCGATATAGAAGCCTTGGTGATGGTAAAAATCGGGGTCTTCTGCTTTTAACACAGCGGTAACCAATTTTGGGGAAATGGATTCAAAGGGTACGAATTTGGAATTGCCATCGCCTACCGTAAATCGCGTTATTTCCCGCCCATTTTCGTAAAATGCATATTCAAACGGACCGTTAATTTTATCGGGATCCAAATCGCCCCATTCCACAATTTTGAAATCCTGGGACGACCACATACCGCTTTCCAATACCACATCTTCTGGATGTTCATCGTTCAATTCCAATTTTAAACGATAGGCCAAACTTCCGGTGGCTTTGGGAATACCGATATTTCTAAATAAACCAACGGGTAAGCTGCTGAAGAACGAAGAAGCACGTAGTTCAGGCATGTGAATTCCTACGGCGTACAATGGGTGTTTCCCGTTAATCCATTGTGCAAAAACATTGGCTTTGATATGGTTAAGTTGAAAATAACTGCTGCTGTCCAATTCAAAACGATTGCTTTGTAAAGCAATATCGAAATGACCGGACGCCGTATCGATAACCACCAACGTATCCGAGATTCTGCCGTCATTAACTTGCAGTCCTTCAAATCCGCCAGTGAGTGAGGCAACTACCTCGCCATTGGATTCCGCTAGTTTTTTAACTTCAAAGGATCCTCGTTGAAATCCCAATCCATTTAATACCAACGGAATGCTAACAATTTTCCTGTCTTTCGAAAGTGGCAATATTTCAATTTCTCCGGTTAAGTCGTCCTTATCCAGCTCGCCAATTATCTGAAACGCCAATTCCTTATTGATGGTGGTATCTTCTTTGCCCTTGCCGGAAGTACGACCGGGCAGTAAATGCGATTTTTTAACTTTTGCGGTTTTAGTAGCCTTTACTTGAACCTGAATATCGTCTCCATTGAACTCCACTTTAGGAATGCCAACGCTGGATTTACCGGTAGTGTCCCAAAGACTAAATTCGCTGTTATTCATGGATACCCGGTTGGGCGATTTACCTACCCATTTTTCTAACGATTGAAAAAGGGCCACCACGGGATCTTTTTTATCGGATTTTTTATTCTCTTTGTTGTTTTCCGATCCACTTAATCCTGAATAATTACTATAATTCTTGAGGTTAATTAAACGAATATTTAAATTATCGGTTGCGAACGAAGCCAATCCGATGTTCCAGAATTTCAGTAGGTTAACGCCAATTTTTAAGTTGCTACAAGCAAACAATCGTTCCTTGGATACTTGATTGAAAAGGGTATCATTAAAGTATCCTAAACTATCGGTGAATTCAGCTTCCGTGGGTTTGGGAGCATCCAAGGATAGCTTTTTGATTTCAACGGTGAACAAACCGGAAAAACCAACTTCTTGGGCAGACAACGTATAATTTTTGTTGGCTAATTTTTGGGTAGCTTTACTCCAAGCCCAACGAACAATGGGTCCACGAAATACAAACCAAATCACCAAAATTAATACGAAAAATGCAGATAAGCCGATACCAAATCTCTTGGTGTATTTTTGAAATTTGGGGGACTGCTTCCAAAACTCAACCATTTCATTCCCAAGGTGTTTCAATCGGGAAATTACCGATTGTTTGGGATTCTGTGGGGACGTATTCATGGCTGTTTTTACGGGATGCTGTTAAACGTTTAGTAGCTCAATTAGTACTGCGGTGAAATTCCTGTATACGTATAGGGAGTGATCTGCAACATTTCGGCTTTAATTGCATCAGATACGTCCAATTCGGAAATAAATTCTTGAATGGTTTCTTGGGTGATTTTGCTGTTGGTTCGGGTTAATCCCTTCAACGCTTCGTAGGCGTTGGGATAACCTTCTCTGCGCAATATTGTTTGAATCGCTTCGGCAACTACGGCCCAGTTATTTTCTAAATCGGCATGCAACGCAACCTCGTTTAATAACAATTTATTCAATCCGCGTTGGATGGATTTGATAGCGATCAATGTATGACCAAAGGGTACGCCTAAATTTCTGAGTACGGTGGAATCCGTTAAATCGCGTTGCAATCGTGAAACGGGTAATTTGCTACTCAAGTGCTCAAACAAAGCATTGGCAATTCCCAAATTTCCTTCGGCATTTTCAAAGTCGATAGGATTCACCTTATGTGGCATCGCCGATGAACCAACTTCTCCTTCCTTGATTTTCTGTTTGAAATATTCCATGCTCACATAGGTCCATACGTCTCTACAGAAATCCAATAAGATGGTATTAATGCGTTTCCAGTTATCCAAATGAGCGGCTAGATGATCGTAAGGTTCAATTTGTGTAGTAAACGGGATACGGTGCAATCCCAAGGTTTTATTTACGAAGTTATCGGCGAAATCAATCCAACGGATTCCGGGGTAAGCCACAGTATGGGCATTGAAGTTCCCCGTAGCCCCGCCAAATTTTGCTGAAAACGGAATGGTAGAAAGACTTTCCAACTGACCCTGCAATCGGCGAACAAAAACCATCCATTCTTTTCCTAACTTGGTTGGAGAGGCAGGTTGTCCGTGGGTTTTTGCTAACATCGGCTGATGTTCCCAGGCTTTTGCTTGTTGGTACAGTTGATCAATTAATGCGGTTAACGCAGGTTGTAAGACATCCACGTTGGCATCTTTCATCGACCAAGGAATGGAGGTATTGTTTACATCTTGAGAGGTTAATCCGAAATGCACCCACTCTTTATAGGTCTCCAATCCCAACGAATCCAGCTTTTCTTTTATCAAATATTCTACTGCCTTTACGTCGTGGTTGGTAGTCTTTTCAATGGTTTTAACGCGTTCCAAGGAGGTTAAATCCAAGGTGTCTGCCCAATGGATTAATGCATCTTTGTGCTGATGAAGTGCTGAGAAATCAATGGTTGGAATCGCATGGCTTAAGTCCATCAAGTAGGCAATTTCCATTTTAACCCGGTATCGAATTAAGGCGGCTTCTGAGAAATAGGCCTGTAAGGATTGGGTAGCCGATTGGTATCTGCCGTCTATTGGGGAAATGGAATGAAGCGCCGATGACATAGTAATTGCAAATTTATTATGGAAAAGTGGTATATTAATGGAAGGCGAATAGATTGTTAAGAACCCAATTCGGGGAGTAAAAATCTACCGGTATGACTGCGTGCATTCTTAGCAACGGTTTCGGGTGTCCCTGTACAAAGAAGTTCTCCGCCGCCGCTACCGCCTTCTGGACCCAAATCAATAACCCAATCCGATACCTTAATTACATCCATATTGTGCTCAATAACCAATACGGTGTTGCCCTTATCTACTAGGATTTGTAAAACCGATAACAATTGTTTGATATCGTTGAAATGCAATCCCGTGGTGGGCTCGTCTAAAATATACAGGGTTTTACCGGTGTCTCGTTTGCTGAGCTCGGTGGCTAATTTTACTCGCTGTGCCTCGCCGCCGCTGAGAGTAGTGCTGCTTTGGCCTAAGGTGATGTATCCCAAACCTACATCCAACATGGTTTTGATTTTACGTTGAATCAAGGGGATGGGTTCAAAGAATTCAACGGCTTGTTCGATAGACATCTCCAGCACATCGTTAATGCTCTTGCCCTTGTATCGAACTTCCAATGTTTCCCGGTTGTAACGTTTCCCTTGGCATTCGTCGCACAGGACTTCTACATCGGGTAGGAAGTTCATTTCGATAACTTTTCTGCCACCGCCACCGCAAGCTTCGCATCGTCCACCTTTAACATTGAAACTAAATCGCCCAGGCTTGTAGCCGCGGATTTTGGCTTCTGGGAGTTGACAGAACAAATTTCTTATTTCGGAAAAGACACCCACATAAGTTGCTGGATTACTGCGAGGCGTTCTACCGATGGGACTTTGGTCGATTCGAATCACTTTATCGATATGCTCCAATCCCAGAATACTGTCATGGGGTAGGGGTCTGTAATTTGAACCGTAAATTTTATTGTGTACTGCCGGGAACAGGGTTTCGTTTATGAGGCTGGATTTGCCGCTTCCGCTCACTCCGGTTACGCTGATGAGCACGCCCAAGGGGATTTCTACGGTGGTGCCTTTTAAATTGTGGCCGGTAGCATTGCGGAGTACGATTTTTTCTTTTCCGGGTTTACGGCGTTTTTTAGGTACAGGAATAGATTCTTCGTTTCGGAGATATTTTCCCGTAATGGCATTGGATGCTTTGAATTGTTCCACCGTGCCCGAAGCGGTAATTTGCCCACCGTGTAAACCGGCAAACGGACCAATTTCCACCAACCAATCGCTGGCGTTCATCATGTCTTTATCGTGCTCAACCACCAACACAGAGTTCCCTATATCGCGCAATTCTCTTAAACTATTGATTAATCGCTCGTTATCGCGCTGGTGCAATCCGATGCTAGGTTCGTCCAAAATGTACAATACATTCATCAGTTTACTTCCAATTTGGGTAGCTAATCGAATACGCTGGGCTTCACCACCACTCAATGTCCGGGCAGGAGAATTTAAACTTAAATAACTCAATCCAACCCCACACAAGAAATCCAATCGGGAACCAATTTCTTTCATTAATTCCGATCCGATGAGTTTTTGTCGATCACTTAAGTCGGAATCCACACGGTTTAACCAATCCCTCAAGTCCCCAATATTCATTCGTCCCAGTTCGGCAATATTTTTATCGGCGATTTTAAAATGAAGAGATTCTTTTTTCAATCGAGCTCCGTTGCACTGGGTACAGGTTTGCTGATGCATAAATTCTTCGGCCCATTGACGTAATTTATCGTCTTCGGATTCGAAATAATTTTCTTGAATATAGTGTACAACGCCTTTGTAGGTGCTTTCGTAATTTTTCTTCTGGCCTTGATGATTAACATGTGAAACCACAATGGATTCATCCATTCCATACAAAACCGATTCTAATTGTTTGGGTTTTAATTGAGAAATAGGATCGGCCAAACTGAACCCCAATTCTTTGGCAACGGCCCTTAACTGAGAAAATGTCCAATTCTCACGAAGTTCGCCGATAGGGACTATCCCTCCGCGGTTGATGGATTTTGATTTGTCTGGAATAATAAAATCGATGTTCACTTCCGCAGTTTCTCCCAATCCTTCGCACTGAGGACAGGCTCCGTACGGGGAATTAAAAGAAAACATGTTGGGCTGTGGTTCATCGTAGCTGATTCCGCTCACGGGATCCATCAAAAACTTACTAAAGGGATGCATTTTACCGTCCGCATCTTCAATAAGAAAACTGCCTTGACCCATTTTCAACGCGGTTTTAATGGACTCCGTAATACGTGTCAATGAAGACTCTTTCACTTCAATGCGGTCAATAACTACCTCAATATCATGAATCTTGTATCGATCTACTTGTAAACCGGTGGTAATCTCCGTGATTTCGCCATCGATTCGCACCTTGTTGTATCCTTTTTTCTTGGTTTGTTCGAAAAGTTCTCTATAATGTCCTTTTCGGGCTTTTACCAAGGGTGCTAACAATGTAACTTTTTGATTGTCAAATTTTTGTATTGTGGTCTCAATGATCTGTGCTTCAGTGAGTTTTACCATTTTTTCTCCGCTAATCCACGAATAGGCATCGGCCGAACGAGCAAATAGGAGTCGGAGAAAATCATAAATTTCGGTAACGGTTCCTACGGTACTTCGTGGATTTTTAGAGACTGTTTTTTGTTCGATTGAAATAACGGGCGACAAGCCTTTTACCTTATCCACATCGGGTCTACGCATATCGCCAATGAACTGTCTGGCATATGCACTAAAACTTTCTAAATATCTGCGTTGTCCTTCGGCGAAAAGAGTGTCGAAGGCTAAACTGGATTTACCAGAACCCGATAATCCAGTAAATACAACCAGTTTATTTCTGGGAATTACCAAATCCAAGGATTTGAGGTTGTGTTCTCGCGCTCCAATTACCTCGATTACGGGCTCATCGGGGTGGGGAAGGTGGATATCGGAAGGTTTTATGGAGTGCGCTTTCATGGAATCCGCAAAAATACTCAATTATTTCTGCAATTTAGTAACAATCGTAACTTGATAATGATTGGATTACCTGTAGAAAATGAACGGATAAAGTGCTAATTAAAACTGGTTTTTTTTAACCCAAAGCCACAATCCTGCAAAAAGTAAGAAGTAAAAAATGTTGAATATACGTAGGCGGTTTCTGTATAGGCTATTTGTTGTGGTTTCGAAAACTACCATCTACTACCAACTGCCGCCAACTACTGCCATCTACTACCAACTACCGCCGGCACCGCCACCATTGAATCCACTGCCGCCTCCGCCAAAGCCTCCCCAATCGGAACCACTGCTGGATCCCCAGTCTGAAGAACTACTTGAACCCCAGCTGCTATCCGAGTGATTGGAACTTCTGCCGCTGTTTAATAATGCATTCAATAGTATGGCATTCAAGCAACCACTATTACCACCACCTAAAGTAACTCCACGTCTAACAGCCCGGAAAAACTTCCACATGATAAAAAAGAAAATAAAAGGAATAAATAAACCGAGGAATACGGCCACCCAACCGGTATGCTCCGAAGTGTAAGTGTAGGTGTAACCATTGCTGTTAGATCGTTTGAACTCGCCATTCATAGCCTGAATAAAGGCATCTGTGGCTTGATCTACGCCGGTATAATAGTCGCGATTACGAAAATTGGGTTTGAAATAGTCATCAGCAACAATTCCAATAAATCCATCAGGTATTTTTCCTTGAGTTCTATCCGAAGTAATGATATGGTATTCTCTATCATCAACAGCGATATACATTAAAATACCACTGCGATCATTTTTGTCACCCACATCCCAGCCTCTGGCGAGAAACATAGCTCTATCAAAAGGACCATAACCTCCGTGTGTTGGCTCAAAAACAACGGCAATCTGAATGCCTGTGGTATCCTCTAATGCCCTGAGTTTTTTTGTTAATTTGGCATATTGCTCTTCACTTAATACGTTTGCGTAATCGTTTACTAAACCTTGAACTTTTGGAAGCGTCTGCTCTGCCTGAAGTCCTAAAATGGATAATAAACTAATTAATAAAACGAAAATTCGGGCGTTCCAAAATTTTGAAATCTGCAATTTGAATGGATGTAAAGCGCTGTACATTGGGTATTGCTTAATCGGTACTTACGGTATTATCAAGTTCATTGGGATTTGGATTACCCGTTGCAGGATATTCCAACGTTAGTCGATTTCCGGCTCTTTCCAATCCGTGTAAAATGGCCAGGGTAGGATTGCCTTCCCGAAATAAATCGGCCATTTCTGATTTTACCTTTTCCCAAAAATCCGGTTCCACTTTGCTGTTAATGCCTTCGTCTCCCACAATGGCAAATTCTCTTCTTTGGGTGTTAACCCACAACAAAATACCATTTCTTTCTTGGGTGTTATGCATCCCCAAATCGTGAAATTTTTGGATTGCTGAAGCCATTGGATTTACATCTTCTTTGGAAGTAGTAGCATGCACACGCAATTCAGCACGGGTAAACTTTTCAATTTCACCGATGGAATCACTGATTTTGGTTACATCCAAATGAACCACCTTGGATTCAACATTGAAAAACTTGCGTAACCATTGACTTACGCTGCTTTGAGAATTCACGATTTGGGGAGTTAACGAATTAAAATTAAATTTTTTGCTTATCTAACAACAATTATTTGGCGTCAGTAGATGGTTTGTCCGAAAAATCAATGCTAGGTCTGTTCTCCGTACCGGCTTGATTTTTGAACATTTCTTTCTTCTCGAAACCAAACATTCCAGCAAAAATATTGGAAGGGAAACGTCTCACTTTGCTGTTAAAATCGGCAACCGAAGCGTTGTAATCCGTACGAGCTGTTGCGATTCTATTTTCCATTCCAGCAACTTCGTATTGTAAAGCACTGAAGTTTTGTGTTGACTTAAGTTCGGGGTATTTCTCTACCACCACCATCAATCGATCAAATGTACCTTTCAATCTATTTTGGGCTGCTTCAAATTTCTCTAAATTTTCTGGGGTGATTTCGTCTGCCTTTAATTCCACTTTACCAACGGAAGCACGCGCTTCGGTTATTTCAGTTAAGGTGGATTTCTCAAAATTGGCACTTCCTTTAACTACATCTACCAACTGCCCAATTTTGTCGGCACGCTCCTGGTAGCGGGTGGTTACAGTTCCCCATTGCTTTTCTACATTGATGTCGGCATCTACCAAACCATTGTAATTGGATCTAACCCAAAGCAATAAAATGATAATAACTCCGGCGATTATCGCCCAACGGATTTGCTTGCTATTCATAGTCTTAAATAAAATTTATTCCAAATGTATTGGCAAAATGTTTACCAAGTATACTTTTTACCAAATTTATGTCAATTTGTCGTCCTAATTCTCTTTCCATGCTAGTTACATCCTTGTCGGGTATGCCACAAGGGACAATGTGACGGAACATGGTTAAATCAGTATTCACGTTTAAGGCCAAGCCATGCATCGATACATATCGGCTGCATCGAATTCCGATGGCCGCAATTTTCCGCTCGGTGGGTTTGTCGATATCAATCCAAACACCAATTCGATCATGTATTATGCCTGCTTCGATGCCAAATTCCTGCAGTGTTAATATAATACATCGTTCAATGGCCGCCACATACGCTTTAATTCCCATGCCCAAACGTTCTAAATCAAATATAGGATAAGCAACCAATTGACCGGGACCGTGGTAGGTAATGTCACCTCCACGTTCAATATGATATACTTCGGCCCCCATGGCCTTTAAATATTCGGGTGTTGCCAACATATTATTTTCTTCAGCACTTTTACCATACGTATAAACATGCGGGTGTTCAACAAATATTAATTGAAAGGGCTCCGTTGATGTTCCTTTGGTTTTATTTTCAATTTTCGCCGAAAAGTATTGTTTTTGCAAATCCCAAGTACTAGCATAGTCTTGTTTTTGTAAATCTTGCAACTCGCAATTAATCATTGGACAAAATTACCAAAATGAACCATGCCAATTGGATTTTTATAGTAAACGATGAGATTTTTGCTAAATGACCAATACTCAAAATTCTAAAACGGTTAAACAAGTGAAAGGAATGATGGGGGAATTATGGGCCCAAGAATGGATGATACAACACGGTTTTACCATTTTAGCAAAGAATTGGAGGAGTGGCCGTTACGAAATTGATTTGGTATGTACAAACGGGAAATTGATAGTATTTGTAGAGGTGAGAAGTCAATTTAGTGCAACGAAGTCATTCCCAGAATCGTCCATATTATTGTTGAAACAAACTTCAGTGCAAAAAGCAACTCGGAAATATATTGCCGAAAATCGTATTCAACTGCCTGTAAGACAGGATGTTGTAGGTGTTCGGTTTTCTTCTTGGGGCAAGCAATTGCTGCATATTCCTGACGCATTTAATAGTAGAACTTCAACTTCTTTAACCCATTCCTCAAAACTTTACCATTAATTTGCAAAATCATCATGAAGCTACAATCTCTTGTTTTTCTCACAGCATTTATACTAGGGGCCTCGGTTTTATCGGCACAAACGGAACCTTGTGGAACGGATATTCATCGTCACAAATTACATCAGTTAAATCCCGAGAACATTTCGCTGGAGGAATCCATGGAGAAGAATGTAGCCGCCATGTCTCAAGTTGAAAATCGAGCTGCTATTTATACTATTCCAGTAGTATTTCATGTAATTCATACAAATGGTGAGGAGAATATTTCCCGTGAGCAGATATTGGATCAAATGCGCGTTTTAAACCAGGATTACAATTTATTAAATCCCAATTTATCGAAGTTACGATCTGTTTTTAAAGGGTTGGAGGCCGATTGCCAGATTAAATTTGAATTAGCAACCATAGATCCCAATGGTAAGTGTTTCGATGGGATAAATCGAGTGTATTCTCCCGTTCATAATGTGCATGACATGGATAATGAGCAGGCGAAAAAGCTCATCTATTGGGATTATAAGAAATATTTAAATATTTGGGTAGTTACAAACATAATTGAGCCTTCGTCTGCAGGTACGATTTTAGGTTACGCCGTTTTCCCTTTCAATTTAAATCCTAATGGTGACGGTATCGTAATTAGACACGACAGAGTGGGTACCATAGGAACCGCGGTAGCCTCCGATAGTGGTAGAACATTAACCCACGAAGTTGGACATTGGTTGGGTTTGTTCCATACCTTCCAAGGAGGATGCGCCAATCAAGATTTAGTAGATGATACACCGCCAGTGGAGTCTACGTTCACCAATGCAAATTGTCCTGCAAATGGTAATTCTTGCAATGAGAGTAACGATAAAATAGATATGTGGGAGAATTATATGGATTATTCCAATGGTTCTTGCCAGTGTTTGTTTACCTTAAAACAAAAAACAAGAATGCATAATTTCTTGAAACAAGCTCCCAGGAGCAATAATGTATCTTCAGCAAACTTGCTCGCTACAGGGGTTTCGCCTCAATCGGTTGCTCCGGTTGCTGATTTTGTTGCAAGTTCAACTACAATCTGTGCGGGTCAGTCCATTAAGTTTTACGATATAAGTTGTAAAAGTGATCCAACTGCGTGGTCCTGGACGTTCCAAGGTGCGTCACAAACAAGTTCATCCGTCCAGAACCCAACCATCATTTATCAAACCCCAGGAAACTATAAAGTGTCTTTAACCGTTCAGAATGCTCGTGGTAGTAATTCCATCACGAAAGACCTCTACATCACGGTTTTACCTGCTCAATCTACATTGTCGCCCAACGTTTTTGAGACCTTCGAAAATGGAGATCCCACATCGTTTTCAGGTATTAAGAAATTTACACATTCTTCACCTACCGCTACAAGGTTTTCGTTGTATACGCAATCTGCGTTTGCAGGTACTACGTGTTTGAGAGCACCCATCGTAACCAATTCGGGTGCCGGTAATGTGTATAGCATCACCTTGCCTGCGGTGGATGCAACGGTTGGCTCGGGTTTGCGATTTACGTTCATGGTTTCTTATGCACAACCCAATGCCGATGTTACCGAAATTTTAAGAATATTTGCTTCTACAGATTGCGGCGGTACCTATAAACAAGTTTGGGAACGCTCAGGTACAGGATTGGCTTATACCGGTCAAACCTATACCAGTAACTTTAAACCATCCAATGCAAATCAATGGAGGGTGGCAGGACTTACCTCTTTATCATCCCTGGGTTTGAATTCATCAAAGAATGTGATATTCCGAATTGATGTCGTTAGTGCTGGGGGGAATCCGGTGTATATCGACAATATCAATATCAGTAATTTCAACGCGTCTATCGCAGATTTTAATTCATTTAACACCGATGTATTAATTCATCCAAATCCTGTAAATGAATCCACGGAATTAACGTTAACCGTTCCTGCAAGTGCCATAGCGAATATAGAGATATACGATGCACAGGGTAAACTCGTATCTACTTTGCCTTCTGAGCAGTTATTTGCCGGTGAAAATTCTGTGAAATTAGCTCCTTACACGCAATTGCCCCAAGGTGTTTATTTTGCTCGAATTTCAATTAACGGAAACCTTTTCAATAAGCCTTTTGTTATCAGTCAGTAATTTATGTCGTTAAAAAATTTAGTAATTGTAGAGTCACCGGCGAAAGCCAAAACCATTGAAAAGTATTTGGGCGAGGGATTTGTGGTAAAGTCCTCTATGGGTCACATTCGTGATTTATCTTCAGGAGATTCTGCCATCGACACTCAAAATGGATTTAAACCCAAATACGAGGTGCCGGCAGAAAAGAAAAAATTAGTTAGCGAACTTAAAAAAATGGCAAAGGAGGCGGAGACCGTTTGGTTGGCATCGGACGAAGACCGCGAGGGAGAAGCCATCAGTTGGCATTTATTTGAGGTACTTGAATTAAAAGAAACTAATACCAAACGTATTGTTTTTAACGAAATTACTAAGACTGCAATTCAGAACGCAATTGCAAATCCAAGAACTATCGATAAGTTTTTAGTAGATGCTCAACAAGCAAGACGCGTTCTCGATCGTTTGGTTGGATTTGAGTTGTCGCCCGTATTGTGGAGGAAGGTAAAGCCATCCTTATCTGCGGGCAGAGTGCAATCGGTTGCGGTTAAATTAGTAGTAGAGCGAGAGCGTGAGATTCAAGAGTTTGAATCGGGTTCCGAGTATAAAATTACCGGTGAATTTCAAACAGCTTCAGGCAAGCTGTTAAAGGCCGAAGGTTCCAAGAAGTACAAGCAAAAAGAAGGGGCAAAAGAGTTTTTGGAATCGTTGGTGGGAGAGTCTTTCGCCGTTTCTAATTTGGAGGTTAAGCCAACATTCAGAAATCCCTCGCCTCCGTTTACCACCTCTACATTACAACAGGAAGCTTCTCGGAAATTGGGCATGGACGTAACTACCACCATGAGAATAGCTCAAAAACTGTACGAAAATGGTCACATTACCTACATGCGTACAGATTCGGTTAATCTTAGCGCTTTTGCTATCAGCGCGGCTACCAATGCGGTGAATGATTTGTATGGTGCGAAGTATAGTAAATCCAGGAACTTTTCCACCAAAAGTGAGTCTGCTCAAGAAGCACACGAAGCAATAAGACCTACCAATTTTATGGTGCAAAACGCTGGAGATGATTCACGTGAACAAAAATTGTATCAATTGATTTGGAAGCGGTCAATTGCATCTCAAATGGCAACTGCTGAATTAGAAAAAACCATCATTACCCTAGAAGATGCTTCTAAAAAGTCGGAATTTTATGCCGAAGGAGAAGTAATCAAATTCGATGGCTTCTTGAAGGTATACATGGAAAGTAAAGACGATGAAGAAGAGGAGGATGGAGAATCATCCGGGGTTTTACCGGCGGTAACAATTGGAGAGTCTATGGAGGTAAAGAAAATTGTTGCTACCGAACGATTTGCAAAGCCAGCTCCAAGATACACAGAAGCTTCTTTGGTAAAAAAGTTAGAAGAATTAGGAATTGGAAGACCGTCTACCTATGCACCAACCATTACAACTATTCAAAAAAGAAATTATGTGTTGTTGCAAACCCGGGAAGGTAAAGAACGATCAATTTCAGAGGTAACCTTGAAAGAGGGTCAAGTAAGCGAAAAAGTTAAGACGGAAAAATATGGATTTGAGAAAAATAAGTTGTTTCCAACCGATATTGGTTCGTTGGTAACCGATTTCTTAACCGAAAATTTTCAGGAAATTTTAAATTATGGATTTACGGCCGCGGTAGAAAAGGAGTTCGATGAAATAGCTCAAGGTAAAAAAGGTTGGCAGGAAATGCTTGAGGGTTTTTATCAGCCATTTCACAGTACCGTGGAAAATGCCTTAGTAAATTCTCAGCGAGTGACGGGGGAGCGAATATTAGGTACAGATCCTGCAACTGGTAGACAATTATCTGTAAGAATGGGGAATTACGGTCCTTTTGCACAAATTGGTACAAAAGAAGATGGTGGTGAACTACGGTATGCAAAATTGGGCGAAGGCCAAACGCTGGAAACGATTTCAACCGAAGAGGCGTTAAAGTTATTTGAATTACCCAAGACCGTAGCAACTTACGAAGGTGAACCTGTAATCGCCAATGTGGGACGGTATGGCCCGTACTTGAAAATTGGCGAAAAGTATATTAATGTTGAAAAAGGTACGGATTTGCACGCATTAAGCGAGACGGATGCCTTGACTTTGATTACGGCGGCAATGAGTGGCACGCAGTTCCCCATCAACTTAGGGGAATACAACGGTGCTAAAATTGAAATAATGAAAGGTAGATACGGCCCATACATTCCGTATGGAGGTCAATTTGTATCGATTCCTAAGACGGTTGCTCCTGAGGATGTAACCCTGGAAGCCGCCATTAAGTTGGTTGAAGCCAAAATTTCTGGAGCTGCGGCAGATATATTAAAGACCTTTACAGAAGATGCAGGGGTGCAGGTGTTAAATGGAAGATATGGACCCTACATTAAACAAGGTAAAAATAATGTTGCCATTCCAAAAGGTACTTCTTGGGAGAGTTTAACATGGGATGATGTGAAGAAGTTAATTGAAGAATCGGCCAATAAGCCCAAAAAAGCATTTGTACGAGGTAAGAAGAAGTAGTGCTTTGTAAAGGCGTATAGTTTAATACCGGGTATTATGATCTCCACGCAAGAATTAAAGGCAATGATTTCCTTGCTTGATGACCCCGATGAACGCATTGCAACATCGGTGGAAGAGAGATTGATGCAGGAAGGAGATTCGGTAGTGAAAGCCATGGAAGATATATGGTTTTCTAACGAATTTCCGCATTTAGCAACGGAAATTGAAACGTTGTTAAAGAAGATAAATCAACAAGAAATAGTTGCTCAATTTCGATCTTGGTGGAATTCCCAACAACCAGATTTATTTATGGGATGGTTCATTTTAAGTAGAACGAAGTATCCTGGCTTACAGTTGCAAGAACTTAAAAATCGAATCAATGAAATTAAATTGGATTGCTGGTATCGATTGGGAAATGTTCACCGGAAAATGGATCAGATTCAGATAATCAACCATGTTTTGTTTGAACATCATCGCTTTAAGGGTAACGTGGAGGATTATCATGCACCCGATAATTCATTTTTAAATTCGGTTTTAGATACAAAAACGGGGAATCCTATAAGTTTATCGGTGCTGTATATTCTAATTTGTCAGAGTCTGGGATTGCCAGTGATGGGGGTGAATTTACCCCAACATTTTGTGGTAGCTTTATGCCAACAACCTGAAAATTCGGTTTCGTGTCCGTTGGATGGAACAACTTTTGATGCAGCATTGTTAGATCCTGTGATTTATATTAATCCATACAATCGAGGGCAGTTGTTTACCAAAGACAATATTGATTCATTCCTTAAAGTTATTGGTATTCAAGCACAACCGGAGTTTTATAAACCCTGTTCCAATCTAGATATATTGAAAAGAATGCTCAGAAATTTGCATTACTCCTATTCTAAATCAGGATTTGAATCGGAAAAATTGTTTATCGAACAACTGATGAAAATTGGAGGTATGGGCGATGAAATTCCTGAAAATTAATTCACTTTTATAGTCAGGATTTAGTGTTTGGCGATACCATTAAAAATCGCGATTTTTGCAACTTCTTATTATGGCTGAAAAACCAATTATCATGCCCAAAATGGGTGAAAGTATCGCCGAAGCTACGGTTATTCGTTGGTTAAAAAACGAAGGAGATCGTGTTGAAAAAGATGAAGCGATAGTTGAAATTGCTACCGATAAGGTTGACAGTGAGATACCGAGTACCGAATCCGGGATATTGGTAAAACAATTGTACGGCGAAGGTCAAGTAGTGAAGGTAGGTGAACCAGTAGCGATGATTAATACAGAAGGAGGTACTGCAACTGCATCCGCACCGACACAACAGCCAACAGTTCAAGCAACTGCTGAACCAACCGCTATAGAAGCTGCGGTGGCCATCGAGTCCACCATGCAAAAAGCAGCAGAATTGTCGGGTATATCCAATGGAATCGTAACCAGTGACAGATTTTATTCTCCCTTGGTGATGAATATCGCAAGACAAGAGGGAATTGGAATGTCAGAACTTGATAAAGTACCAGGAACCGGTAAAGAAGGAAGAGTAACTAAAGCAGATATTTTATCCTATGTTGAAAACAGAGCATCGGGCAATACCGTGGCTTCCAATTCAACAACAGATTCATCTTCTGCTGTTCCCGTTCCTCAATCGGCTCCGGCTGCGCCATCATCACCCGCGGCTGCTACAACTTCTTCGTCTGCGGGTCCAGGATCGGCTATAACCATAAAGGCACCTGCTGTTTCTTTAAATGCTGGGGACGAAGTGGTAGAAATGGATAGAGTGCGCAAACTGATTGCCGACCATATGGTGATGAGTAAGCATGTCTCCCCACACGTAACCAGTTTTGTGGAAGCCGATGTTACCAACCTAGTGAATTGGAGAAACGCGATTAAAGATAAATTCAAGAAAAAAGAAGGAGAGAATATCACCTTTACCCCCATTTTCATGGAAGCGATTGTAAAAGCAATCAAAGATTTTCCAATGATCAATGTAAGTGTGGACGGTGATAAAATAATAAAGCGCAAGAACATCAACGTAGGAATGGCAGTTGCTCAGCAAAATGGCAACCTTATTGTTCCCGTGATAAAAAATGCGGATACCATGAATTTGTTGGGATTAACCCGTGCAGTTAACGACTTGGCTAATCGTGCGAGAATTAACAAATTGTCGCCCGATGAAATCCAAGGTGGTACCTATACCTTAACCAACGTAGGTTCTTTTGGCAACGTATTTGGAACCCCAGTAATCAATCAACCACAAGTAGCCATTATGGCAGTAGGTGCTATTCGTAAAAAGCCTGCTGTGTTAGAAACAGAACATGGGGATGTGATTGCTATCCGACATATGATGTACCTTTCTCATAGCTACGATCACCGTGTGGTAGATGGCGGATTGGGTGGTATGTTTGTTCGTCGTGTTGCCGATTATTTAGAGCAGTGGGATGTGAACCGAGAGATTTTCTAAATTATTAGAAGATTTCTCATAGGTTTTTGTTCTAATTTCTTTTGTGAAGATTCTTATTATCAGCGATAATCATGCCCATTGGGATGAGGGCATTTTGCATCATGCGCAATGGGCTGATGAGGTTTGGCATGCAGGCGATTGGCTGAATTTGGACCTGTTTCAGAAGTTGAAAAAACTGGGAAAACCTGTTTTAGGCGTTCATGGAAATGTGGATGGTACCGATGTTAAAAACGAATTCCCACTAGAGCAATTTGTAATGCGCGAAGGACTAAAAGTGTACATGACACATATAGCTGGGAAACCAGGTAAATATCCTACGCGAGTACAAGAGATTTTAGGCAAATATCATCCCGAGATTCTGGTCTGCGGTCATTCCCATATATTGATGGTTAAACGGGATCCAAAATTCCCGAAGACTTTATGCATTAATCCCGGAGCATGTGGATTGCATGGTTTTCATAAAGTTAGAACCGCCATTAGAATGGAAATCGAATCAGCAACAATTAAAAACATGGAAGTGGTTGAATGGGAACGAAGTTCCATGCCTTGATTATACATTCCATCTTTCGTTTTTTTAATAAAATTAGCATAAAATAGCAGTAGAATTTGGATAGTTTTAACATTTTTCCTACTTTTGCACTCCCGTTCTGAAAGGAAATTGCCCAGGTGGCGGAATTGGTAGACGCGCTGGTCTCAAACACCTGTGGGATAACACCCGTACCGGTTCGACTCCGGTCCTGGGCACCATGGTAAACAACCATAATACCTTTCAAATACAGTCAATCGACGGTCCTATGGCCGTCGATTTGTTTTTACCTCCCGTTGAGGATGATTCTCCATTGCCGGTAATTATCTATTGCCATGGATTTAAGGGTTTTAAAAATTGGGGCTTTATACCGTATATACATGAATATTTTTCTGCAGGTAATTTTGCTGTAATCACATTTAATTATGCCAGAAATGGGGTTGTGGGGGAGGACGATGTTGTTACGCAGGAAATGCAATTTGCCGGCAATACCGTTACCTCGGAATTAAATAGTATGAAAGCAGTGGGTGATTGGTTGAAAGAAAATGCGCAACAATTTAATTTAGATCGCGAGCATGTTACTTGGGTTGGACATTCACGAGGTGGGGCCAATGTTATAATTTTCGCGAATTTATACCCGAATTACGTAGAGAAAATTGTGGCATGGAATCCTATTCCTTCCTATCAATGGCTGTTTAAAGATGTAGACAAAGACCTTTGGAAAAATCAGAAGACCATTCCGATCACCAACCGTAGAACAGGCCAAGTATTACCTTTAGATTATGGAGTTTGGGCGGATATAATGGCCCATGAAGAAGAATATGATGTTTTAGAAAATACCCGGTTATTAGGTCGACCGTTGCTCATCGTTCATGGAGAAAAGGATGATGTTGTACCCCCTTCGGAGTCCATTCCTTTGTACGAAGCTTGTGTGCACAGCTTGAGAATGATCGTTCCCAATGCAAATCACACGTTTAATGTTGGTCATCCCTGTACGGGCATTGAAGCATTTTCGGAAGAATTGTGGATTGCCTTAGATAATACGATGTCGTTTATCGAAGAAATTTAAGTGAGTTAGCGTTTTGCAGCGGCTCTTTTTAATCGGTCATTGATCGCTCTACCTAGTCCTACTTCTGGTGCCCATTGGAACCAAACTTGGGTGTATCCCAATTCATCAAATCGTCTCAGCATCGAAAATAAATTATGAGCGGCTTCGCGGGTATCGGAATTTTCGGAGAGGTAAAATACATCGATATTTTTTTCTATTAATTCACGCTTTTTGGCAAGATCAAAGAATAAAACTGCGAATTTATCTTGTTGAGTTATGGGCGAGGGGAGTATATCAATTTGTTCTAACGGTAGTAATTTACAGTAGGGCGAATAGTGCTGGTCTAATTGGCCTGGAGCCGAAGGATTGCTATTTTGGGTTATGGATTCATCTACATTACCAATAACTGAGGTAATATCGTGTATGGCCAAACTTCCCAATCTAAGAATTTTCGGTTTTTCATTGGGTAAACAAGCGATAATAGTGCTTTCCAATCCATTATCACAGGTTCCACCCTCCAGGATGTAAGGTATTTTGTCTCCTAATTGGTTGAAAACATGGGTTGACGTTGTTGGACTCACATAACCAAAAGGATTTGCACTGGGAGCTGCTAAGGGAAAGTCCACGGAATTTAACAGACTCTGGGCAACGGGGTGGTTGGGAATTCTAATGGCAACCGTAGGATTACCGCTACTTACAATATCGGGGACATTGGGGTTTTTGGGTAGTACAAGCGTGAGTGGACCCGGCCAAAAGTGGGCAGCTAATTTTTCGGCTTCGGGACTCCAAGAATGGGTGTAGCGCTTGGCTTGCTGAATGGAAGAAACATGAAGAATCAGTGGATCGAAGAAGGGCCGATTTTTAATTTCAAAGATTTGTGCAACCGCGTCTGGATTGAGTCCGTTGGCGGCCAAACCGTAAACGGTTTCTGTGGGCATGCCCACGGGTTTGCCGCTACGCAGCAAACCGGCCGCCAACTCCACATCCGTCCCAATAGTACCACCCATCAATTCTGTATTACTGTTTGAAAATACCTTTTTACTAGGTTCTGCCTTTTTCTTACTTTATCTCCTTTTCCCAACATTCTACCGAACCGACTTAACATTCATCAATTCAGAATAATCGTTTTCACGTCCTTCTTTCTTTTATCAACGGTTGAATTGGGTTCAATACATGCAGATTTACTGTCCGCTTCCCCCAACTACCTCCGTTTTAAATTGTACTTTTCTATTTTGTTATACAAGTGACTCCGTTGAATATCAATCTCTTGCGCAGTCTTGGCAACATTCCAACCGTTTTGTACTAACTTACGTTCAATGAAAATTTTCTCCGCCCAATCCCGGAAATCTTGCAACGTATTATACTGATCTACAACCCCAAATGGATCCGATCCGCGTTGCGCCGGATTACTGTAACTGTATACGTTCTCTCCTGTGATCTTCTGGTCACATAAAATTACCAAACGCTCCACAACGTTACGCAATTCGCGAATGTTCCCCGACCAATTCACTTCCTTCAACGCATTGTACCCATCCTCGGTGAATTCCTTCAATGGTAATCCATTCTCTTCGCAAATCTCCTTCAAAAATTTGTCCGCAATGGATGGAATATCTTCTGTTCTTTCATTCAACGTAGGAACATGGATCAATATCACGCTTAATCGGTGATACAAATCCATTCGGAAATTGCCTTTCTCAATTTCTTCCAATAAATCTTTGTTGGTTGCCGCAACAATTCGCACATCAACCTTAATCTCTTTATCTCCGCCAACTCGAGCTATTCTTCCTTCTTGGATGGCACGCAAAACCTTAGCCTGAGCATTCATACTCATGTCCCCAATTTCATCCAAAAACAAAGTACCCCCGTGGGCCTGCTCAAATTTACCAATCCGCTGCTTTATGGCGGAGGTAAAACTCCCTTTCTCATGACCAAATAACTCACTTTCAATTAATTCACTAGGAATCGATGCACAATTCACCTCCACCAATGGCATCGTGGCTCGGTTACTTTTCTCGTGAATCCAACGTGCCACCAATTCTTTCCCCGTGCCATTCTCCCCAGTAATCAAAACACGCGCTTCCGTAGGCGCCACCTTATCAATTGTATCCTTAATCTTATTGATCGCAGGGGTCTCACCAATAATATCAAACGTTTTCGCAACCTTTCGCTTTAATACCTTAGTTTCCACAACCAAGTTATTTCGGTCAATCGCATTGCGCAATGTTATTAATAAACGATTCAAATCCGGTGGCTTCGTGATGAAATCATACGCACCCTTTTTGGTGGCTTCAATAGCCATTTCAACGTTACCATGTCCCGATATCATTATGAATGGAATATCCGGTTTCAAGGCCAAAGCACGATCCAACAACTCCATACCATCGATGCCAGGCATTTTAACATCACACAGCACCGCATCGTAATCGTTTTTCTGTATTAATGCCAAGCCCTTATTGCCATCTTCGGCCGTAGTCACGTGGTAATTTTCGTACTCTAAAATCTCTTTTAACGTCTCGCGAATCGGGGTCTCATCGTCGATGACCAATATTTCAGCCATAATTGTTGTATAATTTGCACTACAATAGTAGCCCTCAAAATTGTCTTTTTGATCAGTTTCTTAGACAGGTTATCCACTAAAAATGCAGATTTTCATGTTCGATAGGATAGGAGCGACTGATTTCCCCAATTGTAGGCCTGTCTAAATCTGAATACGCATCTCAATTTCATGTCTGTTTTATCTACTAAATACCTGTATATGAATTAATAATGATTTAAAATGTAGCATCGCCCAGCGGAAATTTGGTTCAAATCGTAAACAATCCAAAAATGTTGTTGGCCGAAATGTTTACAATTTATCCGTGATTTTTACGATTTTGTTTGGGAATTCCGCAGAATTCACCCATTTTTGAAAATCACGCATTCTATATACCGCACAGAATGAAAATAAAATTACTTAGCCTCGGACTAATTTCGGCACTAGCAGCCCTGCCAAATGCGGTGGTTGCTCAAACCGATCCTATGTTCACGCATTTTACATTCAACAAGATTCTTTACAATCCCGCGTATGCTGGAGCATCCGGTCAATTTTGTTTGAACGGTATTACTCACCAGCAGTGGAGAGGATATGATGATGAATCTTCTTTGATTCGTACCGATGCCAGTGGTAATGGTCGATTAACTTCCGACAATTACTTGAAAAACGTGGCGCCTCGTACCAACGGCCTAGGTTTTTCAGCGCCGATTTTGGTAAAAGGTAATAACTATGGCGGTGCATTTTTTGCGATGATGCACGATAAAATTGCTTACGAAACCAATATTTATATGCGCGGCGGAATTTCGGGTGCATACACATTAAGTACAGGCGGTAACTTACGTGTAGGATTAGATTTTACCTCGTATACCAAACAATTGGATGTGAATAAATTGCGTTATCACGATCCAGGGGATCCAAACATCCCAACTTCCTCCAATCCCGATACCAAAATGGAATTAGGAGCTGGGGTATACTATTCCGATCCTAACATTATGGATGGAGCTTTCCTCGGTGTATCGATTACCCATTTAAATCCTCAAACCTTTTCGTATGGTCCAAATGGCACTATTAATATTACTACGAACCGACATTTATACATCGTTGGGGGATACAAACAAGAAAATTTCCTTGGGAATCAGGCGTTGAGATTAGAACCCGCTTTTTTATTGAAAACGGTAATGGGTAAAGGGGGGTTAATTAAACCTCAATTGGACCTTCAAGGAATGGCAACTTGGAACGACTTATTTGCCGGCGGATTAAATATGCGCGTTTATGGAGCAGGATTTGAATCTTTTGCATTGATGTTTGGGTATTATCCTCCTTTGTTGGGCGGATCTAATACAGGACAGCGTTTGCGTGTAGGATACTCTTATGATTTATCAACCAATAGAATCTTAAGAGCTTCCGGTGGTTCGCACGAAATTCAAGTCAATTATTGTTTCATGGTAACCTTGCCAGACCGACCTCCGGTGAGATACCGTCACCCACTATGGATGGATAGACCACCCATGATAGATTAAGTTATTAACAGAAAATTTTTAGTTATCCACACAAAATAAACATTTAAAAATTGCGTTTAATACATACAAATAATAAAGAAACGTTTGGAATTTCGAAACGAAACTTTATTTTTGCCACTTTCAATTAGTACGCATTAACCAAATTGCAGATGAAAAAAACAGTGATGAGTCAACTCACACCCGGAAATTTAAAGAAGCACTTAGCCGCTTTTGCAGCTAATAAGCGCGTTCGTCAGGTAGCAGTTGTTGCCTCGGTGTTGGTGTATGCTTGTGCCCCAGCGGATACAGGTGACCTTACCGGTGTTCAAGGAAGACGTCCTTGGTTCCACCCAACACCTCCAGGGATGGTTTACATTCCTTCCGGAACATTCCACACAGGACAAGGGGGTCAGGACGTGTTTGAATCGTATTTAGAGCCAAACAAACAAATGACCATTACTTCATTTTGGATGGATGAAACAGAAATTACAAACAACGAGTACCGTCAGTTTGTAAATTACGTTGTGGATTCATTAGCTCGTATTGAAACCGATGATCCAGAATATTACACTCCAGAAGATGAAGATGGAAACAGACACATCAACCACTACAGAGAAGTGGATTGGGAGCGTTATAAAGAGGAATTGTCTGGTTTATTATACCAAGACGAAGAACGTTTTCAAAATAAAAAGCAAATCGATACCCGTAAATTGGAATATACGTTCCAATGGTTTGATTACGATAAAGCTGCTCGTTTAGATCGCGATCGTTACAATCCAATGAATCGTAAAGAGTTTTTACGTACTGAAACAATCCGTATTTATCCAGATACATTGTGTTGGGTACGTGATTTCACTTATTCTTACAACGAACCGATGGCTCGTGTATATTTCTGGCATCCGAAGTATGATGATTATCCGGTAGTAGGGGTAACCTGGCACCAAGCTCGTGCTTTCTGTCGTTGGAGAACCGATCGTAAAACTGCTTATTGGGAAATTAATGGATACCTTCCAAATACAGAAGATTTCCGTTTACCTACCGAATACGAATGGGAATATGCAGCTCGTGGTGGAAGAATTGGTAACAAATATCCTTGGGGTGGACCGTATGCGAGAAATTCAAAAGGTTGTATGTTGGCTAACTTCAAGCCTTTGCGCGGTAACTATGGTGTAGACGGTGGTGTTTATCCAGTTCGCGTAGACAGTTATTTCCCCAACGACTACGGTTTGTACAACATGGCAGGTAATGTGGCTGAATGGACTAGATCATCTTGGGATAAAACCAACAATTCATTCGTTCATGATTTGAATGGTGATAATTATGTGTACATTCCTGAACGTGGTAAGGAAGCTCAAAAGCCTATCAACGAAAAGCGTAGAGTTATTCGTGGTGGTTCTTGGAAAGATGTTGCCTATTACATTGAGAATGGCGCTCGTGCAGCTGAATACCAAGATACTAGTAAATGCTATGTTGGGTTCCGTTGTGTTCAGTCTTACATTGGTCGTTCCGACAAAGATCGTAAGTAAGAATTTCTATTTTTATAACCAAATTTCTTAAATCTTATCGAATATTTCGAGTGTTTAATCGTTAACCTTAAAACTATAACCTATAAATTATTATGAGTAACAACAGTATCTTTGAATCAAAAAAGTTCAAGACAATCATGAACTTTGTGTACGGTTTCGGTGCGGCGATCGTAATCGTGGGTGCACTTTTCAAAATTCTTCACTTAAAAGGAGCAGACATCATGTTAACCGTGGGTCTTCTTGTAGAAGCGGGTATTTTCGTAATTTCTGCGTTTGAACCTGTTCACATGGAGCCAGATTGGTCATTAGTATATCCTGAATTGGCAGGTGCAGAGCCTACCAAAAAAGAGAAAAAATCTTCTGGTGGTAGTGTTTCTCAACAATTAGATTCTATGTTGGCTCAAGCCAATGTTGGTCCTGAATTAATCGAAAGTCTTGGTAAGGGATTAACCGCTTTAAGTAGCAATGTAGCTGAAATGAGTAGTTTAACCAGTGCAACCGTTGCAACGAAAGAATATGCTGAAAGTGCAACACGTGCTGCTTCAAATATGGCAAGTATTGCGGATAGTTCTGCAATGGTTTCTGATTCAATGGGTTCATTCTCACAAGGTTTAAGTGGAGCTTTAGCTAATTTAGCGAGTACTGAGGCTGCTGCCGGTGAGTTCAACATGGAATTGAACAGATTAAATCGTAACTTGAGTAACTTGAACTCAATTTATGGTAATATGTTGACAGCCATGGGTGGTACCAAGTAATACTTGAATATCACATCTATTAATACCACAATATAAAAAGGAGAAAATTAAATGGCAGGTGGTAAATTGTCAGCTCGTCAGAAGATGATTAACATGATGTATCTCGTGTTAACTGCTCTTTTGGCATTAAACGTTTCAAAAGAAATTATTAAGGCGTTTAACCTTATTGAAAATTCTTTAGATAAATCAACCCAAAATTTAGATCAAGCCAATGCACAGATTATTGCCGCTCTTGCAAAAGATGGTGAAAACCCTGGTGCGAAGGCTGCTAAAAAATATGCAGAAGAAGTAGCTTCTTATGCAAAAGCGTTAACGGATAAACTAAATAGCATCAAAACCGAACTTTTGGTTAAGACGGGTGATGGTAAAGATCCCAAAATGGGTCGTAAGCAAGAGCCAGAAGCTGTTTTGGTACCTGGTGGTGTTCCTGAGTTGGCTCAGGGTGACAACATGGAAGTACATGCAAATTATTTTGTAGTAGAAAACGGTGGTCAGCGTGGTAAAGATCTCTTGAAATTAATCAATGATACACGTACCAAAATGTTAGGTGTTTTAACCAAAGCTTCGAATGATCCTTTATTAGGTAAAGATGCTGAATCTAAAGCCTTCTTGAAGCAAGAAGCTGAAAAGATTGCTACCAAAACTACCCTATATGCTAGCGAAAAATTAAATGCAAATGGTATCCCTGAATGGGTAGGAATGTATTTGGAACATTCTCCATTAGGCGGTGTTTTCGTAATGTTGAGTAAGTTGGAAAATGATGGTCGTGCATTGGAAAAAGAGATTAATACCCTTTTGGCACAATCCGTGAACGCTACCGACTTCAAATTCGATAAAACAATAGCGGTGGTTTCAGCAAAAACAGGTGCGGTTTTAACAAATCAAACCTACGAAGCAGATATTTTATTAGCAGCTTATGATTCTCGTAAACAAATGAGTATCTCTGTTAATGGTAGACCCATTGAAGTGGTGGATGGTGTTGGTAAATACAAAGTGACAAGTGCTACTCCTGGTGGTCAGAAATATAAAGTTACTATCGCTGTTCCTAAGCCAGGTGGAGGATCAACCAGCATCGAGACGGAAGCTGAGTACAGTGTGTTTGCTCCACAAGCTGCGATTTCTGCGGATGAGTTAAATGTATTCTATGTAGGTTTGCCTAACCCAATTTCAGTTTCAGTAGGAGGTGTAGATCCTAAAAATGTGCAAGTAACCGCAACCGGTGGTGGTGTTAACCTAAAACCAAATGGTGCTGGTAAGTACTTTGCTACTTTGCCTACTCGTAATGGTAACGAATGTATCATTAAAGTTCAGGCTAAACTACCTGATGGAAGAACTGTAAGCATGGGTGAGAAGAAATTTAAAATCAGAAACGTTCCGAAACCTACCTTCAAATTGGGTGGTATTGGATTTGCTGGCGATGTTTCTTTAAGCGGATTGCGTATCCAGTCAGAAGCTACTGCTCCGTTGGAAAACTTCGTATATGACGGTGTGAAATACAACGTTATGTCCTTTAAGTTCTCTTGCTTAGGCAGAACCATTGGCTACAAAGAGCAAATGGTAAACGGAAAAAGTTTGTCGGCGATTCAAGGTTACTTAGGTGGTTTAAAGCCTGGTGATAAGATTTTCTTTGAACAAATCCGTGTAGTAGGACCCGATAATGTTCCAAAATTCTTGGACAACGTGTCAGCTACACTTTCTAAATAAACACAACGATGAAAAAACTATTGATTGTTTTGACTTTGTTCTCTGTAGCTTCGGCTAAGAGTCAAGGTTTCCCCGGATTCCCTGGATTCGGTGGAAGTTCTGAGCCTGAGAAATCCTCAGGTGGTGCTTCCGGTGGTGGCGAGGCTAAACCTCCTGTTGCGGGTTCAGCAGATATCGTGATACCTGAAATTGGTACGCATTACGATGATCCAGCTAAAGCACACTACGAGCCTGAATACGTAAATCAGGATACCAATATTGTTAATCAGCAAGGAATTGTAATCGCAAGACCTTATTTACGCGCAGAGGACGTTAAGTATAGAAAGCGTGTTTGGAGAGTTATTGATACTCGCCAAAAGATGAACAAATGTTGGGTATGGCCAAGACAGCCAGTACGTCAAATTTTTTGGGAATTGGCTACTAAAGGTTTGGTTAAAGCATACAGAACCGATTCATTCAATATTTTAATTACACCAGAAGATATCCTTCGTATCACTGCCGATATCAAGACGGTATCAAAGCAGAGAGAAGGTTCCGAAGATCCAGATGATTTGGTAGATTCTACTTTCCCCGTATATTTCACTTGGGAAGAAATTAACAAGTTTGAAATTATGGAAGACTGGGTGTTTGATTTCAAACACGGAGAATTAAAGCCTATCATCATTGGTATTGCTCCAATTCGTGAAATTGATAAAGGGGGTGGGTTAGTAGTTCAAAGCAAGCCCTATTGGTTGCGTATGGACGATTGCAGACCTACTTTGGCCAAGTCTGAAGTATTTAATCGTACCAATGACGCTATGCGCTTGAACTGGGATCAATACATGAATCTACACCGTATGTTTGATAGTTATATTGTGAAAACCTCAGAATGGAACGATCAATATATTTACGATCAGCCCGATTATAAACAAAATGGTTTAGCTGCTTTGTTACGTGCTGAAGAGTTTAAAAATCAAATGTTCATTTGGGAACATGATCTTTGGGAGTATTAATAATTAAATAGTTAAATAATCGAGAAAAGGCCATTCTAATGAATGGCCTTTTTTGTTATTAGAATTTTTTAACGGAGTGAATGATCGATTCTTATTAAATTACAATACTCTTCCATTATTTATTGGTATTTTCAATTAAAAATCGTACTTTTGCCGTTCGTTTAAATCAACGAGGAAGTGAAAACTGAATATCTCGCAATCGAGTTTGTTAAACTAAAGGAAGGCAAGCACGAACTAGATTTTCAGGTGGATCAGAAGTTCTTTGAATTTTTTGGAAATGAGGAAGTGCAGCAAGCTGATCTCTCCATCTTAGTAGATGTTGAAAAATCTACCAATTGGATGAATCTCTTGTTGAATATTTCTGGTAACATACATTTAAGTTGTGACCGTTGTTTAGAGTCAGTTGGGTTTCCCGTAAAAACTAAATACCGTATCATGGTGAAGTTAGATAGTTTGGAGGAGACTCCACCTGCTAATGAAGATCAAGAAACAGAATTGGTTTATTTGAAATCAAGCGATTATAAACTGAGTATTGCACAACAAGTGTATGAGACCAGTTTGTTGGCTTTACCAATGCTTAGGAATTGTGACTTATTAGACGTGAAACCTTGCAATGCAGAAATGCTGGCAAAACTAGAAAAGTTACAAGATACTACTCCCGATTCCGAAGAATCCATCGATCCCCGTTGGTTGAAACTTAAAGAAATACTTAAAAAATAAAAGGAAATGGCACATCCTAAACGAAAAATATCAAAAACTCGTCGCGATAAGCGCCGCACACACGACAAAATCGAGGTTCGTCCTATGATTGCTGATCCAGTAACCGGAGATGTATCTTTATATCACCGAGTAAATTTAGAAACAGGAATGTACCGCGGCCAAAAGGTAATGAAGGGTCGCAACGAAAACTAACCGATGAAGATTGGTATTGACGCGATGGGGGGGGACTTTGCCCCACTTGAAGCTGTCAAAGGAGCTTCGCTCGCAAAACAAAAACATCCCCACCTCGAATTAGTGTTATTCGGTGTGAAAGAGGATATTTTGCGCGTTTGTGAAAGCGAATCTATACCTACTTCGTTTTTCGATATTGTTGATTGCCCCGAGGTAATCGAAATGGCGGAGCATCCGGTTAAAGCGTTAGTCGCTAAACCTAACTCTTCCTTAGCCCAAGGTTTTTATACGTTGGCTAAACAAAATATCGATGCTTTTCTTAGCGCTGGTAACACAGGTGCTATGTTGGTTGGTTCTTTACAATTTCTTAAAACGGTAGAGGGTCTGGACAGACCCTGCCTGTCGGCTGAAATCCCTAGACCAGATAGTTTACCCGGTCTACTTTTAGATGTAGGAGCAAATGCAGACTGTAAACCTGAGCATTTGCACAAGTTTGCAATTATAGGAAGCTTGGTCTATTCAATGATGCACCAAACAAAAAATCCAAAGGTAGGATTACTAAACATTGGTGAAGAAAGTGAAAAAGGAAACCTATTAACCAAAGCTACCCATCAATTGTTAGCGCATACCGAGGAAATTAATTTCGTTGGTAACGTTGAAGGTCGAGATATCTTTAGCGATCATTCGGATGTAGTTGTCTGTGATGGTTTTACGGGTAACGTGGTGATTAAACTATGTGAAGGTCTTTACTATCGTTTTGCTAAACGCGGAATTGAAGATGAATACCTCGATAAGTTTAATTATAAAAATTATGGAGGTAGCCTCATCTTAGGGGTGAATGCTCCTGTAGTTGTGGGGCACGGTATTACCAAAGCTCCTACATTTGTTAAAATGGTTGAATTGGCGGCAGAGGCAGTGGAAAGTGGATTGATTCGTTCCATTCAAAATGCGATGAAATCTTTCTCAACCGTTTCTTAATTAACTCTTTCATGAAAATACAAGCTGCAATTACCGCTGTAGGTGGATT